>Ga0335078_10002341_pt1 | contig 28803 bp, 26 predicted proteins | sample Lox_Sample_32_FD_206711 | JGI IMG/M metagenome (GOLD analysis project Ga0335078, IMG submission 206711) | Soil microbial communities from Loxahatchee National Wildlife Refuge, Florida, United States - Lox_Sample_3.2 | ecosystem: Environmental > Terrestrial > Soil > Wetlands | place: USA...
GGAAGAAGATTGAAGACCGACGGCGTATACCCCTTCTGGCTGGGCGGTTCGCCCGCGGCCAACCCGATCTCCCGCTGCGCCATGGCCAGCCGCGTAATCGAATCCATCACCAGCAGGACGCTCTTACCCTGGTCGCGAAAGTACTCCGCCACCGACAGTGCGACAAAGCACGCGCGGACCCGCAGCGGCGCCGGACGCTCCGACGTGGCGCAAACCACCACCGACCGCGTGCGGCCGTCCGCACCCAGCTCGTTTTCCAGGAAGCCGCGAACCTCGCGGTTGCGCTCGCCGATCATCCCGATGACAGTGACATCGGCCGAGTTGTGGCGCGACATCGAGGCGAGCAGCGTGCTCTTGCCGACGCCGCTGCCCCCGAACAGTCCGATTCTCTGGCCTCTTCCGCAGGGCAGAAATCCGTCGATGGCGCGGATTCCCGTGACCAGCGGTTGCGTGATGTGCGCGCGATGGAGCGGATTGGTGGGCTGGCCATACAGGCTGTAATTGGCCGCGGCCTCGATTCGCGGTCCGCCATCGATCGGCTGTCCGAATCCGTCGATCACGCGGCCCAGAAGCCCTGGTCCGACCGCTACCCGCGAATCGTCGCTGCGCGCCCGCACCGTGTCGCTCAGTTGCAGCCCGTCCACCTCTTCGAGCGGCATCGAGAGCACGCGGCCGTTGCGAAATCCGATGACCTGCGCGCGGATGGCGCGGCCGCCGGAGGTTTGAATCTCGCAAAAGTCTCCGATCGCCGCCTGCGGGCCGCGCGATTCAATCAACAGGCCCGCCACCTCCGTCACCTCGCCCGTCCAGCGGTGTGGATCCATCCCTTCCAGGTCGGTGAAATAGGGCGCCAGCGAGATCTTTTCCATCATGATTGGCGGTTGAGCCGGTCAGCGAGGCCGCGCTCGATCTCCTGCAGCTGGCAATCCACCGACGCATCCAGGTTGCCGCGGGTAGTTTCGAAAAATGCGGCCCCAGGTTGCCGCGAGGGGTCGCCGACCACTTCAATCGCGGTTCCCGACGCCTGCCGCAAACAGGCCGTTACCGCGGCAACCTGCGAAGGATTCACCCGTACCCGGCTGATCTCCCGCGCCTGCAGCTTTTCCAGGGCCGCCAGCACCAGCCCATGCATCGCCTCGGGATCCACGGCAAGCTCGCGGTGGAGAATCCGCCGCGCAATCTCGAGCGACAGCCGGAGCATGTCCGATTCCGCTTCGCGGCGCAGGCGCGGACGGAGCTGCGCAATTTCCTCGATCGAGCGCGTAAACCGCTCGATCACGGCCTGCATCTCCGCCGCGGCCCGCGCGCGCCCGGCCGTTTCGCCCTCCCGCAACCCGGCGGCGCGTGCTTCGGCCACCCGCTGCTCGCATTGTTGCTGGATGCGGACGATTTCCGCCGCGCCATCGGGTTGCGCGGGAGCCGCTGCCGGCTCGGCTGCTGGCGGACTCTGCCGCCATGCGGGAAGCGTGATCTCGCGGCGATCCCCCGGCTGCAGAATCTTAGACGACATACTGTTCTCCGACAGTGCCCTTCAGGCTGATCACACCTTCGGATTCCAACTGGCGAACCACCCCGATGATCTGCTGCTGGGCCGCTTCCACCTCCTTGATCTTCACCGGACCGAGCGCCTCCATATCTTCCTTCAGCATCTCGGCGCCGCGCTGCGACATGCACCCCAGCACCTGGTTGCGAAGCTGCTCGCTGGTGCCTTTCAGCGCGATCGTCAGCAGCTTGCGATCCACCTTCGCCAGAACTTCTTTCAGACCCAGCGGATCGATCAGGAGCAGATCCTCGAAAACGAACATGAGATGGCGGATCGTCTCGCCCAGGTTGGTGTCCTGCTGCTCGATGTGCTCGAGAATCTCGCGGCTCGACGCGGAATCCAGCCGGTTGAGGATTTCGGCGACGGCCCGAACGCCGCCGTACGATTCACGGCTGAATTCGCCGAGTGTCTTCAGCTTTTGACCGATCACGCCCGCAATTTTGAGGATGATCTCGGGCGAAATCTGGTCCAGGCTGGCCATGCGCAGCGACACATCCGCGCGCAGCGTGGGCGGCAGCGATGTCAGCAGGGCCGCCGCCTGCGACCAGTTCAGGTGCGACAGGACTAGGGCTATGGTCTGCGGATGCTCGTTGTGGATGAATTTCGCGAGCTGTTGCGGATCGGCCTTCTGGATGGCGTCAAAGGATGCGGCTTCGCTGCCCAGCGCCTTTGCGAGCCGGTCGAGCAGGCGTTTGGCTACATCCGGATCGAACGCCCTCAATAACAGCTTGCGGGCGAAATCCAGGCCGCCCCGGGCCACATATTCTCCGGCGGTCGAGATGTGATGAAACTCCTGAAGAACGCCCTCAGCCTCCTCCGCCGAGATGGCGGTGAGAGTGGCGACCTCCCGGCTGACTTTCTGTACGTCTTCTTCCGAGAGGCGTTGCAGCAATTCGGCGCTGGATTGCTCACCCAGCACGATCAGCAGCATGGCTGCCTTGCGCAAGCCGGTGACCTGGTCCTCGTCGCCGCCTCCGCGGGCGTTGAGAATCATCGCACCTCCTCGTCTTCGCGAATCCACGTGCGCAGCACCTGGGCCGCGACCTCAGGTTCGGCCGTGATCCGTTCGCGCAGGTGCTTGGCCAGAATTTCCGCCGTTTTGGTAATCACTGGAGCCAGCTTCAGCGCGCTCAGCGCCTGGGCTTCCGCTTTCTTTTGCTGGGCCTCCCGTTCGGCCAGCTTGGCAGTGAGTTCCGCTTCGAGTGATGGGCCTTCCACCGCCGTGCGCGCGCCCGCGCCTTCTTCGCCCGGCGGCAATTCCGCCGGAACACTGGCTTTCGTTTTTTTCTTCCTTCGGCGCCGGAGAAAGAGGCCGCCCAGAACCGAGACCAGAATTACCCCGGCCGCCGTGCTTCCCAGAATCAACATGTTCCTTCTGTCCCATGCGAACGGCAATCCTTGCCTTCCCGGCGGCTTGGCGCCCGGAGCGGCGGCATTCGGCGCCGGCGGCGGCTCCATACTCAGCGTGCTTTCGAACGGCAGCGTCTCGATCACCAGTTGGTCGCCCCGCTCTCCCGAAAAACCGATGGCCCCGGCGACCAGGTCGTGGATGATCTTCAGTTTCTCGGGCGAGGGGGGCTGGAGGACGCGCTCGTACGAGTTGCCCTTGCGCTCCCAGCTCAGGTCCTGATCGACCAGCACCGACAGGGAGATTTTGCGGATGGTTCCCGCGGGAAGCCGCGTTTTGCGGACCGTCCTGCTCGACTGGTACGTGATGTTCTCGGTGACGCGCGATGTCCGGCTGCCGCTGCTCCCGGGACGTGAAGTCGGGCGCGGCAGCGTCGACGCCGTGCCCGGCACGCCGCTCGCAGCCGCCGGTCCGGCCGAGTCCTCCGACCGTTGCGAGCTCAGCATCACGGAACGCGCCGGATCAAACACCTCGGCGCTTTCTTCGCCTCCCGAGAAATCGCAATCCACCGACACCCCGGCGCGGAACTTCTCGGATCCCAGAAGCGCCTCCAGCGTGGAGTTAACTTTAGATAGCAGGTCCGCCTCCACCTTGTGGCGGAAATCGAGGACCGCCTCCGAGGGTTCGCCGCTGTCCAGGCTCCCTTGGGGCCTCGGCCGTCCCAGCAGGTTTCCGTTCATGTCCAGGACGGATACGGCGTCGGGAGAGAGCCCCTCGACGGCGCTGGCCACCAGGTTATCAATGGCTTGCACATTTTGCGGCGCAAGGCGCATCCCGTGCCGGATTTTCACCAGCACACTGGCCTTCGCCGGCTGTTGCGCGTCGACAAAAACGGAGTCTTTGGGAAAGGTCAGGTGTACCCGGGCCAGTTCCACCTCCGCCAGCGACATCACGGACCGCTCCAGCTCGCCCTCCAGGGCCCGGCGGTAGTTCACGTGTTCGGTGAATTCGCTGGCGCCTAAATTGCTCTTATCGAATAATTCGAAACCAATGCGGCCGGTCTTGGGCAGACCCGCGCCGGCCATGTTGAGCCGGAGCTCCGCCAACCGCGACTCCGGGACCAGTATCACGGCGCCGTTATCCGACAGCCGATAATCTATGTTGCCTTCCTTTAACTTCTGGATCACGCCCGAGGCGTCTTCCGGTGCCAGACCCGTGAAGAGGGGCTTGAAGGCGGCTTCTTTCTGCAAATGGACCAGGGTGTAGATAGCGGCCGTGATCGCCACCGCCACGAGCGCGATCGTGATCTTCTGCCGCAGCGAAAGATTGGCCAGAACCTTCTTCATGTCCGGTGGTAAGCGGGGGGCCGCACCCGATACTTAATCGGCTGAATAACGGCGAAACGTGAGGGGTCAGATTTGCAGGCGCATGATTTCCTGGTAAGCGCTTACAACCTTGTTCCGCATCTGCAGAAACATATTGAACGAAAGGTCGGCTTCTGTCGTGGCCAGAATGGTGGTGTGTAACTCCTCGCTATCACCGGAAAGAAACCGCTCGATGGACTCCGAGGCTGTCTGCTGCAACCCTGTAACGCGCTGGACCGCGCTCGTAAATACATCCTGGAAGGCGCCGCCCGAGGCGCCCGTGCCCGCCGGTGCAATTGACTGCGGAAGCGGGCCATTGGCAATCGGCTGGATCGGTCCCGGCACTCAACACCTCAATGCAGCAAATCGAGTGATCGCTGAAGCATGTCTTTCACCGCGGAGATAGCCGCGACATTGGCTTCATAGCCCCTGGCCGCACCCATCAGGTCCACCATGTCTTCCGCCGGGTTGATGTGAGGAAAGGCCACATAGCCGTCGGCGTCCGCGTCCGGGTGACCCGGCATGTAACGCCTTTCCGGATCGCTTGTGTCAGTTATGATCTCGGAAACCCCCACGCCGCCCGGACTTTCCAGCTGCGCATTGAAAACGGATGCGAACGGCGATGAGACATCGCTCGATTCGAACACGGCGTCCTTCCTCCGATAAGGCCCGCCTTCGGCTGTCCGCGTGGTTTCCGCGTTAGCGAGGTTTTCCACCAGCAATTCAGCTCGCTGGCGCTGGGCCGCCATTCCGGAGGCTCCCACGGAAATCGCGGAAAACAGGCTCATGAGCTCTGGCCCTCCTTGATCGCCGCGCGAATCTCCGAAATCTGCGACCGCAACAAGTTGGTGGCCACGCTGAACCGCAGCGCATTCTCGCCCAACAGCCGCGACTCCCGGTCCAGGCTGACGTTATTGCCGTCATTCTTCATCGCGAGCCCCGATACCTCGATGGTTCGAGGTTCGGCCCCTAGGGCATTACGGAACTCCGCCTGAAAATCGATATCCCGGGTATGGTAACCAGGCGTATCGGCATTGGCGATGTTGGACGCCACCAGTTTTTGCCGCACGCTCAGCAAATCCAGGTACCGCTCCAGTTGTGGGCCAACGCCATCCAGCATGCCGACAATTCAGTTGCACATCCGATACCGGTTGATTAAATACTTTGAAATCAAAGACGCAGCTTCGCCTCGCGCCATGCAACTGTCTCCGTCCGGCAATTTTTTGCCGAAAGGTACCAATCTTCTCAGTGCCTTTTACACTAACCAAACCCTACTTTGTGGGTAGATGAATTTAATGAAAAACTTGATAACATGATTCCCGTGAACTTGACCAGCAATATTCCGAGGATTTGAAACGTGGTTTACCCTCATAAGATTTTTCAGACTAATCGTAGTATGGCGGAGTTTCCGAAAGGACCTACTACCACGATATCTAAGGAACCAGGTCTAAACGTGACTGGACCGAGCACGTGGGAATACGGATCAAAATTCGGCTCCGACCAAGAATGCCCAGGCCCGTCATGGTCAGGGTTGGTCGCGAAAATTCGCGCCGGTGATCCATCTGGCATGGAAGAACTATATCGGGTTTTTTCCAAGGGCATAAGATTTCTCCTTTATCGGCAGTTTGGGCCACAAGATCTCGATGACAAGGTTCATGACGTGTTTCTTGTTATTGCCCAATCCATTCAGCGGGGTGACGTCCGCGATCCGGAGCGCTTGATGGGGTATGTCCGCACGGTCGTTCGCCGGCAGATCTCGGCTCACATTCAGACTGCCATCGACCGGCGTAGGAACTATGCTGAACTGGACCTGATCGCTCCTCTTCGCGATTGCGGCCCGACGCCCGAGAGTTGGATGGTGCAACAGCAGAAAATCGAAATCGCGCGCCGGATGCTGAACAGCATTCCGAAACGCGACCGCGAAGTCCTGATTCGCTTTTACTTGCGGGAACAGACGGCTCTCCAGATCTGCCGCGACATGCATTTGACGGAGACGCAATTCCGTCTGATCAAATCGCGAGCCAAGGCGCGATTCGGGGCATTGGGCCAGCGTTGCCTGTCGCGCCGAAGCCGGACGGGGTCGTAAGACCAAATCCGGCCCCCCTTCGGGAAAATCCGGAGAAGTCTTCCCGTACGGGATGACTTTCTTCTGTGACGCCGTTCGTGCACAATAGAGTTAGGGTGATCATGAACGGCGTTCCTCATCCGGATTTAGAGCAGATCGAGCGGTATTGCCTCGGAGAAGCCTCCCAGGCGGAGCAGGAGCGAATCGAAGAACACCTGCTGATCTGTGAGCACTGCCGGTCTCAGGTCCAGGAGACCGACGCCTACATCGCGGCCGTCCGCGACGCGGCCAAAGAGGCCCGAGGCACCCAAGTCTCCCGTAAACACCCCCACATCGCCCGCTCGAGTGGCATCAACGACGACACTCTGGCCAACTGAGCCGCCTTCCCGGCCGCGGGAGGCCATTTTCCGCCGTATTACAATGACGTCATGGCGCGCCAGGAATCGAGCGCAGCTACGTCTATCGACGGATTCTTTCAGGCGTCGATTCTGGGGCTCCTGGCGAGCAGTTTCCTGGCAGTCGCCGGTTCCGGCTATCTCGATTCGGCGACCATCGTGCTCGGCGCGTGCGCCATCCTCCTGCGCGCTGTCCTGTTGATTCGCGGGAAACGCCTCCAGGCAAGTGTGCGCCAGGTGATCGGGGCGGTCGTGGCCTGCCTGGTCTTTTTTCCGGCCGATGCCCTGTTCTTATCCCATCCCACCGCGGCCGTGGTTCACCTGGTATGTTTTGCAGCCGGCGCGAAAGTGGTCTTCTCCACATCCGATCGTGACCATCTGTGGATGGCCCTGTTTTCCTTCGCCGTGCTGATTTCGGCCGCCATGCTCTCCCTCAGTTTTGCATTTCTGGCTGCCATGGTTCTTTACCTGGCCTGCGGGGTGGCGGCCCTGACGAGCGGCGAAATTCGCCGTTCGATGCGCAAGGCGGCCGTTGCCGCCCGCGGCACTCCCGGCCTCGCCGCCCGGCTCATGGTCCTGGCAGGCTCTATGGCCGCGGGCGTTCTCGCCCTGTCCGCCGGCCTGTTCTTTTTATCGCCGCATGCCGCCGGACAGATGATTGGCGGCTTGCTGTTCCACCGTGTGGTGCTGCCCGGGTTTTCGCGCCAGATCACCTTAGGCGCAATCGGCGGCATCAAGCGCAGCGTGCGCTCGGTAATGCATGTCCGCCTGTACACCCAGGAGCTCCCGGGGAATCTGAAGTGGCGCGGAGGCGCTTTGACAGGATTCGACGGCGTCAATTGGTTCAACCCGAATCCGCATGAGACGCGCTTATATACGGAGGACGGACGCCTCGATCTGGTTCCGCCCGCCGCCCGCCGTCCCGGGCATCATATCGTGTACGACGTCGCGCTCGATGCCATCGACAGCGACGCTCTGTTCTTCATCGGCACGCCCGAGCATGTCGAAATCAACGCCCCGTACGTGGTGAGCAGCGATCTCGGCAGTTACCGTCTCGACGGCCGCCCGCGGCCCGGATTCCGCTACGAAGCCTACAGCCTGGTGGAGGAGCCGCCCGAATCATCACCCGATGTGAGGCCCGCGCCGGTTCTGGACTACGCCGATCGCGCCCGTTGCCTGCAGTTGCCGGCCCTGGATCCGCGCATACCCGCCTTGGCCCGCGCCATGACCGCCGGCGACACCGGCGATCTTCAGAAAGCCCGAGCCATCGAGCAAAGGCTGCGCTCCGGCTATGCCTATTCGCTCGATCTGCCGCGGCAAATGCCGGCCGATCCGCTGGCCGACTTCCTTTTCAAAAGAAAGAAAGGCTATTGCGAACACTTCGCTTCCGCCATGGCCGTGCTGCTGCGAACCGTGGGCATCCCATCCCGCCTCGCCACCGGCTTCCAGAGCGGCGTGTACAACGATTTGACCGGTCTCTGGCTGATCCGCGCCCAGGATGCGCATGCCTGGGTTGAAGCGTGGATCCCCGGTCACGGCTGGTGCACTTTCGACCCCACGCCTCCCGATACTCATTCCGGCTTTGCGGCCTCCCGCTTATCGCTTTGGGCCGACGCCGCCGAAGGACTGTGGGAGGAATGGATTGTCGGCTATGACCCCAATCGCCAGGGTTCGCTGATGGATCGGCTGCAGCAGAAAGCCTCGCGCTTCGGCTTCCGGTGGTTCGATTCGCTGACCGATGCGCAATCCTATTGGGACAGCGCGCCGGGACGGTGGGTGCGCCGCTTCGGATCGCGCGCGGCCGCGGTCATCGCGGCGGGCTTGGTGCTGTGGTTTGCCGTGCCTCCGATCGTCCGCATCGGGGGGATCGCGCGGCGCGTGAAGCAGGTTCGTCTGGGCCATCTGCACGCCGGCGACGCCGCGCTGCTTTACGGCCGGATGCTGCAAATCCTGCGGCGGCGCGGTTTTCAAAAACCGCCATGGTTCACACCCGCGGAATTTGCCGCTTCCCTGCCGCCCTCCGCCATGGGAGCGCTGGTCGCCGAGTTTACGCGCGCTTATAATGCCTGGCGTTATGGCGGGCGGACCGAAGCCGCCCCGCAGCTTTCCGTGCTGCTCGACCAGATGCGGCGCGTGAAGTAGCTGCTTAACTCCTCTTCACTTCGCTCATCAATGCCATCACGTTGCGATCCGGATCGCGGAAGAACGCCATCCACAAATCGTGATCGGGCATCCGCGCGAGCAGGTGCGGCTCCCTTTCGAACTCTACGCCCCGCGCATGCAACGATGCATGCGCCTGATGAATATCCGCGACCTTAAAATAGACGATCGAGCTGTGCCGTTCGCCTGGTTTCTCGCCGGCGGTCAACATCAAACGGACACCCGCGCAATCGAAGAAGCCCATCCCCGGAAACTGGAAGAGCAGTTTCATTCCCAGCCCGTCGCGGTAAAACGCGACGGCCCGATCCACGTCACTGACGGTAACCGCAACCTGGCCGATGACCGCCAGCCCGCTGAAGGTGTCATCCATGGGTGAATTATAGCCGCGGCCCAGGACCTGGCCGTTAAGGTTCGGCGCGTATTCGGCCGATAAGAGTCCAGGAGCCTGAATGGTCCGGCTGACGCGACTCAATCGCATCCCCATGGTGCTCAATTCGGATCTCATCGAGCATATCGATGTGACTCCCGATACCGTGATCACATTGACCACCGGCCAGATCCTACGGGTGCGGGAGAGCGCCGAGGAAGTGGTGCGGCGGATCGTGGAGTTCCGCCGGCGCATTCTCGATCCGGCATATCCCGGCGCGGCGGAGGGCGCGGCCGAATCAGGCACACCGGACGAACAGTCCGCGTGACGATCCATGCCAGAACCGACATCAGCCCCGGGTACCAAGACCGACGCCAAGGCGCCGGGCCCGCCAAAAAAGACTCCAAGCCCCACCTCCCGGCCCGACCTCGCTACCCTGGGCGGAATTGCGCTCGCGCTCGCCGGCATCGTCGGAGGATTGCTTCTGGAAAAAGGCAGCATCCAGGATATCGCGCAGGGAACCGCGGCCATGATCGTTTTGGGGGGCACGTTCGGAGCGGTTCTGGTGACCAATCCTCTGCCGGTTGTTCTGCGGGCACTCGCCGCCGTGAAAAGGATTCTGGTGGAACCCATTGTGTCGGCGGAAGCGACTATCGAATTGCTCATACGCTACGCCACCCAGGCCCGCAAAAACGGAATTGTCAGCCTCGAGTCCGAAGCGGCGGGGATTCCCGATCTCTTCCTCCGCAAAGCCCTGGGCATGGCTGTCGATGGAACCGATCTCCAGGAGATCAAAAAAATGATGGAGATCGATATCAACCTCTCCGAGCAATCCGCGGAAGCCGAAGCCAAAGTCTGGGAAGCGGCCGGCGGATATGCGCCTACGGTCGGCATCATCGGCGCGGTCATGGGGTTGATCCAGGTCATGAAACACCTGGAGGATATCAAGGAAGTCGGCCATGGCATCGCCGTGGCGTTCGTGGCCACGGTTTACGGCGTCGGCTCGGCGAACATCCTGTTTCTGCCCGCCGCCAACAAACTGCGCGCCCGCATGCGCCAGGCCACATTATTGCGCGATATGACCATGGAAGGCGTAATCGGGATCGTCGAGGGATTGAATCCGACCCTGATCCGCATGAAGCTGCAGGCATTCGACCAGAATCCGCGAAAGCCCAAAGTGAAAACCAATGATAAAGAACCGTCGCGAGCGGGCGCCAAGGGAGCCGCTGGAAAGGCAGGTACGCCGTCGGCGGCGGGGAGCCAGGGGTGACCCGCCGGAAACCGACATCCCACGATAACCACGAACGTTGGCTGGTGTCGTATGCCGACTTCATCACTCTTCTGTTTGCCTTTTTCGTGGTGATGTTCGCCTCGTCGCAGAAGGATAAGAACGCCGCCAAGGCGGTATCCGATTCCGTCCGCGAAGCCATTGAGCACGGTCAGTTCAGCGCCGCCGTGGCCACTATGCTGGGCCGGGGCCGTCACGAAAACAGCAAGCCTCCGGCGAATCCCGAGCACGTCCGGATCTCCGACAATCAACCGCCTCAGCTCGGCAATCCCGCCAACGAACATCCCGAGGACCTCGCCAAGTCCATGCAGAAACTGCAAAAAGGCCTGGATGCCGAGCTGACATCCGGCAAAGTGAACCTCAGCCTAGAAGCTCGTGGATTGGTCATCAGTCTTCGCGAGGCCACTTTCTTTGCTTCCGGCGATGACACCGTGGAACCGGGCAGTTTCCCGATCCTGCAGAAGATCGCCGACGTGATGCGCGAACTTCCCAACCCCGTCCGCTTAGAGGGGCACACCGATGCGGTGCCCATTCACAACTCCCGCTTCCGCAGCAATTGGGAGTTGTCGGCGGCGCGCGCCATCGCCATGCTCGACCTGCTCGAAAAGCGCTACCAGATTCCCGGTGAGCGTCTGTGCGTGGCCGGCTATGCGGAGAATGCGCCCAGCGATTCCAACGATACCGAAGAAGGCCGCGCCCACAACCGGCGCGTCGATGTCGTGCTGCTCTCGGCCACCGCGCAGGCGTCGGAACCCCACGGCAAGTGATTCGCGGCCGGTCCCGACACGCTGGCGGATTTTTCGCACTGCAAGCTACTGATTCTAAAAGCGGCGCGTTTTCCGCGTCCGACATCTTGTCGGGAGCGCCGGCCTGGCAAACCTCCGCAAGCCTGCTTTTCTAGAAAGTCACGCGCAGAGTCAGATTCACACTGCGATTCCCGCCCGCACCGGTAATCAGCCCGAAACTCGTGCTGTCGATGTTCATGTTGGGAGTGTTCCAGATCGGGCTGTTGAGAATGTTGATCGCGTCCGCCCGGAAGATCATCTGGATATTGTGCTCGTAATTCAGCACCACCGGTTTCGATACTTCCAGGTTGAACGTATAGGTTCCCAGCCCGCGGTAATTCGTCGGGCTCAGCGACCCCGCCTGCCCCGGCAGTGGATGCTCGACCAGGAAGCCATTCGGACCCGATATTGCCAGCAGGGGACTCTGGTTTTGAAGATTCGCCGGCAGATTGGCTATCGAAGGGTCTTTGATCTGCGTGAGTCCGCTGAAGTAAGCCACGTTATTGCCGCTGAAGTGAACGCTCCCCGAAGGCATCTGGCCGATTACCACCGGCGTCGGCGTCAGCGCGTTGAGCGTTCCGCCGGAAACGCTGGCGGTCGAAATGGTGTCGGTGAATCCGCCTGGAGATCCGGAGATCTTGCTGTAAATTACGGCCGTGGTCCATCGTTCCAACGCGTGCCCCACCACCCCGTGGCTCGATCCCAGGAACTTTCGTTTCGGGCCGAATGGCAATTCCCAGATGCCATTGATGTTGATGACGTTCGGGCGGTCAAAGCTGACCAGCCGTTTATCCAGATGCTCGTTGCGCAGCGTGATGAAGCTGGTGACTTCGCTCTGCGCGGTCCCGTCGTAATCGCTGAGCGCTTTGCTGAAGACATAGCTCCCCTGAACCTGAAATCCGTGGGCGAAGCGCTTATTGACTTCTACTTGCAGCGAATTATAAGTGGAGTTGCTGAAATTGCCGACCAGATCCACGGCGCCGAATTGCGGATTGGCCACCGCGAAATTCGGAGGCAGCCCGCCATTTTTGAGGAGACCGCCGCGAATTCCGGTCACGAAGGTGCTGTACTGCAGGAAACTGGCGAAACCGCCGACATTATTGTTGACGAGATAGCCGAAGAGCGTGGAATTGGTTCGCATGGCCTGCGAGCCGGTGATCGTGGAACCGTTCACCACTCCCACGCTGGGAATATTCAAACCATTGAAAATCTGGTTGAGCAAAGGCGAATTGCCTCCCGCCAGGGTAGTTTGAAACGCGTTCAGAATCCCGTTTTCAAAAATGTTCACCTCGTCGATGTTGGTGCCGCGCAGCAGTTTTGTGCCTTTGCTGGCCACATAGCGCACGTCCAGGACCGTGCCGGCGGCCAGTTCCCTTCCGATTGACACATTCCAGTTCTGCACGTAGGGCTGCTTGATGCCGCTGTCGATGGAGAGAATCGTCTGCGTGCTCGAATTGTTGTCGTTGATCGGCACCGTAGTCAGCGGCTGGCCGGTCGGAACCAGCGGCAGGAACGCCTGCGTCAGGTTCATATACCCCGGCGGCGAGAAGGTATTCTGCTGCAGCAACCCGGGGGCGCTGTAGCCCCATAACTGGTCGAACAGCACCTGCGTGAAGCGCTCATACTCGATGCTGTACCCGGCGCGGATCACCGTTTTGTTCCGGCCGAATAGAAAGTTTCCGATGCCGTTCTCGGCTTTGATGTTCCAGGACAGCCCGATGGCGGGCGCGAAATTCTTGTCAGCTCCGTGGTACGGCTGCACGTTCGGGTTCGGCGAATTTTTGCCGACCAGCTGAATCGTCGTCAGGTTGTTGATGTTGTAAACTCCCGGATGGAACAGGTCGGCGAGTGTGGAACCGGAAATCCCGAACAGATTCGCCGATCCGCCGGTCACTTCGCCAATCCGGCCGTCTCCTTCGTAGGGGACGCCGTAGTAATCCCAGCGCAATCCGGCGTGCAGAGTCAGATTGGGAGTCAACTTGATATCGTCCTGAACGAACGATCCCCATTCGCGCTGCCGCCAGGTGTGCTGCGCGTCCTCGCCAGGAACCCACTGCGGATTGGCGCCTCCCGGCGAATAGAAAAACTGGTTTTCCGATGCCACCGAGCCGGCCAGCGTAGTGAGCAGAGCATTCGCGGTATTGATATTGGCCGACACCAGGCCGGGAATGGCGCTTCCGGTGGAAATATTGTTGGTCGGCGAATTGGTGGCGACGCCGAGCGTGATGCGGGGCACGGCGTCGAAGGAAACGAAAGAGTTGGTCGAGATAAAGCGGAGCTCGATGCCGGCTTTGATGGCGTGGCGGCCCTTCAGCCAATGGATCTTGTCGCCGTAGATATAACTGTTCTGTAACCGGCCTTGCGGGTCTTCGGCCGTGCTGGTGCTGAGAGGCGAGGTAATGAACCCGGGCTGGCTGGATGGCAAGCTCGGGAACCCCAGGATGTACGGCACGCCGCTCACCGTGGGCAGTACGCTGGATTGCGACGCGCCGGCTACGGTCCACGGCGCATGAAACTGCGGACCCGCGCGCGAAATGCCCAGGTACGCATCGTTTGTCAGGTTGGCCCGCCAGGTGGAAAACAGATCGGACGAGATCACCGTGCCGGTCTGCGTATACACGCCCGCCGGCGAAGTGGGCAGAGGCTGCGCGTCGAAACCGTTGGGATTGGTCTCGCTGTCGTGCGAATAGCTCAACGTGAAGCGCTCGCGGTCGTTGAAATTGTGATCGACACGGAAGGTTTCCGAGTAAATCGTATCCGGCGAGGATCTCCGCCAGACGTACCCCGCGGTATTCAATCCGTCGCCGGTAGTCCAGTTGTTCGGCTCCGGCAGCAGGGCCAGGTTCTTGGCCACGATCCCGCTTGTGTCCGGGCTCAATTGATTGGGGTCCCGGCCCAGCAGGTTGACCGCCTGCAGCGCACCCGTGGCGCCGGTGGGCGTTACGGGCGTGCCTGTCAGGCTCACCACGGGATTGTTCTGCGCCGCATTGCTGTTCACCACGCCCGGATAGAACCGGAAAATGCCCTGGCGCGCCTGATCCGTCAACGTGGTCGAGGTAACTCCGGAATTGCCGGTATTCAGGTTGGACTCGAAGAAGGCGAAGAAGAATGTCTTGTTCTTGATCACCGGGCCGCCCAATGTCCCGGTGACGTCATTGTCCACCAGGACGCTGCGGGCAATCCCGTTGCGGTTATTCGACCAGGAGTTGGCGTTCAATACGGTGTTGTGAAGATTGTCCACCGCGCCGCCGTGAAATTGATTGGTGCCGGATTTCGAAATCAACTGCACCTGGCCCGACCCGCGGCCGTATTCCGCATCCACGGGCGCCGTCACCACCTTGACTTCCGCAATGCGGTCGATCGGGACGTAAAGCTGCGTGGTGTTGATCGATTCGGTGATGAAATTGTCCTGAACATTGGCGTTGTCCAGGGTGATATTCAGAAGATCGTTGCGGGCGCCGTTGAAATTCGTCCCCACCACGCCCGGCTGCGTGGACACGAAGTTCATGGTGTTTTGTCCCGCGAGGGGAAGGTCCATGATCCGCGTGTTGTTGATGACGTCGGCCTGGGTGCTCGTGAGGTAGTTGACCGCCTCCGCGTCCGCCTCCACCTGCACCGTTTCAGCCGCGGTTCCGACTTCCAGCGTCAGGTTTTGTTCGACGTGATCGCCGGTTCGCAGAACGACTTGATTCAGCACGAACTTCTTGAACCCGGTTTTTTCCGCCGTCACTCGATACGGTCCCGGCGGCAGCACCGGAAACAGGTACACGCCCGAAGTGTTCGACAGGACCCTGGTAGCCACGCCGGTGTCCGTGTTCAGTGCCCCCACGGAGGCGTTCGGAATGCTCGCCCCGGTCGAATCCAAAACGCTGCCGGTCAATGCGGCATCCGTTCCCTGGGCACACGCCAGCGACGCCAGAAACAAAACTCCCACGATCGTTTTCATTAAGGAATCCCCTCCCCCAAAACTGCGCGTTACAGGTTGCCACTCGGACGCACCAACCGGTGCGCCCACGAATCAGCAGACAAATAACCGACGCCGTTACGCGAAAACCCCCAATCGAATGCGAGATTACGGGATTATACATCAACTCGAGCCGGACGATTCCAGAAATTTCGACACGATTTTCGGGAACTACGCGCGTAACCGCACAGGAACTGTTTCCTCAGCGAACCAGGAATATCTTCTACGGGGAGGGATTTCCCTCTGGAGAGCCACAGGGCTGCCAGTCTTGACGAGGTTGTCCATCTATTGTAGACCACTTCGATTAATGCAATATTCGGACCTGATTGGTACGATTATTGCTACGCATCCTTCCGACTCGATCAGGAGGGTTTTTCATGGCAAAAGGCTCAGTCGCGATTACGGTCGAGCGCTGCAAAGGCTGCGGATTCTGTGTGGAGTTCTGCCCGACGCACGTGCTCGCCCTCTCATCCACTTTTAATTCCAAGGGTTATCATCCGCCGCACGTAGTGGATGGGCAGAAATGCAGCGGCTGCGATCTGTGCGGAATGTACTGCCCGGACTTCGCCATTTTTGGGGTGCGGCATGCACGCTGACCCCAAAGGTGTTCTCACGGGTGTCCATTTTCTCGACGGTGACCACGCTTGTTGTGAGGGTACACTCGCAGCCGGTGCGCGATTTGCCGCAGGATACCCTATCACCCCCTCAACGGAGGTGGTCGAGCGGTTTGCTTCCAGAATTCCAACTGTCGGCGGCGTCTTTATTCAAATGGAAGACGAGCTGGCCGCTTCCATCGCCATCCAGGGAGCCGTTTGGGGCGGCGCCAAGGCCTTCACCGTCACCTCCGGTCCCGGTTTTTCGCTGATGATGGAGCATATCGGATACGCCGCCATGACGGAGACGCCCTGCGTTTTCGTGAATGTCCAGCGCGGCGGCCCTTCCACCGGATTGCCCACCCTCCCGGCGCAGGCCGACATGATGCAGGCGCGCTGGGGATCGCACGGCGATTATGGAATTATCGCGCTCTGCCCCAATTCCCCGCAGGAATGCTTCGATCTGACGGTGACGGGCTTCAACCTGGCCGAGGAATTCCGCGTTCCGGTGATGATGATGCTCGACGAATGCGTCGGCCACATGACCGAAAAGGTGATCATTCCCGAGGCCGAAAAGATCGCCATCACGCCCCGCCGGCTCACCAAGCTGCCGCCGGAGCAGTTCCGCCTCTTCGAGCCGAAATCCGACCTGGTTCCGGACATGGCGCGGGCGGGCGACGGCTACCGCTTCCACGTGACGGGGCTGACCCACGACGAGCGCGGGTACCCCAGCATGAACGTCGATACCCAGGATCACAGCGTGCGCCGGCTGCAGGAGAAACTTCAGCCATTGGCGAACGGCCGGGCGATCTGCGAAACCGAGAACCTGGAGGATGCCGAAGTGGTGGTGGTGTCTTACGGGATTACCTCGCGAGTGGCGCAGCGGGCGCTGCAACTGGCTCGGGCGCAGGGCATTCGGGCGGGCAAATTCCGCATCATTTCGGCGTGGCCGTTCCCCGAACAGCGGATTCGCGAGCTGGCCGGCCGCGTGAAAGCGTTTATCGTGCCCGAACTGAACCTCGGCCAGATGGTGCATGAGGTCAAACGTGCCGCGGACGGCAAGGCCGCGGTGGTTTCGGTGACCCACGCGGGAGGCAGCGTCCACCACCCCGAAGCGATTCTGCGAGCGATTGTGGAGGCAGTGCGATGAACGAAGCCATGGTAGACAGATCCACTCTTGAAGTGCCCGTCGAGATTCCACCGGATGCCGTCAACCCGGTCGAGCCGTTTCTGCGGATGGACCGCATGCCGCATATCTGGTGTCCGGGCTGCGGAATCGGCACCACCGTCAACTGCTTTACACGGGCGCTCATCGACTGCGGCAAGAATCTCGATAAAGTCGCGGTGGTCTCGGGAATCGGATGTACCGGCCGCGTGGCGGGATACGCGCGGCTGGATTCGTTCCACACCACGCACGGGCGGGCGATTCCGTTCGCCACCGGGCTCAAGCTGGCCAACCCGGAGCTCGACGTGGTGGTGTACTCGGGCGATGGCGACCTCTTCGCGATCGGCGGCAATCATTTCATTCATGCCGCCCGCCGCAACATGGATCTCAAGGTCATCTGCGTCAACAACCTCACCTACGCCATGACGGGCGGACAGACCGCGCCCACCACGCCCAGCAAGGTGATCAGCGCCACGGCGCCCTACGGTGTCTTCGAACCGGCGTTCAACCTGGTGGCGCTGGCGGAGGCCGCCGGCGCCGCTTACGTGGCGCGCTGGACCACCTATCACGTCAAGCAGCTCAGCCGGTCGATGGAAGAGGTGCTGAAGAAGAAGGGATTCTGCTTCATCGAAGTGCTCTCGCCCTGTCCCACGCTGTACCAGCGCCGCAACAAGATGGGAGAAGGCCTGGACGTGATGAAGTATTACAAGCAGGCCAGCAAGGTGCGCCACGGCGCCCGCACCAGCGAGTGCGATCTCTCGCGCGACGGCGAGATCGTGGTCGGCAAATTCGTGGATCGCGACCGGCCCGACTATTACGATCTGCTGCAGGCGCAAATGCGGGAGACGCTGGGCGACCGCTATGCCGAGCCGGAAGTATCGTGCTGCGAGTGCTAGGAGAAATGGCTATGTTTCGTGAAATTCGTATTGCCGGGTTCGGCGGACAGGGCGTGATTCTGGCAGCCGCGGTGATCGGCAAAGCCGGCGCTATCTTCGAGGGCGGCTACGCCACCATGACGCAGAGCTTCGGGCCGGAAGCCCGCGGCGGCTCTTCCAGCGCGCAGGTCATTCTCTCGAGCGATCCGATCCTGTATCCGTATGTGACCCGCCCGGACATCCTGATCGTGATGTCGCAAGAAGCGTACACGCGTTTCTCGCCCGACCTCAAATCGGGCGGCATCCTCATCACCGAGCAGGACCTGGTCCGGGTGGACACGATTCCGGCGGGCGTGCGGGCGTACGGCGTGCCGGCAACGCGCCTGGCCGAGGAGCTCGGCCGCAAGGTCGTGCTGAACATCGTCATGGTGGGTTTCTTCGGGGCGGTGGCCAACCTGCTGAATCCCGATTCGCTGCGCAAGGCCGTTGCCGATTCGGTGCCTCCGGCGATGCAGAAACTGAACCTGTCGGCCTTCGATAAGGGTTTCGAATTCGGCCGGCAACTCATGGTGCAGATCGCCGAAAGCGGCGAAACCGAATCGCTGGTCTCGACGCTGGAAACCGTCTGACTCCCGCTCAACCGAGCTTCGGAAAACGCGTCAATGGGAATGTCTCATCGGGCGGCGACCGCTGCTGCACCAGCACCCCGCCATCCACGGCCAGGCAGGCGCCGGTGATGTAGCGCGCGTCGTCGGTGGCCAGAAACACGGCTGGGCCCGCCAGATCCTCCGGCGACCCCAACCGCCCCAACGGCACGATCTTTCCGCGCTCCACCACCGCCTGCTCATCCAGATCGTAAGTGAGAATCAGCCCGGGGACGACGGCGTTCACGCGCACGCCGTAGGGCGCCAGGTCCAGCGCCATGGCCCGCGTCATGGCCTCGATTCCGCCTTTCGACGCATCGTAGGCCACATTACCGCGATGGGCCCTGGTGGCGCCCCCGCTCGACACATGGATAATGACGCCCTTTCCCCGCCGCGCCATGTGATGCGCCGCACGATGCGAGCACAGGAACGAGCCTTTGAGATTCACGTCCACAACCTGATCCCACCAGGCTTCGTCTCCATCCAGAAAGTGGCGCGCGGCATGGATGTTTCCGGCATTGTTGACCAGCACGTCGAGCCGTCCGAATTGCGCCAGCACGCGGTCGAACATCGCGTCCACTTCGCGTTTGCCCGACACGTCGGCGGGGGCCGCGAAGGCATTGGGCCCGATGGCCTCGGCCGCTTCCGCGGCGCGGTCCGGCCGGACGTCGTTGACGGCAACGAATGCACCTTCGGCGGCAAAACGCTCCGCGATGGCGCGGCCGATGCCGTGTCCCGCGCCGGTGACGATTACCACCTGATTCGTGAATCGCTGAGCTTGCGCTGTCATGATTTCCGATGCTAGCAAAAGGTGGTTTGCGGCCGCTGAATCCACCTTGGGCGATCAATTGCAATGGCAAGGTCGAGGATTCGAACCATGCTTCATTGGACGCTGGTATTTCTGGTAATCGCGCTCATCGCGGCGCTGCTGGGTTTCGGGGGAGTCGCCGGGGCAGCCGCGGGAGTCGCGAAGATATTGTTCTTCGTGTTTCTGGTGATCTGGATCGTCAGTTTGCTTACCCGCAGATCGGTATGATCCCGCGCGGCTATGCCGGCAGTCCCCCGGGCTGCCGGCACAGCCGCGCAAAACTTGCCTCTCGGATGCAATCAGCGCCTTAAGACACCCGCCTATTTCGATACCACCTGCGCGTGATTCAGCGCCGCCACCAAAGCCACTCCACCGATTATGTTGCCGATGAGCGTCGGCAGCATGTAGCCGGAGATTACCTGCCCGTAGGACACGGCTCCAGCGGCGGCCATGTATAGCGCCTCGACCGATCCGGCGATGATATGCGTCAGTTGCCCGAGACCCACGAGCCACGTCAGCGCCACGATGACCACGATGCGGAAGGCTTCCGCCGAGGGCAGCAGCCACACCATGAACGCGATCAGCCACCCCGCGAAAATGCCTCGCAGCAGCGCCAGCGGAGAAGTCACCGACAGCGAGTCGCGCCCGATTTCGCCGAAAGCCCGCCGCACTTCCGGGTGAAAGGCGCTGGTATCGGCCAGCACCCACGAGATCGCCAGCGCCCCGATCAGGTTGGAAACCAGGACCACCGACCAGAGCCGCAGCACGGCGCGCAGGGTGGGCCGGTCGCGGTGCAGCATCAGCGGAAGAACCGGTGTCAGGGTATTCTCGGTGAAGAGCTGCTGGCGGCCGAGAATCACCAGCAAAAATCCGAAGCTATAGCCCAGCTTGGTAACGATCGGCCGCCAGGGCGCGTCCGGCAAACGCGAGCGAAGCAATCCCTCCGCGATGAGTGAAAACCCCATGGAGAGTCCGGCGGCCAGGCCGGACCAGAACAAGGCCGAAACCGGGCGCTGCAATTCCTGCTCGCCCTCGCCGCGAATGGCCTCGTGGACCACCAGCACGCTCACGGCGCTGCGCCGTTCGGCTTCCTCGATTTCCTTCTCGGTGAGCTCCAGCTCGTTTTCCAGCGGCTTCCGCTCCATGCGGAAAAGCCGGAGCAGGCAACCAGCCAAACCGCCGGTGAGGCGGCTCGCACGGCCGGGCCGGCTGCGGGCTTATGCCGCCGCCGCTCCGCGCACCAGCCGCCCGATGCAATTCGAGATATCCCCGGTTTTCAGCACGTGGCCCGCCGAGCCGTTGCGAATGGCGGCATTCGGCATGTCGGAGAATTGCGAGTCGCGCGGATCCTGCACGATGGTGGCTCCGCCGCTCTGCTGAATCTCCAACAGGCCGGCGGAGCCGTCCTGGTCCGATCCGGAAAGCAGCACACCCACGACCTCGGAACAGTAAATGCGCGCGGCCGACTGGAAGAGGATGTCGATGGACGGCCGGTGTTTTCGCGCCGATCCGCGGCAATCGAGCCGCACCACGCCCGGCTCGATCACCAGGTCGCATCCCGGTGGGGCCACGTAAATTCTTCCCCGCAGGATCGGTTCTCCGTCTTCGGCGTGCGTGGCGGGCAACGAGCCGGAGCGGGTGAGAATCGCCGGCAACCGGCTGGGCCCTTCAATTCGAGTGTGCAGAACCACGAAAATCGACGCCGGAAGGTTCCGTCCGAAGCCCCCCACAATTTGGCGGAGCACCATGACACCTCCGGCCGATGCGCCTAGCACGACGATCGGCCGATTGCCCACTTAAGCGTCCACAATACCGAGCCGGAATGCCTCGCGAACAAGGGCGGCACAGTTGGCGACTTGCAGCTTGGTCATGATGTGCGACCGGTGGGCGGCCGCCGTTTTGAAGGCGATTCCCAATTCGGCGCCAATTTCGCGCGTGGTTTTGCCCTGTACGATCAGCCTCAGCACGGAGATCTCGCGCTGGGTCAGGCCGCTGATGGCAGGCCGGCGAAGCCGGGGGGCACGAATTATATGCGGCGAATACAATCCCTGATCGATCCGGTCCCGCAGGAAATCGCACTGGAATCGCAGCACTACCGAATCCCGCATGGCGTCGCGGCTTTCGTCGAAAACGCGGGCGGCGCGGCTCTTCAACCCACGCAATGACAAGGACGTCCGCCCCGGATAGTCTGGAATCGCACTGGCAGGATTCATTTCTCAAGTATCTCCCGGATTCGGCGGGCGAGAACTTGCAGTTTGAAAGGCTTCTGTATGAATTCTCGCCGATCTTCAGCCAAGTCGCTCTCGGCCAGCGAGTCTTCCCCCTGGCCCAGAAGCAGCAGCGTCGCGGTTTGCGGACGGAGCTCGCCAAAACGACGAGCAAGTTCGGGGCCAGTCATTCGCGGCAGGACGAAATCCGCGATCAGCAAATCGAACGAGGCTCCATCCTGGCCCGCGAGTTTCAAAGCGTCCTCGCCGCTCGCCGCTTCGAATACGGTATAGCCGCATTGCCGCAGCACGCGGACGATCAACCCGCGGATCATCTCGTGGTCCTCGACCACCAGAATTGTCTCGTGCCCGAGGGGCAGGGCTTCGCTGGCGGGTTGAGGCCGCCCGTCCGCCTCCGGCAGGAATATACGGAACGTACTGCCACGGCCCAGTTCGCTGGCCGCCCAAATGTGCCCGCCGGACTCGTGGACGGCCGATTGAACCGCCGGCAGCATGCGGGAAGCGTCGCTTTGACCTGGCGGCAAAAACAGCGATTCCAGCAAACCCGCCGGCGGGCCGGCTTCCAGAAACGCTCCGCTATAATCCACTTCCAGCATCACGTAAGCTCCGGGAGGGATGGCCGGGTGCTCTTTGGAATAACCCGCGTCCACGGGAAAGTTGCACGTCGCGATGCGCAATTTCCCGCCCTGCCCCATCATCTCGCGGGCATTGGCAACCAGGTTCAGTACCGCGTCCTCCAGCCGGCCGCGATCGGCACGCGCCGATTTCAGATCTCTCTCGAGGTCCACCGCCAGCTCGATGGTTGCGGGAAGGGCTATCCTCACTACCTGCTGGAGCTGCTCGATCAGCTCGTTCAGATCGATCGCCTCCGGCTCGACGAACAAGCGCCGCCCGAATGCCAGCAATTGTCTCGTCAGCCGCGCCGCACGCTCAGCCGCCTTCGTCATTTGCGCCAGATCCGGCGCCAGCGGATTGTCCGCCGCCATTCCCTGCTGCAGCAATTCCGTGTACCCGGCGATCGCGGTCAACAGGTTGTTGAAATCGTGGGCCAGGCTCCCTGCCAGGCGGGTCATGGCTTCGATTTTTTGGGTTTGCAATTCTTCGGTCGAGCGGCGCGCGCCCTCCTCGCCGCGCCGTTTCTCGGTAACGTCGCGAATATTGAACTGAATGACCCGTCTTTCGCCTTCGAGGTAGAGATTGCCGATGATCTCGAGATCCAGCCGCGCGCCCGTTTTGCTGGAAATCGCCAGGTTCCGCTGCACAAATTCGGATTCCTGCAATTCGCTGAATGACGGCGCATTGAGCGCGGTTCCTCGAAACACGTCGAGGTCCCAGTACTTGACGCCGATCGAGGCGGAACGCGACACGCCGAAGGTTTTCGCCAGGTAAGGATTGAGATCGATGATCTCACCCGTTTCTCCATCCGCGATAATGATGCCGTCGCGCGCCGCCTCGAACAGCCGCCGGTAGCGCGCCTCGGCCGCCTGCTTGCGCTCGGTGACATCCAACAGCACCATGACCGCGCCGTCGATCTTGTTGTCGGCGGTGCGGTACGGCCGCACCCACATGGAAAACCAGCGGCCGTCGCGGTCCTGCACTTCCCGCTCGCGCACCCGCAGGCTTTCGATAACTTCGAGAAGGACCTGTTCCAGGTTGGGAATATCGATCTTCGGTTTGAAATCGCCGATCGGGCGCCCCACATCGCTCGGAAGCAGGTTCAGCACCCGCTCCGCCTGCGGCGTAAAGCGGCGGATGCGAAGATCGCTACCCACCATCACGATGGGAATATTCACGCTGCTGAGAAGATTGTTCAGGTCGTTATTGATTTGGCTGAGCTCGGTGTTCCGGCTCTGCATTTCTTCGTTGACGGTGGTCAGCTCTTCGTTGGTGGATTGCAGTTCTTCCTTGGCGGTGAGGAGCTCTTCGTTGGTGCTCTGCAGCTCTTCGTTGCTCGATTGCACTTCCTCGTTGGCGGATTTCAATTCCTCGGTGGTCGCCTGCTGTTCCTCGATCACCGATTCCAGGTACTGGCGGGTCGCGCCCAGTTCCTCCTCCAACTCCCGGTTGCGGTCGTCTGCTTTGGCGGGTTTTCGCCCCGTGGCCGGCCGTTTTGGCTGCGGCTGCTCTTCCGTCGGGAATTCCTCGAACAGAACCAGGTAACGGCTGGCCGGCGCCCCTGCCAGCAGCATCGGCGTGATGGAAATCCGCACCTTGTGCGTCTTGTCCAGGTAGGGAAGACTCACCGTTTCGCCGCGCGTCGCTCTCTGTTTGCGCCGCGTGCGGTCGAAAACCTTCCGGAATTCCACCGCCAATTCGGTCCGCAACATGCGGTTCAAGCTCAAGATCGGTTCGCCCGCCGCGTGTTCCAGGTAGGCTGAGGTGTGGCCGTGAAACTGGAGAATATTCAGGTCGTTATCGATCAACACGCCCGCCGGAGAATAGCGGCTCAGCAGGAACTGGTCTACGCGGCGCTGCAAGTCCTGGGCGGATGGCGCGTGCGTTTTCTGGCCGGCGACGTCCGCGTGCGAATCTTCATAGCTGCCGAAATCCAGCGGGCTGATCGGCGCCGAGGCACCTTTGCGCGTGTAGATCTTCAATCGGCGGTCGATCGGCGCAAACAGATCCGAAGCCTGCCCCACCGTCTCCGACATCCCCAGCACCAGGAACCCGGTGGGCTTCAACCCGTAATGAAAGAAACGCATCACCTTGTTCTGAAGTGCAGGTCCCAGGTAGATCAGGACATTGCGGCAGGTGATCAAATCCAGCTTGGAAAAGGGCGGGTCTTTGGTGAGGTTCTGCTGCGCGAAAATGCACAGATCGCGGACCGCGCGCGTGATCTGATATTGGCCGTCCACTTTCGCGAAAAAGCGCCGCAGCCGCCCCGGCGCCACATCGGCGCCGATGGATTCGGGATAAATACCCGCCCGGGCCCGTTCGAGCGCCGGTTCGCTCAAATCCGTGCCGAAAATCTGCACCGGGTATTCCAGGTTCTCGTCCCGCATGTACTCAAGGAGGGCCATCGCCACCGAATACGCCTCCTCACCCGTGGAGCAGCCCGGAACCCAGACGCGCACCGCGTCATCCGCCGATCTTCCCTGAAAGATCTCCGGGAAAACCTGCTTTTTGAGGGCGTCGAAGGTGGTGTTCTCGCGAAAGAACCCGGTTACGCTGATGAGAATATCGTGAAACAGCGATTTCAGTTCCCCGCGGTCATCTTTCAGCCGCCGGCAGTACTGCTCTTCGGAATCGATGCGATTCAGCGCCATGCGCCGCAGAATTCGGCGGCGGAGGGTGCCGTGCTTGTAAAGGGTAAAATCCACGCCGGTAGCCACGCGCAACAGGTTGAAAATCTCCAGAAACCCTTCGCCATCCGCGGCCTCCGGCCGATCCGCCGCCGCAACCGGCGACCCGGGATGCCCGTTCACGTACGGGTGCCGGCAGAGGCGTACGATTTCGGTGGCGATGCGCGCCGGCGGTATCACCAGGTCTACCCATCCGGCCGACACCGCGTTGCGCGGCATCGCCTGGAAACGGGCGGTTTCGTCCTGAGCCATCGTGATGCCGCCCACCGCCGAAATGGCCTTCAGTCCCAGCGTTCCATCGGGGGCATTGCCGGAAAGGAGCACTCCAATCGACCGGCTGCCTTCCTGGTCGGCCAGCGAGCGGAAAAATTCATCGATCGGCAGGTGGGGACGTCCAACCGGCCGTTCCGTGAGATTGAAACAAGAGCCGGCCAGCCGCAAACCCACATTCGGGGGAATCACATATACGTGGTTCGGCTCGATCACCATGCCCTCGGTCACCTGGACCAGAGGCATCAGCGTCGACTTGGCCAGGATCTCGCCCAACATACTGATGTGTTTGGGATCGAGATGCTGGACGAAGACAAACGCCGCGCCCGTGTCATTGGGCAGGTTCTGGAGTAACTCCTGGAAAGCCTCGAGACCGCCGGCGGAAGCTCCGACCGCCACGATCGCGCAGGTGGACAACGGATGTTCGGCAGGCGCACTTACTTCGGCTGGGGGCGCCGGTTCCGGCGGTGCGGCCTTCCGTTTCGAGGGGTCCTTACGTCCCTTCACTTGGGTCGATCTCCCTTAAGAACGAATGCTGGGCGGCGGCCTTCAACGGCCGTAGGAATGGCTCTGGAAGTTCTAAGTCGACTCAATTATAGGGCAAAAGCGAGAGTGCGAGGTCAACGAAACACCATCCCTGTCGGCGATCTATTCGCAGACGTGAAATGCACGGGCGCCCGGACGTCTCAGCGCCTGCCGCGCGGCCGCGAGAATCGCATCCGGCATGAACGGTTTCTCAATCACTTGAAATTCAGTCGCCCGCCTGGCGTCTGCATCGCCGCCATATCCCGCGATGAGGATGAACGGAATCGCGGGGTGGATATTGCGAACCGAGTACGCCAGATCGATGCCGTCCATATCGCCCGGAATGCGGGCACCGCTCAATACCAGGTCGAGCCGCCCGTCGAGTTTCTGGATAATGCGCAACGCCTGGGCAGCCGTGGAAGCTTCCAGGCTTTGAAACCGGTCCAGGCGCAGAATCGCCTTCAGGTGAGCGCGAATCGCCGGCTCGTCATCCACGATCAGACAGATAGGCTCGACCATATCAGATGTTCCCGGGACCCCTTGCGGCCTCGTTTCTATCGTCAAATCCCCGTAGCGCGCTACGTACGCATTCCACCATGCTGGAAGGCAGGAAGGGTTTCGCCAGAAAGACCAGGCCCTTCTCCACCGCCAGTGGTCCATTGTGCGATTGGCCCGACATCATGACCACGGGGAGGCCGGGATGTTCCCGGGTGATTAAGTCCACCAGGGCGAATCCATCCATGCCGCCATCGCCGAGATGGATGTCGGTCAGCAGCAGCGAGATTGCGCACGTCTTGGAAAGTTGCAGAGCTTCTTCGGCGCTCGCCGCCTGCAGAACCGCATAACCGGCAGCTTGCAATGTCCTTACCGAGAGCAGCCTGACGGCCGCGTTGTCTTCAACTACCAGGACCCCCATTTCCTCCCAATTCCGGGCGTCCAGGAACAACCGCCCATTTTAAATGTCGGCTTGATTTAGAAAAAGCGCATCGGTATTTTGTCCTATCCTTGAGACAATTCCATCAACCTGTGGAACTTACGCCTCCGCCCGGCATCCGGGAGCTGTGCCCCCGATATATCCGGCGCCGCCTGATATACAATGTCTTACCGTGTTCAGGAGGTCTTTCATGAACCCAGCCAGTTGGCGCATCTCTCTGATTGCGCTGGCCGCCACCGGCCTGCTTGCTCAGCCCAATTACGATTCCGCCCTAAAGAATCTCCGCTTTCGGAGCATAGGACCCGCCGTTATGGGCGGCCGTGTCGACGATATCGCCGTGGTCGAGTCCGATCCGCGGATTATCTATGTCGGGGCAGCCGCCGGCGGTCTCTTCAAAACCGTGAACGGCGGCATTACCTGGCAGGCGATTTTCGAAGACCAGCCGAATCCCTCGATCGGCGACATCGCCATCGCGCCATCCAACCCCGCCATCGTCTATGTCGGCACCGGCGAAGCCAACAACCGGCAAAGCTCGTCCTGGGGTGATGGCGTCTACAAAAGCATGGACGCCGGGGCCACCTGGACCCACCTTGGCCTGAACGAAACCCATCACATCGGCCGTATCGTGGTGCATCCCACCGACCCCAATATCGTCTATGTCGCGGCGCAGGGGGACCTCTGGGGACCGAACAAGGAGCGCGGCCTCTATAAGAGCACCGATGGCGGCGCCACCTGGACGCAATCGTTGTCCATCAATGAAGATACCGGCGTGAACGACGTCGCCATCGACCCGCAGAGCCCGAACATTCTGTATGCCACCGCCTATGAGCGGCGCCGCACGGTTTTCGGCTTCGCGGGAGGCGGTCCGGGCAGCGCCATCTATCGCACTACCGATGGCGGCGCCCACTGGACTAAGTTGAGTCGCGGGCTTCCCACCGGCGATTTGGGCCGCTGCGCTGTCGATGTCTACCGCAAGGATTCCAACATCGTCTACGCGCTCATCGAGCACGCCACCCTCGGCGGCGTCTATCGCTCTGAAGACAAAGGCGCATCCTGGACGCGCATGAGCGACATCAATCCCCGGCCGTCGTATTTCAGCCAGATCCGCGTCGACCCCAATAGTGATTTGCGCCTCTGGATGGGCGGCGTCAACATCTATTTCTCGCAGGATGGCGGCCGCACCTTCTCGCAGGAACGTTTCCGCGACGTCCACAGCGACAATCACGGCATCTGGATCGATCCCAACGATTCCGACCACGTCCTCAGCGGCAACGACGGAGGCGTCTGGGTCACCTGGGACGCCGGCCGCAATTGGCAGCACATCAATAACTTCGTGGTCGCGCAATTCTACGAGGTGGCATTCGACTATCAGAAACCGTACCGCGTCTGCGGCGGCCTGCAGGACAACTACTCCTGGTGCGGCCCCAGTTCGACCGCGCAAACCCGCGGCATCGGCAACGAAGACTGGTTCACCATTGAGGGCGGAGACGGTTTCTACAACCGCATCGATCCCAAGGACCCCACCATCATTTATGCCGAGTCGCAGGATGGAAATCTTTCGCGCCGCGACCTGAAAACCAGCCAGAGCAAGAGTATCCGGCCGCAAGAGGCGAGCGATCAGGCTTCGCGGTACCGCTTCCAATGGAACTCGCCGCTCGAGATTTCGCCGCACGATTCCAAAACCATCTATTACGGCGGCAACCACCTGTTCAAATCCAGCGACCGGGGCGATACCTGGCAGGTGCTGGGCGAGGACCTGACCACTGGGCAGGATCGCGACAAGCTGCCGATTCTCGGCCGCCCGGTCGATCGCAATACCCTCTCGCGCGACGACGGCGTGGCCGCCTGGCCCTGCATCACCGCCATCGCCGAATCGCCGGTGAAAGCGGGCGTGCTCTGGGTCGGCACCGACGACGGCAACGTGCAGATGTCGCGCGACGACGGCAAAACCTGGACCAACGTGGTGTCGCACATCATCGGCCTGCCCAAGGGCAGCTATGTCAGCCGCATCGAGCCGTCGCACAAATCCGAAGGCACGGCCTATATCACCTTCGACGATCATCGCAGCGGCGATTTCGGCATCTACGTTTACGCCACCACCAATTACGGCGATTCATTCACCAAGATCACCAGCGGCATTCCGCCGGAGGGCGGCACCATCCACGTGGTTCGCGAAGATC
>Ga0335078_10002342_pt1 | contig 28790 bp, 28 predicted proteins | sample Lox_Sample_32_FD_206711 | JGI IMG/M metagenome (GOLD analysis project Ga0335078, IMG submission 206711) | Soil microbial communities from Loxahatchee National Wildlife Refuge, Florida, United States - Lox_Sample_3.2 | ecosystem: Environmental > Terrestrial > Soil > Wetlands | place: USA...
GGTCCTGCGTGCGCTGGCCCGCCGGGTCGGGGTGCCCGAGCGGGACCACCTCCCGCACAACCCGGAGGAGATGCTGGCCCTGCCCCGGCCGGACATGTACCTGCACGCTGTCGCGACCGAATGTGGCCTGCGGCTCGATGAGCACCTCAACGAGCAGCTCGAGCGGCCGCCGCTCACCTACGTCCTGTCCGCCGCCCAGGAGCGGGACACGGTCGCCTGACCGGCCCCGCCCGGGGCCGGGGCTCCCGCGGGAGCCCCGGCCCCGGGCAGCGGGGCGCGCGGGCCGTCAGTGGCGGCTGGCCCAGGTCCAGGCGTAGCCGCCGTCGTCGGCGGCGGTTCCGCCCTCACCCAGCTCCAGCGGGCGGAACGTGTCCACCATGACCGCGAGCTCGTCGAAGAACTCCGCGCCCAGGCTGCGCTCGATCGCTCCCGGCTGCGGGCCGTGGCTGTGGCCGCCCGGGTGCAGGCTCACCGAGCCCGGCCGGATCCCGGAGCCCTTGCGGGCCTCGTAGTCCCCGCCGCAGTAGAACATCACCTCGTCGGAGTCCACGTTCGAGTGGTAGTAGGGCACCGGCACCGACAGCGGGTGATAATCGACCTTGCGCGGCACGAAGTTACAGATCACGAAGCCGTTTCCCTCGAACACCTGATGCACCGGCGGAGGCTGGTGTACCCGCCCGGTGACCGGCTCGAAGTCCGCGACGTTGAACGTGTACGGGTACAGGCAGCCATCCCAGCCGGCCACGTCGAACGGGTGCGTCGCGTACACATACCGGGTGCCGGTCACGGCGCCGCGCGAGGTCCGGTGCTTGACCAGCACGTCCACGTCGGTGCCGTCCTCGCGGACCGGCTCGCCCGGGCCGTGCAGGTCCCGCTCGCAGTACGGCGCGTGCTCCAGGAACTGCCCGTACCGCGACAGGTACCGCTTCGGTGGCGCGATGTGCGAGTTCGCCTCGATCACGTAACAGCGCAGCGGCTCCGGGCCGTCCGGCAGCCACCGGTGGGTCGTGGACCGGGGCAGGATCAGGTAGTCCCCGGCCCGGGCCGGCAGCGCGCCGAACAGGGTCTGCACGGTGCCGGTCCCGGCCTCGACGTACACGCATTCGTCGCCGGCCGCGTTCCGGTACAGCGGCGACGCCTCCCCGGCTATCACGTAGGAGATCCGGACCTCGGCGTTGCCCAGCACCAGGCGCCGCCCGGTGACCGGGTCCACCGCCTTCCAGTCCTCGCCGGGGAACAGGTCGTGCAGCCGCAGGTGCCGCGGCTTGAGCGGGTGGTTCGGCGTGGTGCCCAGGTCGCCGGGATCCCAGGGCATCGCGTCCACGATCGCCGACGGCACGCCGGTGTGGTAGAGCAGCGAGGAATCCGAGCTGAAGCCGTCGGCGCCCATCAGCTCCTCGTAGTACAGCTTCCCGTCCGGGCGCCGGTGCTGGGTGTGCCGCTTGGGCGGGATGTCGCCGTAGCTGCGGTAGTGCGCCATTACAGGTTCCCCCGCTTCTCCTGCTCGCGCTCGATCGCCTCGAACAGCGCCTGGAAGTTGCCCTTGCCGAAGCCGAGCGACCCGTGCCGCTCGATGAACTCGAAGAACACGGTGGGCCGGTCGCCGATCGGCTTGGTGAAGATCTGCAGCAGGTAGCCGTCCTCGTCCCGGTCCACCAGGATGCCGCGGGCCTGAAGCTCCTCGATGGGCACCCGGACGTGCCCGATCCGGGCCCGCAGCGCCGGGTCGGTGTAGTAAGAGGCCGGCGTGTCCAGGAACTCGATGCCGTTGGCCCGCAGCCCGTCCACGGTCGCGATGATGTCGTTGCAGGCCAGCGCGAGGTGCTGCGCCCCGGCTCCCCGGTAGAACTCGAGGTACTCGTCGATCTGCGACCGCTTCTTGCCGATGGCCGGCTCGTTCAGCGGGAACTTCACCCGGTGGTTGCCGTTCGCCACCACCTTGCTCATCAGCGCCGAATACTCCGTGGCGATGTCGTCCCCGATGAACTCGGCCATGTTCTCGAAGCCCATCACCCGGCGGTAGAAGGCGGCCCACTCGTCCATCCGGCCCAGCTCCACGTTGCCGACCACGTGGTCCAGCGCCTGGAAGTAGCGCTTCGGCGCCCCGTCCGGCCGGGTGCGAGCTGACCGCCGTGCCACGTACCCGGGCAGGTAGGGCCCGCGGTAGCGGGACCGGTCGACGAGCGTGTGCCGGGTCTCGCCGTAGGTCGCGATCGAGGCCAGCCGGACGCTCCCGCGGGAGTCGCTGACGTCGTGCGGAGCCTCCAGGATCGTGGCGCCCTGGGCCCGCGCGTGCGCGACGCAGCGGTCAACGTCCGGCACCTCCAGCGCGATGTCGATGATCCCGTCACCGTGCCGCCGGTGGTGCCCGGCGACCGGGCTGTCCGGGCTTACCGCGCCCTTGATCACGAACCGGACCGCCCCGCTGCGCAGGACGTAGGCGTGGTGGTCCCGGTTGCCGGTTTCCGGGCCGGAGTAGGCGGCCAGTTCCATGCCGAACGCGAGCTGGTAATACAGCGCGGCCTGGGTGGCGTTGCCGGCCGCCCACACCACCGCATCCCACCCGGTGACGGGGAACGGGTCCCGCTCCGCGTCGTAGGCGACCAGGCCCACGAGCTGCCGGAGCTGGTCCAGGTTGAGGTCGGCGAGCTGTTCCTGGCTGGTCAGGGTCTGGTCGATGCTCACGGCAGCCTCCGGATGCGCTCGGTTCATCGTCCGGCCCGTCCCCCGGCGCCGTTGGCGGGGACGAGGCGCCAGACCATGACAACGCCGCCGGATTGAGCTGCGCAAGCAAGGTTTCTCGCGCTGGTCATGTTGGTCAACATGCCGGGCTCTCCGGCATACTAGCTATGCAAAGTGCTCAGCTATTGCCGGGGGAGCTGCCATGAGCGGGGAGGCCGTGCTTGACGCCCTCGATCTGGCCCTGCTGGCCGCGATGCGGCAGAGCCCGCGGGCCGGCATCCTGGAATTGTCCCGGGCGGTCAAGGTCGCCCGCGCGACCGTGCAGTCGCGGCTGGACCGGATGGAACGCGCCGGCGTGATCACCGGGTACGGCCCCGACATCGACGTCTCCGCCGCCGGCTACCCGGTGCAGGCGTTCGTGACGCTGGAGATCGCCCAGGGCTCGCTGGACAAGCTGCACCGTGACCTGTCGGCGATCCCGGGCGTGCTGGAGGCCTACGCGACCACGGGCACCGGGGATGTGCTGTGCCGGGTGGCGGCGGCCTCGAACGCCGAACTTCAGCAGACGCTGCTCCAGCTCAACGGGTCCGCCTGGGTGGCCAGGTCCACGAGCGCGGTGCTGCTGTCCACGGTGATCGCGCCCCGGGCCATGCCGCTGCTGGCGTCGCGGCCGCGCGCCTCCGCGACGAGGGCGCCCGCGTTCCGTGATAGCGGGGCGTGAGGTATCCGTGATCCGGCGGCGTCTGTGGCCCGCGACGGGCGCACGGGCCGGTGCCGCCGGCGGCTCGTGTCCCGGTGGCGGGTTACCACGCCGTTAACAGCGCCGGGCCGCCCCGGCTCGCCGAGTCGAAATCCCCGGTTCCGTCCATGTCGCCATGCGGCCTGATCTGCGGGTAGGACCGCCGGCCCTCAGCCGGCACCGTCCCCGGGTGTCCCGCCGCCCCCAGGGAAATCTGCTTGATCCTCGCGAAGCGGACTATGTCCGGCCACCCAGCCGCGAGCGCTCCCAGCACCGCCGCGATCCCGAGCCATAGCACCTTGCGGATCATCCGTTTCCCCTCCCTGCGGGGCCGCCCGCCGGCACGGTTTCCGGCACGAGGCCGGCCGTGTCATCTGGGCCGTCTCCGCTCTCTTTCCCGCTGGGACGGAAGTTAAGCCCGTTGCGCGAGGTTCGTTTGCCCAGGTGGGGTGCCGTGTTCGCCGACGCCGGCCCGGGCCCCCGCCGGGGATACCGGCCGCGCGCCAGCCGCGCCAGCCGGGGGAATCTTCAGCTGGTCTCTTCGTCCTCGCCGGTAACGTGCACGGCGGCTTCCTCGGCCCCGGCCGCACCGGCGTCGATGCCGACGTCGCTGGCGACGAGGTCCTCTTCCTCATCCGGGTGCGCGCCCTCGTCCTCGGCGACCAGCCGCCCGGCGCGCGGGCCGGGCTCGTCTTCCTCTGCCAGCAGCTCGTCCTCGCTGCCGGCTTCCTCGTCTTCCCGCGCCGCCTCGGCGTACGGGTCGACGTCGGGCTCCTCCTCGGCCAGCAGCTGGTCGAGGGACTCGCCGGCCTCCTCCTCGGCCTCGGTGTTCCCGTATCCCTCGCCCGCCGACCACCGGTCCGTGGGCAGGATGCCGGTGTCGAGCGGGTCGCCGGTGGGGCCTGCTACGAGCGTGTCCGACTCGTCGAGCACGCCGTCGTTCTCGGCCCCGGTCGTGATCTCGTCGACCTGGTCCAGACCGGTGGGGTCGTCAGGCTCGCTGTAGGCCATATCGGGTGCCGTCTCCTCATGCCGGTGGGTGCCTCGGCTACGCCAGGCTATACCCGGGCCTGGTCACTCATTCCGGAGCCGTGCGCTGCGCTCGCGCAGCTCGACGGGCGCGATGCTGCAGCGACAGGTGCACGCGGGCACCGGCGACCTGGCCGCCGTCGTGCGCATCGCGGCGGCGCACACGCTCACGATCGAATGATCCGGTGTCGCCACGCCAGGCCGTCGGCTGGGGTCAGCCGCCCGTCGCCACGATGACGTCCGAGGCCTTGATCACGGCGGTGACCTCGCTGCCCTCCGCCAGGCCCAGGTCGCTTACGGCCTCGACCGTGATCGAGGCCACCAGGCGCACGCCGCCCGCGTCCATCTCGACGTTCGCGGTGGCCTGGCCGCCGTTGATCTTCGTTATCCGCGCCGGTATCTGATTCCTCGCGCTGAGCTTCACGGTGAGCCTCCTGGAGACGACAGCTACTGGGTGCGCACGGTAGCCCATCGTCCCAGGTGGATCCGCATGCCACCAGGGCCCTCCGGCTCGCTGGCAATCCTCGCCGAAGAGGCCCTCGGCACCGGGGTCCGGCACGGTCATGACGGTCCGCCCGCGCTGGTAATTGCGGCAGGCCGACCGCGCCGAGGTTTTCGCCGCGCTCCAGCAGCTCGGCCGCGCCCCGGATGACGCAGCGCAGCGGGTCTTCCGCCACGACGGTGGCGATGTCCGCCGACTGCTCGATCCGGTTGGCCAGGCCTGGCAGCAGGGCTCCTCCGCCCGCGAGGCGGATCTTGCCGCGCACCACGTCCTCGGCGATGCCGGGCGGGATGTCAGACAGGATCTGCTCGACCGAACGGATGATGGCCGGGACCACATGTTCCAGCGCGGTCGCCACCAGCTTGCCGTGCACGCGCTCGACCCGCGGCGTCCGGCGCGCGGCGTCGATGCCGACGGCTTCGGCCCAGCCGAGGGTGCCGCCGGTCAGGCCCAGCTCCATCTTCAGGCGGGTGGCGGCCTTCCGCCCGAGGATCAGGCCCAGCTCGGTGCGGGCCGCCTGAATGATCGCGTCGTCCATCGCGTTGCCGGCCAGCCGCAGCGACCGTGCCCGCACCACGCGCGCGCCCGAGACCACCGCGATCTCCGTGGTGCCGCCGCCCACGTCCACCACGAACGCGCCCGCGCCGGTCGCGAGGTCGATGCCGGCCCCTGCCGCCGCGGCCACCGGTTCGTCCACCAGCCGCACCCGCGCCCGGGGCCGGCGCGCCTCCAGGGCCGCCGCCACCGACCGGCGCTCCACCCACGTCGCGCGGCTCGGCACGCAGACCAGCGCCGTCGGGCGCAGCGGGCCCGGATGCCGGTTGGCCCGCCGCAGGAATCCCTTCAGCATGAGCGCGGTCGCGTTCAGGTCGGCGATGACCCCGTCCCGCAGCGGATAGATGACCTCGATGTCTTCGGGTTCCTTGCCGGCCAGCGCGTCCGCCAGCTCGCCGACCGCCGCGACCTTCCCGGTCGTCCCGTCGAGGGCGATCACGGACGGCTCGTCGATCACGAGCCCACGGCCCGTGACCCAGATGAGGGTGTTCGTGGTCCCCAGGTCGATCGCGATGCTTCCCCGCAAGCGCATGGTGTCGTCCCTCTATCGGAAATCCGTATGCCCCTTAAGTATGGCGGCTGGCGACATACGATGGTGTGTCGCATTCCGAACCTGTCACCTGCCGCACTCCCGTGCCACGCGCCCGACCAGGCAAAAAACTCCCGTAAAGCCGGCCCCGGCGGGCCCATATCTCTGCCCGGCCCCGGGCCCGCTCGCCTTCCCCGGTACCGCCTCTCCGGTTCCTGGTACCACGTCTCCCGCTCCCCGGTATCCGTGCCCGCCAGGCCACGCGGGGCCTGGCGGGGCCACCGCCCGCGCCCGTCTTCTCCCGGGAAGCTTTGACGGGATGGCGGTGTTCCGGTATATAGTCGTCTCAGGCGAGTTACCGCGATATGCGGGCCGAGGCTCGCCGGGGACATTCCGATTTGCTCCGCCGCCGGGAAGAGCGCCGGTCAGCGTCGAGCTTATTTCCTTGCCGACCTATTGCTGGCACGTTCGCCGTTACCGGCCTGTCGCCGTGAACAACCTTCCCGCCTGCTGGTATGCCCTCCGCGTCCGGCCGGCCGCGTTGTCACCGGCCGCCCGTTCCTGACATATCCCGCGCGAGCCACGCCCCATTTCGGCATGCCTGAATTCATTCTCCCCGCGAAAGGAAACACCACCATGACCATGACTGCCAGAACCGAGGCCTCGTCGGCCCCGGGCCAGCCGGAAACGCGCCCGGGCCGGGCGCACCCCCCGGACACGCCGCCCGGCCGTGCGGTGTCCGGCCTGCTCGACATCATCGGCAGCAGCGCCTTCCTGCGCACCTCCGGATTCCAGCAGGGACCGGATGACGTGTTCGTGCCCGCCGCCCTGATCAGGCAGTATGACCTGCGCCGCGGCGATGAGATCGGCGGCACCGCCCGCGAGCCGGGATCGTCCGGCCAGGCCGGCCGGGGCCAGTCGCGCAACGGCCAGGGCCGGGCCCGGGAGAAGAGCGGTGTCCTGACCCACGTCGGCACCGTGAACGGGCTGCCCGCGGGCGGTGCGGGCCAGCGCCCCTCCTTCGACGACCTGACCCCGCTCTACGCCGACCAGCGGATCTTGCTGGAGGCGGGCTCCGCCTCGCCGACGGCCCGGATCATCGACGTGATCAGCCCCATCGGCCGGGGCCAGCGGGGGCTCATCGTGTCCCCGCCCAAGGCCGGCAAGACCATGCTCCTCAAGGCGATCGCCGCGGCGATCGCCGCGGCCCAGCCCGATGTGCACCTGATGATGGTGCTGGTCGGCGAGCGGCCCGAGGAGGTCACCGATATCCGCCGCTCCGTCCGCGGCGAGGTCGTCTCCTCGACCTTCGACCGCAGCGCCCACGATCACACCGCGGTCGCGGAACTGGCCATCGAACGCGCCAAGCGCCTCGTCGAACAGGGCCGCGACGTGGTCGTCCTGCTCGACTCGATCACCCGGCTGGCCCGCGCCTACAACCTCATCGCCCCGGCCAGCAGCCGCATCCTGGCCGGCGGTGTCGCGACCTCCGCCCTGCAGCCGCCCCGCGCGTTCCTCGGCGCGGCGCGCAATATCGAGTACGGCGGCTCGCTCACGATCATCTCCACCGCCCTCATCGACACCGGCTCCCGGATGGACGACGTGTTCTTCGAGGAGTTCAAGGGCACCGGCAACATGGAACTGCGGCTACGCCGTGACCTGGCGGAGAAGCGCCTGTTCCCCGCGGTCGACGTGGCCGCCTCGGGCACCCGGCGCGATGACCTGCTGATGACCACGGCCGAGCACGCCGCGACCGGCACGCTGCGCCGGGGCCTGTCCGGCCTGGACGCCCAGGCGGCCCTGGAGGTGCTCCTCGGCCGCGTCCACGGCACGGCGTCGAACGCCGAGTTCCTCGTCCAGATCCAGGGTGCGGACGCCGGCGCCGTCCGCTGACGGCCCGCGGCGTCGCCCGCGCGGCGCCGCCCCCGCTCTCAGGCCGCCATCTGCGCACCGGGGGCCGCCCGGCTAGCGCACGCCCCGCGGGCGGAACTGCACGCTGATCCGCGGCCCCACCGGCCGCGCCGTCTTCGGCACCGCGTGTTCCCAGGTTCGCTGGCAGCTGCCGCCCATGACGAGGAGATCGCCATGGCCCAGCTCGTAGCGGCGCGCCGGACCGCCCCCGCGCGGCCGCAGCAGCAGCGCCCGCGGCGCCCCCAGCGACACGACCGCCACCATCGTGTCCCCGGTACTGCCCCGGCCGATGGTGTCGCCGTGCCAGGCCACGCTGTCCCGGCCGTCCCGGTACAGGCACAGCCCCGCGGTCACGAACGGCTCGCCCAGCTCCGCCTGGTACTGCTCGTTCAGCGCCGCGCGGGTCTCCGCCAGCGCCGGATCGGGCAGCGGCTCCCCCTCGCCGTAGAAGCACTGCAACCGCGGCACGTCGACGAGGCGGTCGTACATCTGCCGTTTTTCCGCGCGCCAGGGCACCTCATCGGCCAGCCGGGCGAACAGTCCGTCCGCCCCGGCCAGCCAGCCCGGCCGGACGTCGGCCCAGGCGCCGTGGCCCAGCAGCGTACGCGCCGGCGTGGTCCCGGACAGGCCCGCCGCCTCCAGATCGAGTAGTGACCCCTGTACAGAAACGGTCATACCCTGATTATAGGCGCGTCTTCAAATTTGTGTTCGATCCGGTACCGGATGGTGTCCCCCGGTGCCGGCGGACGCTCCGGGTGCCGGGGGACACGCCGCGGGGAGGCGGCTACCAGCCGCGCGAGCCGTAACCGCGCCAGTCCTGGCCCCACACGAAACCGGCCCGGTCACGGAAGGCCCGGCGCACCCGATGCCGGAACACGGTGGCCCCGACGAACCCCACCAGCGCCACCACCAGCCAGAAGAGCAAGAACGCCTTCAGCAGGGCGAAGAAGATCCAGCCCCCGGGGAGCAGGATTGCGGCCAGCGGGATGAGCAGCAGCACCGGCAGGACGCGCGGGCTGCGGCGCCGGTACGCCCACGGCGCGGCCGCGTACGGCGGCGCACCGGGCCCGCTCGGCTGGGCAGCCGGCGCGATCGGCAGGTCGGCCATGACCCGCCGCAGATCTCCGGCCGTCTGGGCGTTCAGCGCGGCCGTGACCCGCTCGTCCAGCTCCTCGGAGGTCAGCCGGCCCTCGGCGTAGCAGTCGCGCAGCTGCGCGGCGGCGCGATCCCGGTCACTGTCGGAGATGCGCATTCGATCGGTCATGTTCATGACGTGCCCCGTCTTCACGATGTTCTCGTGGCGATGATCTGCCGGCGGCTAGTCGTCCTGGCCACCGGGCTCGTCGGTGTCTTCCTCGGCCAGGAACTCATACAGTGTGCGCCTGGTCTGCCTGAGCAGCCGCTCGGCCGCGCGGATCTGATCGGGTGTGCCCGCGCGAGCCGTCTGCACAATGGCCGCGCCGAGCCGGGCGGCCTCGGTGAACAGCCGGGGAATGTCCCCGGCGCAGAAGCCGGAGTCCCCGCCGGCCATGGATTCCCAGGCCCCGCGCGCCATCTCCGGGTTGTTCGCGATGTATTCACGGCCCGCGTCGGTCAGGCTGAAGGTGCGGCGGCCGCCCGCCTCCTCGCCGATGATCAGGCCCTCGTCGGCCAGCAGTTGCAGCGCCGGGTAGACCGCCCCCGGGCTCGGCCGCCAGGCGCCCCGGCTCCGCTCCTCGATGTCGGACATGATCTGGTAGCCGGTGCGCGGGCCCTCGCTGAGCAGCGCCAGGATCGTGGCGCGCACGTCACCGCGGGAAGCTTTCGGCCGCCTCGGCCCGCCCGGCCCGCCCGGCCCGCGGCGCCCGCGGCCCTGCCACCCCCCGCCGCGCGGGCCGCCGAAGAACGTGGCCCAGTCCTTCCCGGCGAAACCGCGGCCCCACGGCCCGCCCCACGGGCCGCCCCAGGAGCCGGGGTCCTCCTCGCGGCCCGGCCCGTCGTCCTCGTCCGGCCCGCCCCCGAAGCCCGCCTGCTGGCTGGCGTGCGCCCCCGGCCCATGCGACCCGGGCCCCTGATGCCCCGGCCCGTGCTCGTGCGGCCCCGGCCCATGTGGCCCGCCCCCGTGCTCGTGCGGCCCCGGCCCGAAGCTTTCCGCCCGCGGCCAGGCCCCGAACGCCTCCTCATGCCCCGGATGAGGCCCGCCCGATGGCCCGTGCCCGGGCATCCCGCCGGGATAGATGTTGCGGAGCAGCATGCGGGCGCGGTCTATCGCCTCGGACAGCCCCGCGTCGAATTCCTCGGGCCCGCATGCGAAACCATGCATCGTGCCTCCACCGTCCCGTCCTTGAGATACGGTCTCGATATATCTGCACTGTACGTCGGCAGCCGCTCGTTGACAAGATATAACGTGTTTCGCGGTCCGCGTCCATCGTGCGCGTTCGCCCTGGGCGAGCGCGGGCCGCCCCGGCAACGCGAGCGAGCAAGGGTCCCTTGCCCTGGCCAGCCCGCAGCCCTACCCGCGGGGACCCGGCGGGGTCATCGTCGCCACGGGTTAGGGTCGCCTGTAGTGAGCCCGAGCGCGGCGTGAGCAACGGCCCTGACCGGCGGGAGTTATTCATGAGTGAAGGCGGCGGCAGCAAGGCAGACATCGGCGTCACCGGCCTGGCCGTGATGGGCCGGAACCTGGCCAGGAACCTGGCCGGGCACGGGCACGTCGTCGCGCTGCACAACCGCTCCCCGGAACGCACCCGCAGCCTGGTCAAGGAGCACGGCGATGAGGGTACGTTCATCCCCAGCGAGTCCATGGCGGACTTCGTGGCCAGCCTGGAGCGGCCGCGGGCGATCATCATCATGGTCAGAGCGGGAGGCGGCACCGACGCCGTGATCGATGAGCTGGTGCCGCTGCTGGATGACGGCGACATCGTGGTCGACTGCGGGAACGCGCACTTCATGGACACCCGGCGGCGCGAGAAGGCGCTCCGCGGGAAGGGGCTGCACTTCGTGGGGTGCGGCGTGTCCGGCGGGGAGGAGGGCGCGCTGAACGGCCCGAGCATCATGCCCGGCGGCTCGAGGGAGTCCTACGCCAGGCTCGGCCCGATCCTGGAGTCGATCGCGGCCCAGGTGGACGGCACCCCCTGCTGCACCCACGTCGGCCCGGACGGGGCCGGCCACTTCGTGAAGATGGTGCACAACGGCATCGAGTACGCCGACATGCAGCTCATCGCGGAGGCCTACGACCTGCTCCGGGACGGCCTGGGCGCCGCGCCCGCCGAGATCAGCGAGATCTTCCGCACCTGGAACGACGGAGACCTCGACTCCTACCTCATCCAGATCACCGCCGACGTGCTGGGGCACACCGACGCCGGGACCGGGCGGCCGTTCGTCGACGTCGTGCTCGACGAGGCGGAACAGAAGGGCACCGGGCGCTGGACCGTGCAGAGCGCGCTCGACCTCGGCATCCCGATCACCGGGATCGCCGAAGCCACCTTCGCCCGCTCGCTGTCCGGGCATGCGGACCAGCGGCAGGCGGCCCGCGAGGCGTTCGGCACCGCACTGACCCCGCTGGGCATCACCGACCGCGACGCCTTTGTCGAGGATGTCCGCCGGGCCCTGTACGCATCGAAGGTCGTCGCCTACGCGCAGGGCTTCGACCAGATCGGCGCGGGCAGCGGCGAATACGGCTGGGACATCAACCGCGGCGCGATGGCCACCATCTGGCGCGGCGGCTGCATCATCCGGGCCCGGTTCCTGGACCGGATCCGCGCTGCCTACGACGAGAACCCGGGGCTGGCCAGCCTGCTGGTCGCGCCCTATTTCGCGGCCGCGGTCCGGGACGGGGTGGCGAGCTGGCGCCGGGTCGTGGGCCAGGCCGCGGCGGCCGGCGTCCCCACGCCTGCATTCTCCTCCTCGCTGGCCTACTACGACGGGCTGCGGAAGGAGCACCTGCCCGCCGCGCTCATCCAGGGCCTGCGCGACTACTTCGGCGCGCACACCTACCGGCGGGTGGACCGAGACGGGGTGTTCCACACCGAGTGGGCCGGCGACCGGCGGGAACACCCCGCCTGAGCGGCCGGCCTGCTCGGGCCCGCCCCGGACGGGCCCGCCGGGCGCCCACCGCGGCGGTGAGCGTGACCGCCGCCGTCACCGCCAGCGCCCAGCCGGAGAACAGCATTGCGTCGGCGAACGCTATCAACACAATATTGTGCTGTTAATATGAGCCCATGCGGGCTGATGTTGCATGCCATGAGGGGGACCGCGTCGATCGCGCGATCGTCGGCCGGCTCCAGTCCGACGGCCGCATCGCCAACGTGGATCTCGCCGACGCGGTGGCGCTGTCGCCGTCCGCGTGCCTGCGCCGGGTCAAGGCGCTGGAGGGCAGCGGGATCATCGCCGGCTATCGCGCCGAGGTTGACCGGGGCCGCGCCGGGCTCGGGCTGACCGTCTTCATCGAGCTCCGGGTGGAGGGGCATTCCCGGCGGACGTCGGACCGGATCGAGGCGGCGCTGACCGCCATTCCCGCCGTGGTGGCCTGCTATGTCATCTCCGGCGACGCGGACTTCTTCATCGAGGTCACGGTCCCCGACCTCGGCCACTACGAGCAGCTGCTGCTCGGCCAGATCCTGGCGATCCCGTCGGTGGTCAGCGCGCGCAGCAGCTTCGCCATCAGGACTGTGCTAAGCCGGAGGCCGGTGCCGCTGGATCACTGGCACTGAAACGCCGGCGGCGGGCACGCGGACCGCGGGCCGGCGCGGGCGGCGAGGCGGGACAGCCGATTAGGACCATATCCCCGGCCTGGCTTATTGTCTCGTAGCCCCCGTGAAGTGCGCCACAATAGGCATGTCGCGGGCCGTGCGCCCGGGTCGTGGGCACGGGCAGCGAGAGGGCCCGGCCGCCGGCCCCGGGGCCCCGGCGTCGGGAGCGAGAAACGGAGCGGGTGTGGTAGGTCGGCGATGGTCATGGTGACGAATGCGATCGTCGTGAGCGACGGCGATCTTCACAGCACGTTCGAGGGCCGTGATCACGAGGAGCTCAGCCTCGGTTCCGTCGCGGGCGTCACGGACCGTGGTGTCCGGCACGACCGGAACGAGGACGCCCTTGCTCTGGCCACGGTGGATGCACCGGGCGGCCCCGCCGTCGTGGTGGTGGTCTGCGACGGGGTGTCCAGCGCCGACCGCCCGGACGAGGCCTCGCTGGAGGCCGCGCGCGCCGCCGTGCACGACCTGGCCGAGGCGGCGCAGGCTGGCGCCGACCTGGCCGACGCGTCGCGGGCCGCGGTGGAGTCAGCGCGGGACGCGGTCATCGGCCTGGCCGATGACCCGGACGAGACCCCGGCCGCCACGTACGTCTCCGCCGTCGTCACGGCCGGGACCGTCACGCTGTGCTGGATGGGTGACAGCCGCGCCTACTGGCTGTCCGCCGGGCCCGACCCGGCGGCCCAGCAGCTCACCCGGGACGACTCGCTCGCCGAGGAGATGGTTGCGCAGGGCCTGCTGCCGGCGGCGGAGGCGCTGGACTCGCCGCAGGCACACGTCGTGACGCGCTGGATCGGCTACGGCGCCCGTGAGGCGGAGCCACACGTCGCGCGGTTCACGCCGCCCGGCCAGGGAGCGCTGCTGCTGTGCTCGGACGGCCTGTGGAACTACGACCCGGACGGCGAGAAGATGGCCACCCTGGCGATGCCCGCCGCGCTGGACAACCCGCGCGCCGCGGCCACCGCGCTGCTGCTGTTCGCGCTGGAATCCGGCGGCATGGACAACATCACCATCGCCGTCGTGCCTTACCCGCTGGCGGGTTCGGACGACGTCACCCAGCCGATCGAGTCCGCCGTGAGCCAGCCTGGCGACGGCGGGCCTGGCTGAAGGTCACGGTCACCTGCTGGAACCCCAGCGACCGCAGCATGCCCTCCCCAGCAGCGCGGACCGCGTATTCTCCCGCCGCCGCGAGCGCGCTGACGCCCGCCGCCGGGCTTGCGGCGGCCGCCGCAACGTCATCAACCTGACCTGCGGATTGGTGATCCAGATCACCAGCTGAGCAGCGATCGTCTTCCGGGGCCGCGCCGTAGTTAGACCGGCAGAAAACACCACGCGGTGACGAAGCCCGGCACCGCACATGCACGGGAGACGACAAGACGATGAACTCATTCCTGTCCAGGATGCCGGTGCCGGTCAAGCTGGGGATCCCGGTGGCGGCGGCGCTGATGGCAGCGGCCTGCGGCAGCGCGGCCAGCTCACCGGCCAGTTCGCCGGCCGGCTCAAGCTCCAGCAGCCCCGCGAACGCCTCGACGAGCACGGTGATCACCACGCACGCCGGCTCCGGCGGGACGTTCCTGACCGATGGCCCGGGGCGCGCCGTGTACCTGTGGGCGGCGGACGGCCTGAACAAGTCCACCTGCACCGGGGCGTGCGCCGGCGCATGGCCCCCGGTGCCGGCCAAGGGCACGGTGACCGCGGCCGGTGGGGCCAAGGCCAGCGATCTCGGCACGATCACCCGCTCCGACGGCACCAAGCAGGTCAGCTACGACGGTCACGCGCTGTACTACTTCGTGGGCGACTCCGGCCCCGGGCAGACCAGCGGCCAGGGCAGCGACAACTTCGGCGCCACGTGGTGGCTGGTCGCCCCATCCGGCGCGCAGATCACCGGCAGCGACACCGCCACCAGCGCCAGCGCGCCCTCCACCGCCCCGTCCCCGCCGGCCGGCCCGGCCGGCTCCAACGCCGGCGGCGGCTGGAGCTGACCGTCCCATGACCGCGCTCCTGACGCGGATCGGCGCGAGCCTCGCGGGCAGCACTGACCGGCCGCCCCGGCCCGCGGGGCGGCCGATCAGCGGATGGGCCTTCGCCGAGGTGGGGCTGGCGATCATCTCCACCGCGTTCGCGGTCTACGGGCTGTGGGCCGCGATCCAGCATTCCGGCACCTGGCCGGGGCCGCCCGCGGGCCAACTCAGCCGGAAAATTCCCATCCATTTCGCCGCTGCACCGTAAGTTCTTATAACGGACATAAGGAGACTGGCATGAGGCACGAAACAATTGCGGACCGTGGCGACGGGCACACGCTGCTGCTGCGGGCGCGACCCGGTCACCGGGATGGCGCCGCGCACCGGGTTGTGCGGCTGCTGAACCGGCGGCCGGGCCGGCTGGCGGCACCGGCGGCGCGCTGGGCCGTCACCGTGCTGGGCGTGGCCGGCGCCGTCTTGCTGGCCGATTCCGGCTACCTGCACCTGCGGCTGTGGCTGGACGGGTACCGGGGCATTTCGGTCATTGGCCCGCTGTTCCTGATCCAGGCGGTGGCGTGCTTCGCGGCCGCCGCCACGGCCGGGCTGTTCCGCCGGCTGGGCGTGCTGGCGGCCGGAGCGGTGCTGATGGCCGGGACCGCGGCCGGGCTGCTGCTGACCGTCTACGTCGGCCTGTTCGGCTACCGGGAGAGCCTCGCGGTGCCGTACGCGGGGATGTCCCTGGTGGTGGAGGTCTCGGGTGCGGCGGTGCTCACGACGGCGGCGGCCATCCTGCTCCTCGCCCCCGCGGCGCCGCGCGGCCCGGGGCCGCTGCACGAGGAGAAGGTATGGACGCGGGACGGGCAGCCGTGACAACCAGCGGCCTGGCCGTCCCGGGCGGCTTGCTGCGGGCGCGCCCGCGCCGGGGACGCCGCGCCGCGGCCGGGGCTCGCGCGGCCGCCCCGATTCCCTGGCGGGCGTCACCCGGAGATGACAATCTTGGGCGAATAGGAACCACAGCAGACGTCCTGCCGGATGAGACCTTGCTCGCGGGCTTCGGCGCAGGCGACGCCGACCTCGCCGGGGCTTTCGTGCGCCGGTTCCAGCGGGCCGTCTACGGTGTCGCGCTGACCGTCCTCAAGGACGCTGCCACCGCCGAGGACGTCGCCCAGCAGACCTTCGAGCGGGCCTGGCGGCACGCCCAGGTGTTCGATCCGCGGCGCGGGTCCGTCCGGGCCTGGCTGACCACGATCGCGCATAACCTGGCCGTCGACGTCGTGCGGGCGCGCAGGCCGGATCCCATGGATCCCGGGGACCTGCCCGCGCTGCTGACCGCGATGACCGACACGCCGGAACGGCTGGCGGTGGCGCACGACAACGCCGACCGGCTGCGGCGGGCGCTGCGCCGGCTCCCGGAGCCCCAGGCGCGTGCCGTGGCCATGGCGGGTATATACGGCATGACCGCCCCGCAGATCGCGGAGGCCGAGGGCATCCCGCTCGGCACGGCCAAGACCCGCATCAGGGATGGCATGGAAAAACTGCGTATGGCCTACCTCCCCGAGGATGTGGGCGATGAGTGAGCTGAATCAGATGAACTGCGACGACTTTTCCGAGGCAGCCGCCGAGCTGGCGCTCGGCGTGCTGACCGGCCGCGAGCGGGCCCAGGCGATCGAGCACGCCAGCCAGTGCGACGACTGCCGCGAGTACGTCCGCCAGCTGACGGTCCTCGATGAGGAACTGCTGCAACTGCTGCCGGCCGCCGCGCCGCCGGCCGGTTTCGAGAGCCGGGTGCTGGACCGGATCGGTCCGGCCGCGCCGGTCCCCGCCCCGGTCATCCCGCTCAGCCAGGCCGGGGCGGGACGTCGCGCGACCCGGGCCTCCCGCCACGCCGGCTGGGGCCGGCGGAAACTGGCCGCGGCGGCCGTCGCGCTGGCCGCCGCCGGGATCGGCGCGGCCGGCTGGGGCCTGGGCGCCGCCACCTCGGCCCCGGCCCCGCTGGCTTCCGCGTCGCTGGTGTCCGCCGGCCATCACGCGGTCGGCACGATCTTCCTCTACAACGGCAGCCCCCGGTGGCTGTACATGTCGGTGGACATGGAGTCGGCGAACGAGACCGTTATCTGCCAGCTCGTCGGGCGTGACGGCCGGGTGGTCACGGTGGGGTCGTTCCGGGTGGTCGGCGGGTACGGCTACTGGGGCAGCCCGGACCCGGCCGGCGTCGGCACGGTCGCCGGTGCCCGGCTGACCGGCTCGAACGGCGCCGTCCTGGCCACCGCGACGTTCAGCGCGTAACGGCGCGGCCGCCCCCGGCGCGTCACGGCCCGGCCTAGGCGTGCCGCGTGGCCGCGAGCTCCCGCAGGCCGAGCAGCTCGATCGCCTGCTCCCGCATCTCGACCTTGCGGACCTTCCCGGTGACGGTCATCGGATACTCCTCCACCACGTGCACGTAGCGGGGGATCTTGTAGTGCGCGATCTTGCCCGTGCAGTACTCCCGGACCAGGGCGGCGTCGAGCGGGCTCGCCCCGTCGCGCAGCCGCACCCAGACCATCAGCTCCTCGCCGTACCTCTCGTCTGGCACCCCGATGACCTGGGCGTCCAGCACGTCCGGATGCGTGTAGAGCAGTTCCTCGACCTCGCGCGGGTAGATGTTCTCCCCGCCGCGGATCACCATGTCCTTGATCCGCCCCGTGATGTTCACGTACCCGCCGGCGTCCATGACGCCGATGTCGCCGGTGTGCATCCACCGGGCCACGTCGATCACCTCGGCGGTCTTCTCCGGCTGCTCCCAGTAGCCGAGCATGACCGAGTACCCGCGGGTGCACAGTTCCCCCGGCTGGCCGCACGGCTGGGTCAGTCCGGTCTCCGGGTCGATGATCTTGACCTCCAGGTGCGGTCCGGCCCCGCCCACGGTGGAGACCCGGCGCTCGATCGGGTCGTCCACCCGGGTCTGCGTCGACACCGGGGACGTCTCGGTCATGCCGTAGCAGATGCTCACCTCGGCCATGTGCATCCGCTCGACGACCTGCTTCATGACCTCCACCGGGCACGGCGAGCCGGCCATGATCCCGGTACGCAGGCTGCCCAGGTCGTAGGATTCGAAGCCGGGCAGCGCCAGCTCCGCGATGAACATGGTCGGCACCCCGTACAGCGAGGTGCAGCGTTCCGTTTCCACCGCGCGGAGCGTGGCCGCCGGCTCGAACGACGGCGCGGGGATCACCATGCACGCGCCGTGGCTGGCCGCCGCCAGGTTGCCCATGGTCATCCCGAAGCAGTGGTAGAACGGCACCGGGATGCAGATGCGGTCCGCCTCGGTGTAGCGGAGCAGTTCCCCCACGAAGAAGCCGTTGTTCAGGATGTTGTGGTGGGACAGCGTCGCGCCCTTGGGAAAGCCGGTGGTCCCCGAGGTGTACTGGATGTTGATCGGGTCGTCGGCGCTCAGCGCGGCCTGCGCCGCGGCCAGGGCCGCCCGCCCGGGGCCGGCGTCCGTGTCGGCCAGGGCCTGCCACTCGTGGCTGCCGAGCAGAACTATGTCCGCCAGGCCCGGGCAGTCCGCCCGGGCCTCGCGGATCATCCCCGCGTAGTCGGACTTCTTGTGCGCCACCGCTGATACCAGCGTCCGGATGCCGGACTGGCGGAGCACGTACTGCAGCTCGCGGGAGCCGTAGGCAGGGTTGATGTTGACCAGGATCGCGCCGATCTTGGCCGTCGCGAACTGGACCAGCACCCACTCGGCGCAGTTGGGCGCCCAGATGCCGACCCGGTCGCCCTTGCCGACGCCCCGGTTGAGCAGGCCCACGGCCAGCGCGTCCACGTCGGCGGCTAGCTCACGGTATGTCCACTTGCGCCCGGCCGGCCCGTCAACCAGCGCCGCACGGTCGCCGAACCGGGCGGCCGTGCGGTCGAAGTTGTCGCCGATCGTGTCGCCGAGCAGGGCCACGGGATAGGTTCCCGCGGCGTAGCTGCGTCCCGCCGGCGTGCTGAGCTGAGACACCATCGTCCCCCCTCCGGTTCGCCCTTCGGGGCTGGTCCGCGCTATGAACGATCACACCAGCGGGGGAGGGTGTCAACGGCGCCAGGTCAGCGGGTTCCGTGCTCGTCGCGCTGCTTGGCCACCTCGGCCCGGACGCCGTCCATGTCCAGGTCGCGCACGGCCTTGATGACCTGCTCGAGCGCGGGTGCGGGCAGCGCGCCGGGCTGGGAAAAGACCAGGATGCCGTCACGGAAGGCCATCAGCGTCGGGATCGAGTTGATCTGGGCGGCGGCGGCCAGCTCCGGCTGGTCCTCGGTGTCGATCTTGCCGAACCGTACGTCGGTGTGCTCGTCGCTGGCGGCCTGGAATACCGGGGCGAACATCCGGCACGGCCCGCACCACGATGCCCACCAGTCCACCAGCGTGATGCCGGGCTGGGTGACGGTCTCCTCGAAGGTCTCCTTCGTCAGGTCGATGGTGCTCATATCTCCTCGATACGTCGGTAGCGTGAGTCCCGGGCCGGTATAACGCAGCCGGGCCGCGGGAATTCCTGCGCGGCCGCGGGGAAGCCCTGATCGGCCGGGCGCGTTATCTGCCTGACAGAAGCCATGCAGTGACGACCGGAAGTGAGGACGCCATGGCGCTGCCCTATGACTCTGCCGCCAAGTTCCAGGACTATGCGCAGCCAGAAGTGCTGGTCTCCACCGAGTGGCTGGCCAGCCATCTCGGCGACCGGGAGCTGGTCGTCGCGGAGTCCGATGAGGATGGGCTGCTGTATGAGACCGGGCACATCCCCGGCGCGGTCAAGCTGGACTGGCACACCGAGCTGAACCAGCCTGACACCCGGGACTACGTCGACGGGGCCGGCTTCGCCCGGCTGATGTCGGAGAAGGGCATCACCCGGGAGACCACCCTCGTGCTTTACGGCGACAAGAACAACTGGTGGGCGGCGTACGCCCTCTGGGTATGCACGCTGTTCGGGCACCCGGACGTCCGGCTGCTGGACGGCGGCCGGGCCAAGTGGATCGCCGAGGGCCGGCCGTTCAGCACCGAGGTGCCGGGCCGCCCGCGCACCAGCTACCCGGTGATCGAGCGGGACGACCATCAGATCCGCGCGTTCCGCCGCCAGGTCGAGGAACACCTCGGCCAGCCGATGATCGACGTGCGCTCACCGGGGGAGTACACCGGCGAGCTGCTGCACATGCCCGACTACCCGCAGGAGGGCGCCGTCCGCGGCGGCCACATCCCGGGCGCGCGGAACGTGCCCTGGGCGCGGGCCGCGGCCGAGGACGGGACGTTCCGCGACCGCAAGGAGCTGGAGGGCATCTACGCGGGCGAGGCCGGGCTGACCCCGGAGGACGACATCGTGGTGTACTGCCGGATCGGCGAGCGGTCCAGCCACACCTGGTTCGTGCTTCAGCACCTGCTCGGCTTCCCGCACATCCGTAACTACGACGGAAGCTGGACCGAGTGGGGCAACAGCGTCCGGGTCCCGATCGCCCGCGGCAGCACGCCGTGACCACCGGCACGCTGAACCCGCGCCTGGCAGAGATCGTCGACGACTTCACCGCGCTGCCCGGCAAGGAGCGGCTCCAGCTCCTGCTGGAGTTCTCCGACGACCTGGCGCCCCTTCCGGAGCGCTACGCCGGCCACCGCGAACGGCTCGAACAGGTGCCGGAGTGCCAGTCGCCGCTGTTCCTCGCGGTCGAGGTGGACGGCGGCGGCACCGTGCACCTGTTCTTCGACGCGCCGCCCGAGGCGCCGACCACCCGCGGGTTCGCCGGCATCCTGCACAGCGGGCTGGACGGCCTGGGCGCGGATGAGGTACTCGCCACCCCGGACGAGTTCACCGGCCAGCTCGGGCTGACCGACCTGGTCAGCCCGCTGCGGCTGCGCGGCATGTCCGCGATGCTGGCCCGCATCAAGCGCCAGGTCCGCGCCGAGCGCGCCTCCTGACGCGTGCCCCCTCAGCCCGTCACCCGGTCACGCCGGGCCGGAATACGGTTAAATCGTGACGGCCTCCCTTTTGGTCCTACCAAAGGCCACCGGACTCCTGGGCCGAATTGCGCCCTGGGTCATGCGCGTCCGCCGGACATTTCGGTCCGGTGGGCGGGTGGCTGGCCCTGCGGCTGTCCCGTGACGGGTGAGCAGGTCGCGGCGGCGCCCGATGCCGTGCGCCGCGGTGGGGGGCGGGGAAGGGGGGTGGCGGCCCCAGCCTGCCAATGTCGGCAATCGTGCGTTGCCGGCATCCCCGCACAAGTGTGTCGGGTCATCTATGACCGGTGTTTTTCACCCAATGCCGGTCCATTTGGCGCTATGCTCGACGCGATCATCAGGCTCTGGCGGGTGTGACGTTCCGGTTCCGGAGCCGGGCCGGCCACGCGAAGGGGATCGCGCCGCCGGCGGGGGGAGGCTAGGTGTGCGTCATTGAATTGGGTCGGTTTGTGTTCCCTTACGACAGCGGCCGTCTCGTGAGCCCGGACACGGTCTCCGGTGACGGCCTTCGCGAGCCACCGACCGCGGCCGAAACCGGCACACGCGGCCCGGCAGTTACGCCGTCGGCCGCGGACGCGGGCGTGATCTGGCCGGGTCGGGCGGCTCCGGCGCCCGCCTTGGGTCGGGCGGCTCCGGCGCCTGCCGGTCCCGCGCCGGTCGCCGTCCCGGCCGCGCCGCCCGCGCCCAGCCCGGGCCCGACTGTTTTCCGCCCGGAACTGCGCAGGGTCGACGCCGGCTTCGTCAGCTGGGACATCGCCGTCGGCCAGGTGGTGTGCGAGCCGGGCATCTACGGCCTGCACGGCCTGCCCGAGAACCGGCCGGCCAGCATGGCCGCCTTCCTGGCCCGCGTTCCCGACGAAGACCGGCCCGGCCTCGTCGCGGCGATCGGGCAGATGATGACGGACTGTGGCACCTACCAGATCGACTACCGGGTGATCGGCCTGGATGACTCGGTGCGCTCCATGGAGGCCCGCGGGCGGGTCCTGCCGGGCCCGGGCGGCCGCCCGGCCCGGATGACCGGCTTCGTCATGGACACCACGACGATCCGGGCGTCCCGCGAAGCCGAACGGCGCCGCCTGCACGAGGGGGCCGAGCGGACGGCGCTGACGCAGCAGCTCACCGCCGCGCTGGCCTCCGCGGTGACCGTCGACGCGATCACCGCCGCCGCTCGGGCCGGGCTGGCCCCCTACGGCGCAGACAGCCTGGTCATTGTCACGCCGCACGAGGGGGAGCACGCCCCGGCGGCGTCCTACGGCTTCGCCGCGGACGCCGTTCGCCTGCTCGGTGATCCCGCCCCGTCGCCCGGCTCGCCGGTCGCGGACGCGGTCGGCGCGGACACGGCCATCTTCGTCGGCTCTCCCGACGACCTGACCCGCCGTTACCCGCATCTGGCTGCGGCGGCGGCCGGATCGGCGCAGCGGGCCTGGGCCGCGGTGCCGGTCCCCGGCGCCAAGGACCGGCGCGGCGCGTGCCTGATCGGGTTCGCCCAGCCGCGCGCGTTCACGGCCGAGGAGCGCGCGCTGCTGGTCGCCGCCTCCGGCCTGCTCGCCCAGTCGCTGGAGCGCGCCCGGATGTACGAATCGGAGCACGCCCTGGCCCGCGACCTGCAGCGCGGCCTGCTGCCCCGGGGCCCGCTGCCGGCCCCCGGCGTCAGCATCGCCGCCCGCTACGAGCCGGTGACCTCGGGGCTGGAGATCGGCGGCGACTTCTACGACGCGATCGAGCTGACCGGCGGCCGGGTGGCCCTGGTGATCGGGGACGTCCAGGGGCACAACCCGATCGCCGCCTCCCTGATGGGGCGGCTGCGCATGGTCGTGCACGCCTACGCCCGCGAAGGGCACGGCCCGGCCGAGGTGATGACCCGCGCCAACCAGTGGCTGACCGACCTCAACCACGACCCGGACATGTCCCTGTTCGCCACCTGCTGCTTCGTGGTGATCGACGCGGCCGGCGGCGAGCTGGAGATGTGCCGCGCCGGCCATCCCGCACCGGTCCTGCTCTCCCCGGGCGCCGCGCCCGCGCTCCTCGACCAGGGAAACGACCTGCTGCTCGGGGTCGATCCGGCGGAGCACTACACCACCGTCACGGTCCCGGTGCCCGCCGGGACCACCCTGGTGCTGGCCACCGACGGCCTGCTCGACGACGACGGCAGCGACCCCGGCTGCAACGTCCGGGCCCTCCTCCGGGTGCTTGAGCACGGCGCCACCGATGATCTGGAGACCCTCGCCGACCGGTTGCTGTCCAGCCCGCAGCGGCTCACCCGGCACGGTGACGACATCGCCCTCCTGGTCGCGCGCGTGGACGGTGTCTCCCGGCCCCGGCTCCGCGCGGTGCCCGGCCTGCACGTGCCCGCGCAGCGCTACGAGCAGCGCCTGGGCTGAACGCCCGGCCGCGTCCCGGCCGCCGCCCTCCCCCGCGGCGAACCCGGCGCCGGGGCGGTCGTTACGCGTCATCGACGGACACGTAGCAGCCACGCCAATACAGCAGCGGCGCGGCGGGGCCGGGCGGTATCTCGGTGTACCGGGGCGAAGCGGGCCTTGGTCAGGCCGGGACGGCGATCGCGGTGACGACCAGGCCGCGCCGCGCCAGCCAGGCACCCGCCAGCGAGGTCAGCCGGCGATCCCCGGCCGCCGGGCTGGAGGCCAGAATCCGGGCCGAGAACGTCCCGGTGGCGGGCTGGACCGTGATGACGGCCTGCTCGAAACCGAGCCAGCGCCCGGTCAGCGGGAACCACGTCTTGTACACCGATTCCTTGGCGCTGAACAGCAGGCGGTCCCAGCACACGCCCGCCGGGGCGGATCCCGTCCCGGCCGCGCCGGCCGGCGTCCCGGCCAGGTCGCGCAGCCAGGCCTGCTCCTCGGCGAGCGCCACCACGTCGAGCACCCCGGCGGGCAGCGGCTGGTTCGGCTCGGCGTCCAGCCCCAGCGCCAGCACGTCGCGGCCGCGGGCCACCGCGCAGGCCCGGTACCCCTCGCAGTGCGTGATGCTGCCGACCACCCCGGCGGGCCACTGCGGCGCGCCGCGCGGGCCGGGCAGGATTGGCGCCGCGGGCAGCCCGAGCTTGGCCAGGGCCGCCCGGGCGCACGCCCGCGCGGTGCCGAATTCCCGGCGGCGCTTGTCCACCGCCTTCGCCACGACCCGTTCCTCCTCCGGGAACAGGTCCGCGGGTCCCGGGTCGCCGAACGCCTCGGCGGCGGCCGCCGCCGCGGGCAGCAGTTCCTCGATCATCCGGTCGGCCCAGCGCCCCTTCGGTGCCCGCGATGATGTCCCGGCGCCCCGGCCCGCGAAACCGCCGCGGGGCCGGCCCGGGATAGAGCTTAGCGATAAGGCGGCGGCTTTCCGAGCGGCGAGATGGCCGCGCGCCGCACGCCTGGCGGGATGCACCACCCCGCACCGCGCTGCGGGCACCGCCGCTATCGCAGAATAAGGTGCGGGCCGTGCGCTGGTTGTGCACGGGTGAGGGGAGACGGTCACCGTCATGACAGCCCAGCAGGTCTTCACGTCCCGGCTGAGCGGCCGCCCGCTGCTGGACAGCGAGGAGACGCCGATCGGCCGGGTCCGCGACATCGTCATCCTGCCCGCCGCGCAGGGCCTGGCGCCGCGCGCGCTCGGGCTGGTCGTCACGCTGCAGCGGCGCCACATCTTCGTCAACTTCGGCCGGATCGCGGAGATGTCCATCGACGGGGCGCACCTGCGCGGCGGCACCGTCGATCTTGACCGCTTCACCCGGCGGCCCGGGGAGATCCTCGCCTCCGAGCTGTACAACAAGCCCGTGTCCGCGGGAACCGTGACCGATGTCGCGATCACGCCCTCCACCACCGGGCGGGGCTGGAAGGTCTCGTCGCTGGCCATCACGCGCGGCCGGGGCCTGCGGCTGCGGTCCACGCAGATCGTGCCGTGGAGCGATCACCCGGAGCTGTTCCAGGCCGGCACGCTGGCCGAGCAGCTCGCCGACCTGCGCGAGATGAACCCGACGGACCTGGCCACCGCGGTGGAAGGCATGTCCCCCAGCCGGCGCAGCCAGCTTGCCGCGGCGTTGCAGGACGACGAGCTGGCCGACCTGCTGGAGGAGATGCCCGAACAGGACCAGATCCGGCTGCTGGCCAGCGTGGGCCTGGAGCGCACCGCCGACGTGGTCGAGGAGATGGAGCCCGACGACGCCGCCGACCTGCTGGCCGAGATGCCGGACGACCAGCGGGAGCGGCTGCTGACCGCGATGGAATCGGTGCAGGCTGCCGACATCCGCCGGCTGCTCCGCTACGACGCGACCACCGCGGGCGGCCTGATGACGTCCCAGCCGCTGATCGTCGCGCCGGACGTGCCGGTGGCTGAGGTGCTCGCGCGGATGCGGGAGCCGGAACGGCCGGTCACCGAGGCGGCGCAGGTGTACGTATGTGAGCCGCCTACAATGACGCCAACCGGGCGTTACCTTGGCAGCGTCGGATTCCAGCGGCTGCTGCGGCAGCCGCCGGCGGCGGCCATCGGCGACTGCGTGGAGGCGAGCACCTTCGTCCGGCCCGACCTTTCCGAACGAGAGCTGGCCACCCGCCTCGCCGCCTACAACCTCATCAGCGTGGCCGTCTGTGATGAGGCCGGACGGCTTGTGGGCGCGGTCACGGTGGACGACGTCCTCGATCATCTCCTGCCCGTTGGGTGGCGAGGGACTGGAGGCTGACTATGGCCCGCCGCTCCTCCCGGCGCCTCGGCGAACCCCCGGACCTGTCCGTCCCGCGTGGTACCGCGATGCGCATGGGCACCCACTACGACCCCGACGCGTTCGGCCGGTTCTCGGAGGGCATCGCCCGGTTCCTGGGCACCGGGCGCTTCCTGGCCGGCCAGACCGTTCTGGTGCTCGCCTGGATCATCCTCAACACCGTCGGGATCGTCCGGCACTGGGACCCGTACCCGTTCATCCTGCTCAACCTGGCCTTTTCCACTCAGGCGGCGTACGCGGCGCCGCTGATCCTGCTGGCCCAGAACCGCCAGGACGACCGGGACCGCGCCAACATCGACCGCGACCGGGAGGTGGCCGCGCGCACGCAGGCCGACACCGAGTTCCTGGCGCGGGAGCTGGCCGCGGTCCGGCTGGCCCTCGCCGACGTCGTGACCACCGAGGATCTGGACGACTCGCTGGCCCGGATGGCGAAGCTGATCACCGACGGGCGGCCGCTGCCGGGCGCGCCGCGGCTCGACGCCGCGGCCCGGGCGCGGCCCGATGGCGTCACCGGATCCGCCGGGGATAGAAGGGGAACGTGATGGACGCGGAGCGGCAGCGGGTTCGGGGTTTCGGCCAGCTGGAGAACGGGCTGCGCCAGGCGGGTGACTGGTACCTGTGGGGCCCGTACGTTACCGAGCGCCAGCGGGGCACGGTCCGCGAGGACTACAGCGAGGACGGCTCGGCGGCGGACTACTTCCCGCACGATCACGCGCGGTCCCGGGCCTGCCGGTGGGGCGAGGACGGGCTGGCCGGGTTCTGCGACATCGAGCAGCGGCTGTGCCTGGGACTGGCGCTGTGGAACGGGCGGGACCCGATCCTGAAGGAGCGTGCGTTCGGGCTGACCGGGCCGCAGGGCAACCACGGCGAGGACGTCAAGGAGTACTGGTGGTACCTGGACGCGATCCCCAGCCACGCCTGGAACCGCTGGCGCTACCACTACCCGCAGCGTGCCTTCCCCTACAACGACCTGGTGGCCACGAGCGCCGCGCGCAACCGGTTCCAGCCCGAGTACAAGCTGCTGGATACCGGCGCGTTCGACGATGACCGGTACTGGATCGTCGAGGTCTGCTACGCCAAGGCGGACCCGGGCGGCCTGCTGATGCGCGTGACGGTCAAGAACGCCGGCCCGGACGCCGAGACCCTGCACGTGCTGCCCACGGCATGGTTCCGCAACAATCGCCACCGTGCTGCAGCGGTCCGGCCACCGCTCGGGCGGGACGTTCACCGTCGGCCCCCGTTCCCCCACCGTCCTCCGCGCTCCCCGCCCGCAGCCGTAACGGGCGGCACGCGGGCGCGCGTCCGGCCGCCGTGCGCGAGGCAATCTCTGGCCAGGCCATTTCGCGCAATAGCAGAACACAAGTTTATGAAGCTGCCCGTTTGGCAGCGGGCGGTGTGGCGCTGGAGAAATCGCTGATCGCGGTGCGAGGGCATTGGTTGTGAAGCGTCGAGGCAGCTGATCGCTTGCTGGGGATTCACACCAATGGGTGTGTGTCAAGACGGGGCAGGCGCGAATTTTGGATCATGGGCGATGTGCAGCTGAACCGTTGTCTTCACATTTGACACACATGCGCACGATCGGTACTGTCCGTCAGAGGTACATTACCGGCCTCTAACTCCGGGGAGGCAAGCTGATCGTCATCGGCGAGTGTCAGAAATTGCCCACCGCAGACGACCTGAGCGTGCAACTCCGCTGGCCTTATTTATGCATGTGCCAAGCTGGATTGATGGCGCTGGCCGAGGGTGCGAGCCCGCTCCGGCAAATCAGCGATCTCTCCGCTGCCAACGCCGTGAGCCGCAGCCAGATGCCGGGCTGGGGCTGAAATTCTGACTCAAGGTGAGGTTTCATTATGTCTTGTGCAGCCGGCAGGCCGTACACTGTCCAGCCAGACGACACGCTTGTCATGATCGCTCAGCGATTGCTAGGCGACGGGAGCCGCTGGCCTGACATCAAGAACGCGGACGGAACGTCACCGGATCCGGAAGATCTGCAACCGGGGCAGGAACTCTGCCTGCCCAACGGGCAAACAGTCATGGTCTATGAAGATGCAGATTTCCAGGGCCAGAATGCCATGCTCACGGTAGGCCAGTACGACTGGGGGCAACTCGGCATCGCCAACGACACGCTAAGTTCGCTGAGAGTGGGTCCACTTGTGGCGGCAACCCTCTATGCGGACACGCATTTTCAGGGCCGCAGCAAGATCTTCTCTCCCGATGGTTCCAGCGATGAGCTGGACATCAGTTATGTGGGGGACGACTTCAATGATATCACGTCATCAATCGTGGTACAGATAGACGTAGGAGAGGGCTGAGCAGATGCCGCCTTCTCTTCCACATTCGCGAACGCGAGGATGCGGATTTTCAGGGCCAGAACGCCATGCTCGGGGTAGGCCGGTTCGACTGGGGGCACGTCGGCATCGCCAACGACACGCTGAGTTCGCTGAGATTGGGTTCAGCTGTGCAGGTGACCCGCTATGCGGACACGCATTTTCAGGGCCGCAGCAAGACCTACTTTGAGGCCGGACCGGCCTTGACGGGAACATCCCTTACGTGGGGGACGACTTCAACGACATTACGTCATCAATCGTGGTCGAATATTCAGAATTCCCTCCGCCGTGACGCCAGGCGTGCCAGCCGGGGCGTCAGGCACAGAAGACGGCCCGGCGCGCTGACATGGGCCGCCGGGCGCGGGCCGGGGCTGAGCAAGTGACGCCCAGGCCTCTTCGCGGCGGCCAGCCAGTACGTCCGCGACCGTTATGGGGTATCGCTGGACGGTTCTGACTTCGCGGCGAAGGTGCAGCAGGCCGACCCGAAGCGTCCCCCGCATGGCTACTAGAGCCCGGTCCCGGCTGCGCACCTTGTGGTACCAGACGGGGGCGCCGGGCCGGTGCCTGGCTCCTGTTCCCACGTTTGTTTGGAGGAGATATGGCAACGCTTTTCCCGGGGCAATCCCTGCAGCCGGGCCAGAGCCTGCAGTCGGATAATCAGCTGCATACGCTTATTATGCAGACCGACGGTAACGTTGTTCTCTACAACAACGCATCCCGGCCGCTGTGGTGGACCAACACCGGCGGGGGATTAATCGACCCGCGTGACTTCATCATGCAAACCGATGGCAACCTGGTCCTGTACGATACCGCCGGCCAGGCGCATTGGAACAGCGGTACGGAAGGTAACCCCGGAGCCTTTCTCAACGTTCAGGACGACGGTAATCTCGTGGTCTACCGGGCGGGTTCTGCCACCGAGACCGCGGATAACGCACTCTGGGCAGCGGGCAGCAACGACATGCCGAGTGGTCAAGGCCAGATCCAGGAAATTCTCGACGTTCATAACGGCTACCGGGAACAGGTCGGGGTTCCTGCGCTGAGCTGGTCAGACAGCCTGGCCGCCAGTGCCCAGAACTGGGCAAACCAGCTGGCGGCAACGGGGACGCTGATGCATAGTGGTGCTGGCGAAAACCTGGCGGACGGGACCGCTGG
>Ga0335078_10002343_pt1 | contig 28785 bp, 27 predicted proteins | sample Lox_Sample_32_FD_206711 | JGI IMG/M metagenome (GOLD analysis project Ga0335078, IMG submission 206711) | Soil microbial communities from Loxahatchee National Wildlife Refuge, Florida, United States - Lox_Sample_3.2 | ecosystem: Environmental > Terrestrial > Soil > Wetlands | place: USA...
CGGCTCCGCCTTCTGTGCGCTCCCCACCCGCATGGCGGCGCCGCCCCCGCCCCGGCCCCGCCGCGGCATGCTGGGAACTTCTATGCGGCACAATGAAACGTGAGAGACCATGGCAGACGGTGACCGAATCCCCAAGGTGCTCGTTGTCGACGACGAGCCGAACATCCGTGAGCTGGTCGAGGTCGCGCTCAAGTTCCACGGCTGCGCGGTCGCCGTCAGCGCCAGCGGCAAGGACGCGCTGCATCAGGTCGGGGCGTACGATCCCGACCTGATGATCCTCGACGTCATGCTGCCCGATATGGACGGTTTCGAGGTCTGCCGCACGCTGCGGTCCGAGGGCAACGAAGTCCCGGTCATCTTCCTGACCGCGCGGGACACCACCTCGGACACGATCCGCGGCCTCACCCTCGGCGGCGACGACTACGTGACCAAGCCGTTCTCGGTCGAGGCCCTGGTGGCCCGGGTGCGTGCCGTGCTGCGGCGCACCGCGCGCGCGCCCGGCGGCGACGGCGTGGCGGACGACGGCGCCATGCTCGCGGTGGGCGACCTGGAGCTGGACGAGGAGCACTGGGTGGTGCGCCGCGGCGGGATCCAGGTGGAGCTGTCGCCGACCGAGTTCCGGCTGCTCGCGTACCTGATGCGCAACCAGGGCCGGATGCTGACCAGGCAGCAGCTGCTGGAGAACGTGTGGGGCTGGGAGTTCGCCGGCCAGTCCCAGGTGGTGGAGACGTACGTGAGCTACCTGCGGCGTAAGCTCGACCCGCTCGGCCCGCCGCTGATCCACACCCAGCGCGGCGTGGGCTACAGCCTGCGTCCGCCGCCGGAAACCGAGCGCGCGGGCAGATGAACCTCACGCGGCGGTTCGGATCCGGCCGCGGCAGGCTTTCGCTGCGGTCCCGGCTCCTCGCCGGGCTGATCACGGTGACCGCGCTGTTCCTCATCATCATGGGCGTGGTCACCACCGTGGTGCTGGGCAACTCCGAGCAGAGCCAGTTCAACTCCGACCTGTCGCTGACCGCCCGGATCAAGCTGAGCGAGGTCGCGGACCTCACCGGCGGGTACGGCGTGGTCTACATCAACATCCCGACCAGGAAGGTGGGCGTGCTCAGCCCGCCCTCGGCGGCCACGGCGGAGCTGCAAACCCTGGTCAAGGACCTGCTGGCCAACGGGGGGGCCAGACGGTACTTCGCCCAGCGGGTCAATCCGCAGCGGACCCTGTTCGGCATCTCGCAGCCGGGTTACCCGTCGATGACCGCGATCTGGCGGGCGATCTCGGCGACCGAGGCGGCGCACAACCAGGAGCTGATCCCCGCGGGCACCAGCATCCTGCTGATCGCGCGGCCGGACAGCGCGGTGGGCAGCGAGGTCCGAGGCCTGGTCGCCGCCGAGCTGATCACAGGCTCGATCCTGCTCGCCCTGCTCGCGGTGGGCGGCCGCTGGCTGATCAGCCGCGGCCTGGCGCCGCTCGACCGGATGGCGAGCACCGCCGACATGATCACCAGCCGGGGCGACCTGACCGCCCGGATGCCCGACCCGGGCGACCACGCCGAGGCGGGGCGGCTGGCCGGGGCGATCAACACGATGCTGGACCGGATCCAGCAGGCGTTCCGGGCGCGCTGGCAGTCCGAGCAGAAGGTGCGGCAGTTCGCCGCGGACGCGTCGCACGAGCTGCGCACGCCGCTGACCACCATCCGCGGGTACGCCGAGCTGTACCGGCAGGGCGCGCTCGGTGAGGACCGGCTGCCGAACGCCATGCGCCGCATCGAGCAGGAGGCCGACCGGATGTCGAGCCTGGTCGCGGAGTTGCTCGAGCTGGCCAGGCTGGACCGGGACTCTTCCCTTGACCTGACCGAGACCGACCTGTCCGCGCTGGTCGCGGACGCGGTCGAGGACGCCCGGGCGGTGGAGCCGAACCGCCCGGTCAGGGCCAGCACCCCGGCCAGCCTGGTCGTGGTGGCGGACGAGCCGCGGATCCGGCAGGTGCTGGCCAACCTGCTCGGCAACATCCGCGAGCATACCGCCCCGGGCACCCCGGTGGCGGTCCGGCTCTCCGGGGCCGGCCAGGGCGCGCTGCTGGAGGTGACCGACTCGGGCCAGGGCATGGACGCGGAGGCGGCAGCGCGCGCCTTCGACCGCTTCTACCGGGGCGGGCACAACGGCAAGGACGGCCACGGCAGCGGCCTCGGGCTGTCCATCGTGCAGGCGATCGCGACCGCGCACGGCGGGCACGCGATGCTCAGGTCGGCGGTGGGGGCGGGCACCAGCGTGCAGGTCTGGATCCCTTTCCAGCCTCCGGCCCAGGTCTCCGAGCGGATGCCGCCGCCGGCCGAAATTAGCTGACTACCAGCCAATACGCTGGCGATTCAACTACGGTTTGGGCATGGACGACCGCGAGATCGTCGCGGCCATCGTGGCCGGCGACCTATCCGGCCTGGCCGCGGCCTACGACGAGCACGCCGAGTCCCTGCACGGTTACTGCCGCTGGATGCTGCGCGAACCGGAGGATGCCGCCGACGCGGTGGAGGACACCTTCATCATCACCGCCGGCCGGCTCGACCACCTCCGCGATCCGCGCAGGCTCCGGCCCTGGCTGTACGCGGTCGCCCGCAACGAGTGCCACAGCAGGCTGCGCGCGTCTCAGGTAGGTCTCGGCGAGGACGCCAGCCTGCCTGATCCGCCTGCCGGCGCCGACGTCAGGGGGCGCGCCGAGCAGGCCGAACTGGCTCAGCTCGTCCGTACCGCCCTGGACGAGCTGAGCCCGGCTGAGCGCGAGGTGATCGAACTCGACCTCCGGCACGACCTGCAGGGTGCCGACCTCGCGGCCGTGCTCGGCGTGCCGCGAAACCAGGCGCAGGCACTGGCGTCGCACGCGCGCGGCGAACTGGAGGCGGCGCTCGGCCCCCTGTTCGTGGCGCGCACCGGGCGGCGCGGCTGCGCCGAGCTCGACCTGTTGCTCGACGGCTGGGACGGCCAGCTGACCGGGTCGACGCGCAAACTGGTCAGCCGTCATATCGAGCAGTGCGCCGCCTGCGACGCCCGCAGCCATGGCGCGCTGCGGGCGGCCGTGCGCTACGGCATGGCCCCGCTGGCCGCACCCCCGCCCGAACTGCGCGACGAGGTGCTGGAACTGTGCACTGACTCCAGCCCGGAGACGCTGTCGTACCGGCGTGGCGTGGCCCAGCGGGCCGGAGCGTTCCTGCCCAACGGTTTCCCGCAGGCAATCCATGCGCCCCGGCGGCGAATGATCGCGCTGTCCGGGGCTGCGGCGGTGGCGGGCGTCCTGGTCGCGATCATGGCGACCGGGATCGTCACGGTGCTCGCGCTCACCGGATCGCATTCCCCGCGGTCGGCCGAGGCCGGCCGGGGACCCTCATCGGGTGCGACGAGCGCCCCGGCGCCCGCGGATACAGCCGTGCCCAGCGGGATATCGCCGGATGAGTCACCGGTCACCACCGTGTCGCCGGCCAGCAGTGCGCCGCCCCCGGCGGCACCCGCGCCTGCCTCGCCGAGCCGGGCAAAACGTTCGCATTCGGCTGCACCTTCCCCGCCCGACCTCCCGACGCCGCCGTTCACGACCCGTCCCAGGCCGACGGGCACTTCGACCGCAACCTCGACGGCCACCAGCACGGCAACGCCGACGTTCACGTTCCCGGCCGCGCCGCCGAGTAGCGCCCGTTCCGCCGTCGCGACGCCCTGACCGCTTGAGCGGCCATGGCCGCCCGCAGGGCCATGGCCGCCCGCGGGGCCCGGCAGTTATGTCGTTCTGATATCTGGTTATGTCGTTCTGATATCTGGTTGTGCCGTTCTGACCGAGGTTCGGGCCAGACCGAACTACGGTAAGGCGCATGCAGGACCATGCCGTGGTGGCCGCCGTCGTCGCAGGTGACGCGGATGGCTTTGCCGCAGTGTACGACCAGTACGCCACGTCTCTCTACGCCTGCTGCCGCGCGGTGCTACCCGAACCTGAAGCCGCCGGGGCGGTGCTCGACACCTTCCTGGTCGCGACGGTCAAACTGGACGGACTGCGTGATCCGGACCGGCTCGGGCCCTGGCTGCACGCGGTGGCACGGAACGAGTGCCTGCGCCGGCTGGGTCCGGGCCTTCAGATCGCACCAGCGATCCCACCAGCGATCACGGCGGCGATGCCGGCGGCGATGCGGGCAGCCGCGGATCACGGCGGCGAGCCGCCGGAGGTTCCGCTGCCGGCCGACCTGCGCGGCCAGGTCCTGACGGCATGCACCGACAACTCCCCGGCGGGCCGGGCGCACCGGATGAGCGTGGCGCACCGCGCGGGCGAGTTCGGCCCGGCTGGCTTCCCCAAGGCGATCGGCTCGTCCGGGCCGTGGTGGTGGCGGCGGGCGCGGCGGCACCCCGGCGTGGCCGCGGCGGCGGCCGCGGCGGCGGCGCTGGCCGTAACGGCCGGAATCACCGTGGCCCTGACTGCGGGCGGCTCGCACCGCCCGCAGGCCTCCGGCCTCGGTCTGGCCGAGGGCGGGCCGGCCCTGGCGTCCAGCACGGCCTCCGGTGCGACCAGCCGGGCACCGTCCCCGGCGCGCACGACCCCGGCCTCGACTCAGCCGACGTCGCCGACCGCGCTGGCCGGCGCGACCAGCGCCGGGCCATCGACAGGGCCGGGCACGGCCGTGCCCGGCGCGTCATCGCCAGGCACATCGCCGAGCCCGTCGCCCTCGCCGTCGCCGTCTAGCTCGCCCGCGCAGGGATACCTGCTGGTGGCGCCGGGCAAGCTGATGCTCACCTCGAAGAGCGGGACGCCGGTCAGCGGGTCCTTCGTGCTCACCGCGACGAACGGCCCGGTCTCGAACTACACCGTACGGGTGGCTGCCATGCCCGCCCGGGTCATGGTAGCCCCGGCGGGCGGGTCTATCCCTGCCGGCGGTCACGTCAAGGTGACCGTGAGGGTGACCAGCAAGGTCGGGCTGACCACGCACATCGTCGTGCAGCCTGGCAACCTGACCGTCACGGTGGTCTACAAGGTCAAGCCTGCGCCTCCGCCGCCGCCGCCCAAGGCTTAGAAGGCAAGGAACCGGTCGAGTTGGGCCCGGGTGGGTGAGGTGGCCGCTCCGGCGCGGGTGACGGTCAGCGCGGCGGCCGCGTTAGCCCGGCGGGCAGCCTCCCCCACGGTCAGCCCGGCGGCCAGGCCGGCCAGGAACACCCCGGAGTGGGCGTCGCCCGCGCCGGTGGTGTCGACCGGGACGACGGCGGGCGCCGCGATGTGGCTCAGCGACAGGCCGTGGCCCGTCCCCGGACCAGGCACCCGCATGGCCACCATGCAACCGTCGGAGCCGACCCGGACGATGACGTCGGCCTGGGTGGTCCGGCGGACCACCCGGCGCGCCGCCTCGGCCGCGTCATCACTGCCGGTGAGCAGGGCGGCCTCGCGCTGGTTGCAGCTCCACCAGTCGCAGCGGGCCAGCACCGGCTCGAGCACCGTAGCGGGAATGCCCGCGACCAGCGGCCCGGGATCGACGAACAGCAGCACCCCGGCCGGCAGGCTGGCCGCCCAGGCGCCGAGAAGCTGGCCCGACCCGGGCGGGACCAGGCCATAACCGGAGACGTAGACCGCGTCGCCGGACCGGACCCGGACCCGGTCCCACGCGCCCGGCTCGGTCAGCGACTCCGCCCCCAGCGCGGTGACGAACGTGCGCTCGCCGCCCGCCTCGACCAGGGCCACGTCGAACCCCGTGTCCGCGTCCGGGTGGGGCGTGCGGAGCAGTCGGATGCCCTCTGCCGCCAACGCGGCGCGGACCTTTTCCCCCCACGGCCCGGTACCGTGGCCACCCGCGTAGACGACGGGCAGGCCCTGCCGGGCCGCCGCGGCCATGACGTTGAACCCGCCGCCCACCTCGATGGCGGCCGCGTCCGCGAGCATGTCGCCGCCGCGTTCGGGCAGCGCTGGCACCCACATCAGCAGGTCGACGATGGCCTCGCCCGCGAAGACGAGGCGGTTCAGCACCGGCTGACTCATCGCGCCTCGCTTCCGTATCCCTCGCGCAGGGCGAGCAGTTCGCCGACGAGCGCGGCCAGGCCGAGTCCCTGGGCGTCGATGGCCGCGATGGCCTCGGCCGGGAAGGAACCGGTGCCGTGGCAGGCACCGGCAACAGCGCCGGTCATCGCGGCGATCGTGTCGCTGTCGCCACCGAGGGAGGCGGCCATGCGGCAGGCCTGCCACGGGTCGGCGGGCACCGCGGCCAGCACCGCGAACGCGGCCGGTACCGACTCCTGGGTGGCCAGGCTGGTGCCGACCAGGGTGTCGATGAGCCCGGCGGCTTCGGCCTCCCCGCCGGACTCCCACGCGGCCTGCGCGCGGCCAGTGACCAGGCCGGTGGCCCACTCGATGCGGGCCGCGACGTCCGCGCCCGCTACCCAGTGGCCACGGCCGGCCGCGAGGCGCGCGGCCTGGATACCCAGCGCCGTGGCCTCGGCGACCGTGGCACCGGAGACACCCGCGCTCACCGCGGCGGCCACGGCCGCGGCCCCGGCCAGCGCGACGCCGGTGTTGTGCGTGACGCTACTCGCCGCTACTACCTGATCGACCAGGGTCGACAACTCGGCGTCGGGGTCATGAAGGGCGATGGGAACGGCGATGCCTACCGGCGCGATGCGCATGGCGGCGCCGTTGGTGGTGCCGCTGGCGCCGGCTTGTTCCGGGGATACGCCGGCCAGGATGGCGGCGACGGCGCGTTTGGTGGAGGGACCGAGCAGGTCGAGCGAGCCGCGTTCGGCCATGGCACGCTCCCACGCGGTCAGCGCGGCCGCCAGCTCGTGCGGGTCGATCGTGCCGCGGCCCTTGACCAGGAGCCTGGCCAGCAGGACGGCTTGCTCGGTGTCGTCGGTGACCGTACCGGCCGGCATGCCGTCGGCAATGGGGTGACCGGGCGGGGCGGGCTCGAAGCCGGGCACGAGCGGTCCCCAGCGGCGGACGATCTCGGCCCGGGAGAGCATCTGCGTGGGCATGCCGAGCGCGTCGCCGATGGCCAGCCCGTACAGCGCACCCCGGGCGCGCGTGAGCATTTCCATGATCACGAAGACTTTAGTACGGCGCTAAATGAATGGTTCACGGGCGACCTGCTCGTGCATACCTCCCTGACGCGCGGAACAGCTATCCCGGCAGCCTCTTCCGTACCAGCATTAGCTCACCAGTACGATCATTGAGAATTTTAGGTGGTTGATCCGGGCTTCATGGTTGATTAGGGGGTCTATAGTGCACCAAATCAACCGCATAACCCCTATCAACCATGCTATTTCTGCGGTCGGCTGCCTCGCGATGCCCGCGCGCATCAAAGTCGATACGGGAGCGCTATAAGTTACTGGTGTTGCTAGTGGGACTTTCACTGATGGGAGATGTCGCTCCCGGGCGCGGGAGGGGCATATGGACGGAGAGCGGGAGGGCGCATGGACGGATAAGGGAGGGCGCATGGACGGATAAGGGAGCTGACGTCGTTATGTGCGGGCCTCAGAGGTGCATGCGGGCGTTAGAGGACGTGGCTGCCGTACATTTCGCCGAGGGGGTCGGCGAGCAGTTCCAGGCGGGCGCCGTCGGGGTCGCGGAAGTAGAGCGACGTGCCGCTTTCCTCCATGTACTCCACGTCGGCTGCCTCAAGGCTGGCGCGGAGCGCGGCCCACTTCTCCGGGGTCACCGAGATCGCGATGTGGTGCAGGCCGCCGAGGACTTCGGCGTACGGGCCGAGGTCCAGACCGGGGAAGTCGAAGAAGGCCAGCAGGTTTCCGTTCCCGACGTCAAAGAAGAAGTGGTTGGATCCCTCGTAGTCGCGGTTCTCGATGATCTCGGTCAGCGGGAACTCCAGGACCCCCTGGTAGAAGCGGATCGTCCGCTCCACGTCGGAACTCAGCAGGGCGGTGTGGTGTATGCCGCGGGCGCTGCTCGACGGCCGTTCGGCCTCGACGTACTGATCGTGCAGCCGGGCCCGCTCGGCTTCGATGGCGGCGAGATCCATGGTGCTGAGCGTAACCCAGCGGCCGACCTCAGGGAACGCGCAGCTCGACGCTGATGTTGCCGCGGGTGGCGCGCGAGTACGGGCACACCTGGTGGGCCGCCTCGGCGAGCTCGCGCGTCTGCTCCCGCTCGAGCCCGGGGATGTGGATGATCAGCGTGACCACCAGGCCGAACGCGTCGCCGTCGGGCCCGATACCCACCTGGGCGGTCACGGTCGAATCGCCCGGATCCACCTTGGCCCGGCGGGCCACGACCCGCAGGGCGCTGTGGAAGCACGCCGAGTACCCGGCGGCGAACAACTGCTCCGGGTTGGTGCCGTTGCCATCGCCGCCCATCTCGGCGGGCCGGGCCAGGTCGAAGTCGATGCGATGGTCCGACGAGGTGACGTGGCCGCTGCGGCCATCCCCGGTCGACGTGGCCTCCGCGGTGTACAGGACCTTGTCGGGCATGAAAAGACCCTACCGATCGTGGTTGAGTGACGTGACAAGCGCGGGCAAACCGGGCACCGGGCCGCCCTCGATCAGCCGGCTCAGCGCGGCGGTGTCCAGGTGCGCCGTCACCAGGTCGGCCAGCACGTCGAGCCGCTCCTCCCGGATGGCGGCGAAGCTGGTGCCGGGCGCGGGCGTGAAGTCCCGGCCGGCCAGGGCTGCCACCTCGGCCAGGAAGCGCCTCCTGAACTCGTCGTTCTCCAACGCGCCGTGCCAGCTCGTGCCCCACGCCGGTCCGCGGCGGCAGCCGTCGAGGAAAGGCTCGGTCGCGGGGTCGGTGACCTCGGCCACGCCGTGATGTATCTCGTACCCGGCCACCGGCGCGCCCAGCGCGCTCCCCCGCGGGCGGCCGAGGATTTTCTCCGCGCCGAACCGGACCCGCACCGGCAGCAGCCCGAGCCCGTCGACCACGCCACGGCGCGACTCCACCTCGTCCTCGATCTGGTCGGCCATCATCTGGTAGCCGCCGCAGATGCCGAGCACCGGGCGGCCGGCCCGGGCTCGCTCGGTGACCGCGGCGGCCAGGCCTCGGTCCCGCAGCCAGGCCAGGTCGGATACGGTCGCCCGGGACCCGGGCAGCACCACCAGGTCCGCGTCGGCCAGTTCGGCCGGGCTGGTGGCGAAGCGCACCAGGACGCCGGGCTCGGCCGCCAGCGCGTCCACGTCGGTGAAGTTGCTGATCCGGGGCAGCCTGACCACTGCGACCCGCAGAACGTGATGGTCGACAGTGGTCGAGTAGCCATGGGCAAGCGCGGGGGCGGAGGCGGAGGAGGAGGAGGAGGAGGAGGGCGGGAGTGTGCGGGTGGACAGCGAGAGCGAATCTTCGGCGTCGAGCCAGAGGCCGTCCTGCCAGGGCAGGACGCCGTAGACGGGGCGGCCGGTGAGTTGGCGGAGCAGGACCAGGCCGCTGCGCAGCAGTTCCGGGGCGCCGCGGAACTTGTTGATGACGAAGCCGCAGATAAGTGCCTGGTCTTCGGGTGAGAGCAGGGCCAGCGTGCCGTACATGGCGGCGAACACGCCGCCGCGGTCGATGTCGCCGGTGACGATGACCGGCAGGCCGGCCGCGCGGGCCAGGCCCATGTTGGCCACGTCGGTTTCGCGCAGGTTGATCTCGGCCGGGCTGCCCGCGCCCTCGCAGATAACCACGTCGTAGGCGTCCCGCAGCCGGGCCAGGCTGTCCAGGGCGACCTGGCGCAGCCGCGGCGCGTGCGCGCGGTACTCCACCGCGTCGGCTTCGGCCTCGGGGTGCCCGAGCACGACGACCTGGCTGCGCCGGTCGCTGCCCGGCTTGAGCAGCACCGGGTTCATGTCGGCGGCCGGCTCGATGCCGGCCGCGGCCGCCTGCATGGCCTGGGCGCGGCCGATCTCGGCACCGTCCAGGGTGACGAACGAGTTCAGCGACATGTTCTGCGCCTTGAACGGCGCCACCTTCACGCCCTGCCGGGACAGCCACCGGCACAGCCCGGCGACCAGCACGCTCTTGCCAGCATCCGAACCCGTCCCGGCGACCAGCAGCGTCCCTCGCACGGATGCAGGCTACTGTGCTGGCCCGCGGGAGCGACCTCCGGAGCCAGATGTTTGACAAATCCTCCCTGGGTACTTGTATGCCAATCAGGCTTTAGAAGGAGGCCCACAATGTTGCTCTTGATCCTGGCCCTGCTGGTCATCCTGGCTCTGTTCGGTGCCGGGTTCGCACTGCACCTGCTGTGGTGGGTGGCCATCGTGGCACTGATCGTCTTCGTGGTCGGTTTCTTCATGCGCCGGTAAAAACGGCAATCAGCACGGCCAGGGCGGTCGCCGACGCGGTGACCGCCCTGGATAGCAGAACGGCCCGGCGGATGTCCTCCGGCTCCGGGGCGCGCCCGTCTCCCAAGTCCGGGCGCGTCTCGGTCAGACCGCCGTAGACGTTCGTCCCGCCGAGACGTACACCGAGCGCAGCCGCGAAGGCGGCCTCGCACCGGCCCGCGTTCGGGCTGGGATGGCGGCCGCCGTCGCGGCGCACGACGTTCAGCACGGAAACGGGGCTGGTCCTGGTCACCAGCGGGGCGCAGGCCGCGGTGAGCGCGGCGGTGACCCGGGCCGGGATCCAGTTGGCCACGTCGTCCGTCCGCGCCGCGGCCCAGCCGAACCTCCGGTAGCGGGCCGAACGGTACCCCACCATCGCGTCGAGGGTGTTGACCGCGCGGTAGGCCACCAGCCCCGGTATTCCGGCGACGGCTCCCCAGAGCAGCGGCGCCACCACGGCGTCCGAGGTGTTCTCGGCGACCGACTCCACCACCGCACGGGCGACGCCCGGGGCATCCAGCGTTGCCGGATCGCGGCCGCACAGGCTCGGCAGCACTGCCCTGGCCGCGGCGAGATCGCGGCGGCTGAGCGAGGAGCAGGCCCGTTCGGCTTCATGATGGAGCGACCGGGCCCCGGTGACCGCCCACACCGCGGTCGCGACCGTTATCGCCTGCCACGGTGGCCGGCCTCGCGTACGGCGGTGCAGGGCTACGGCGGGGGCGGTGACGGCCAGCACGCAGGCGGCGGCGTGCGCGGCACCGCGGCGGCGGCTGTCGGCGTAGTCGCGGGTCTCGAGCGCCGCGGCGACCCGGCCGAACGCGGCCACCGGATGGCCGCGGCGCGGGTCGCCGGCCAGCGCGTCGAGCGCCACGCCGACGATCAGCCCGGCGGCCAGCGGCCATTTCGCTCGCTTTGGCATCCGCTCATTGTGGCCTAGGACCATCGGCCTACGCGGGCTGGGGCGGGCGGCCGATGCGCACGGGGCGGGGTGCGGGCAGGCTGGCTCTCATGAGAACCTACGCGGAGCTCCCCGGGCTGATGACGCAGCTGACCGGGGACGAGAAGCACGAGCCCAGCGCGACGTCGACGCTGGACGTGCTCTGGGTGCTGTACGACCAGGTGCTCCGGGTGTCGCCGGATACCGTCGGCGACCCCGGCCGGGACCGGTTCCTGCTGTCCAAGGGGCACGGGCCGGCCGCCTACTACGCGGTGCTCGCGGCCAAGGAGTTCTTCCCCGAGTCGTGGCTGCCGGACTTCGGCTCGGCCTCGTCACCGCTCGGATACCACCCGGATCGTTCGCTGGTGCCGGGCGTCGAGATCGCCAGCGGGTCGCTGGGGCACGGCCTGCCGATCGCGGTCGGCGTGGCGCACGGGCTGCTGGCGCGGGGTCTCGGCAAGGCGCGGGTGTACGTGCTGGTCGGCGACGCGGAACTGGACGAGGGCAGCAACAGCGAGGCGATCGTGTACGCGGGGGCCGTGGGCCTGCCCAACCTCACCGTGGTCGCGATAGACAACCAATCCTCCACCTACGGCTGGGGGCCCGGCGGGATCGAGGCGCACTTCGCCGTCAGCGGCTGGTCGGCGGTGCGGGTTTCCGGCCGTGACCACGAGGCGCTGGCGTCGGCGTTCCGGGTAACCGGGGCGGGCGCGGGCTCGGCCGCCGCAGGCCCGCAACTCGTGGTGGCGACCGTCGAGAGTAAGGAGTAGGTGGCGATGACTGACATGCGCACCGTCTTCGCGGAGACCGCGTCGGCGCTGCTGGACGAGGATCCGCTGGCCGCGGTGGTGCTGGCGGAGATCTCGGCGGATATGTTCGGCAAGGCGGCGGCGCGGCACCCGGACCGGGTGCTCAACGTGGGCATCAGGGAACAGCTGATGGTCAGCGTGGGCGGCGGGCTGGCGCTGGCCGGGATGCGGCCGATCGTGCACACCTACGCGCCGTTCCTGGTCGAACGGGCCTACGAGCAGGTCAAGCTGGATCTCGGGCATCAGGACGCGCACGCCGTGCTGGTCAGCATCGGGGCGTCGTACGACGGGTCCCGGATGGGCCGGACGCACCAGGCACCGGAGGACGTGGCGTTGCTGGACAGCGTCCCCGGGTTCTCCGTGGTCGTGCCGGGGCATCCGGCCGAGGTGGAGGCGATGCTGCGCGGGGCCGTGGGTGCACTGGACGATGGCTCTACTTATATGCGGCTGTCGACCGGGGTCAACCGGGAGGCGCGGTCCGTGTCGGCGTCGCTGCAGGTGGTCCGTTCGGGGCGGAGGGCAGTGGTGGTGGCGGTGGGGCCACTTTTGTCTCCGGTGCTCGACGCGGTGGCCGACCTGGACGTGACCGTGGCGTACGCGACCACGGTGCGGCCGTTCGACGCTTCCGGGCTGCGTGCGCTGGAGGCGGGGTCGGGGGCCGTGGTGCTGGTGGAGCCGTACCTGGCCGGGACGTCTTCTCATGCCGTGGCCGCCGCGCTGACCTCGCGACCGCACCGGCTGCTGAGCCTGGGCGTGCCCCGGGCCGAGCTGCGGCGGTACGGGACGCCCGCGGAGCACGCTGCGTTTCATGGGCTGGACGCGGCCGGGATCCGGCGCTCGGTGACCGGGTTCCTCGGCTTGACCTCTTGACTTAGAGCATTCTCTATTTTCGACACTCTGTCCATGAGATACCGAACGATCGGAACTGACGCGGCCACCCGGCGTTCGGTCTCCGTCCTGAGCCTGGGCGCGATGCTGATGGGCAGCCGGACCGACGAGGCGACGTCGTTCGCCATCCTGGACCGGTTCGTCGAGGCCGGCGGGACCTTCATCGACACGTCGGGGAACTATGCCTTCTGGGTGCACGGAGCGCAGGGAGGCGAGAGCGAGGAACTGCTCGGGCGCTGGCGGCGCAGCCGCGGCATCGGCGACGAGATCGTCATCGCGACCAAGGTCGGCGCGCGGCCGCTGGCTCCTGCGGCGGACTTTGTCCGCTCCGACGGCACGCTGATCGAGATGGACGGCCTGTCGGCCAAGGCGATCAGGGAGTCGGCGGAGCGGAGCATGGCACGTCTTGGCGTCGGGCGGCTAGATCTGATGTACGCGCACATCCCGGATCCTGCTGTGCCCTTGTCCGAGACCGTCGAGGGGTTCGCCGAGCTGGTGTCCTCGGGTGTGGTCGGGCTGCTCGGGGTGAGCAACCACTGGGCGTGGACGGTGGAGCGGGCCCGGGCGCTGGCCGCTGCTTCTGGGCTACCGGGCTACGAGGTGCTGCAGTACTGCCATACGTACCTGCGGCAGCGGGCGGATTCGCCTTCGTGGCTGTCGCCGGACGGCGAGCCCGGGGCGGCGGGTCCGGACCTGCTGAGCTACGTTCGGTCCACCGGGTTGCCCCTGGTGGCGTACTCGCCGCTGCTGAGCGGAGCGTACGTTCGGCCGGACAAGTCGCTCGGGCCGGAGTTTTCTCATGCGGGGACACCGCGGCGGCTGGCGGCTTTGTCCGCCGTGACGAGTGAGACGGGGGCCACGGCCAACCAGGTGGTGCTGGCGTGGCTGATGGGCGGCGAGCTGCCGGTGATTCCGCTGGTGGGAGCATCCTCGGTGGCGCAACTCGAGGAGAGCCTGGGTGCGGTGGATCTTACGCTCACGACCGAGCAGCGGGAGCGGCTGGATGAGGCGGGATGAGGCGGGATGAGGCGGGATGAGGCGGGCTGAGCCGACGCGGCCGCAGACACGTTCGGCGGCTTCTTCTTTACCGCCACTGACTCGACCGAAACGGATTCCCTGGCCAGTTTCGGCCGAGCGCTGGCCAGCTACGGCGGCGGCGGCCGGTACGCCTTCGCGGACTGGGACGAGGCACTAGAGAGGCTGTTCGGGGCGGTAAACCAAGGTCTCATCATCATCGACGAATTCCCGTACCTGATGAAAGCCAGCCCGTCGCTGCCGTCGCTGATCCAGCGCGCCCTCAGCTCTCGGGGCTACGCGCAGCAGTCCAGCGCGCGCCTGCTGCGCTCTCAGGTCACCTTCCTGTCTCAGGTGGTCGGGCCGCATTTCGAGGCCGTCTGCCGTGACTGGGCGCGATCTTCGGGAGCGCAGGTATTCGGCACAGTGCCGGGTGATGTCGTGGCAGGCGTGGTGCCCGATCCGCTCCGCCGCAGCCAGATTCAGGTCGACGCGGCCGTCTTTGCGCCCGACGAGCCAGGACGCCCGCGCCGCGTGTTGTCTCTCGGGTGCGGCCAAGTGGGACAAGGTCACGAATCTCGGTCACCTCGAGCGGCTGCGCCGGGCCCGCGACCGCTCGCCGTGAAGGAGTACGACACGGAGCAGACGAGACTCACTTGTTACAGCGGAGCTCGCTTCGATTCTGAGCTGGTCGATCGGGCCGCGGGTGACCCGACGATTCAGCTGATCGGCCTCGAGGAACTCTACGACTGACGGCAGGGTGAGGTACCCTCTGCGGTTGGGGAGTCCTCGAGGGCTAACGGCGAGCCGTTTCCCGAGGTGGTGCGGCGTCCAAGGGCCGACACACTGCGACCTTCGTGTAGCCGTCACGTGATCTTCTCCGTGCACAATTACCTTCGAGCGCCCGTAGCTCAGCCGGACAGAGCAGCTGCCTTCTAAGCAGCGGGTCGCGGGTTCGAATCCTGCCGGGCGCGCCAGGTCAGAGCTTTTTAAGGCTTCTTTCGAGGCCTTAGGTGAGCCAATAGGTGAGCCAATCGGCGTACATTGGTTCTCATGAACGGTTGTTTCGGGCAAGCGACGTGGGCGCGGCGAGGACTCGATCTACTGGGAACGAGGCCAAGAGCTGCTACGTAGGTGCCGTCAGCCTCGGTTACAGCCCATCAGGGACGCGCATCCGCAAGCGGGTGATGGCCCGGACCAAGACTGAAGTTCGGGAGAAGCTCAAGGAGCTCCATCAGCAGGCCGAGAACGGGGTGCGGCCGCGGCGGCACTATACGGTGAACGACGCGCTGGATGACTGGCTGGAGACCGGGCTGGACGGGCTGGCGCCATCGACCGTGACCGTGTACCGGAACACGATCGCCAAGGCGCTCCGCGAGGAGCTGGGTACGGTCGAGCTGACGAAGCTGACTGCGGGCGCTGTCCAGAAGGCGCTGGCTAATCTAGCGACACGGGTCTCGACGCGGACCGTGCAGATGGCGCACAACGTGCTGGTGCGGGCGATCCGGCACGCCGAGCGGGACGACCTGGTGGGGCGGAACGTCGCGGCGCTGGTGAAGCCGCCGAAGGGGCAGCTGGGCGGGCGGCCGTCGAAGTCGCTGACGTTTGAGCAGGCGGTTTCCTTGATGGCGGCGGCCCGGGGGACGCGGCTGGAGGCGTACATCGTCGTATCGCTGCTGTCGGGCGTGCGGACGGAGGAGGCGCGGGCGCTGCGGTGGGATCACGTGGTGGCCTGGGTTGCTGGGCAGTGGGTGCCGGTGTCGGAGGCCGGGTTCGACCACGAGCAGGTGGCCGTGTTCGTGTGGCGAGCCGAGCGGGCCGGGGGCGACACCAAGACGCCGGAGTCGCGGCGGACGCTGGCACTGCCGCGTAAGTGCGTGGAGGCGCTGCGGGAGCACCGGGTGCGGCAGGCGCAGGACCGGCTGGCGGCCGGGCCATTGTGGCAGGACCGCGGACTGGTGTTCGCGTCGGCGGTGGGGACGCCGATGGATGATCACAACGTGCGGCGGATGTTCCGGGCGATCACGGAGGAGGCCGGGCTGGGCACGGGGTGGGTGCCGCGGGAGATGCGGCATACGTTCGTGTCGCTGCTGTCGGCTCGCGGTGTCCCGGTGGAGGCGATCGCGCTGCTGGCCGGGCACAACCAGACGGCGACGACGGAACTGGTCTACCGGCATCAGATCGTGCCCGCCCTAACCCGCGGCGCCGAGGTCATGGATCAGATCTTCAGCTAGCAGATCCGCTCTTAGGAGCGAACGTGCCCGGCAGGCCATCAAGCCTCAGTGACACGCGGTCTTGCGCTCACGCTTCGGGGATTGGCCTGCCGAAGTTCTCAAGGGTGATGGAGGCTGGCTCGGGTCCGCCGCGTACGCCGGTGTCGAGGGCGTCGAGCTCGTCGAGCTCGTCCGGAGTGAGGTCGAAGCCGAACACGTCGAAGTTCTCCGCTATCCGCTCGGGCCTGACCGACTTAGGTATGACCGAACGGCCGCGCTGGAGGTGCCAGCGCAGCATCACCTGGGCCACGGTCTTGCCGTGGGCGCTGGCGGTGGCGAGGATGGCCGGGTCTTGCAGGGTGCTCTTCCCGCTGCTGCGGTAGAACGTGATGCCGCCGATCGGGGACCAGGCCTGGGTGAGGGTGCCGTGCTCCGCGTTTGCTTTCTGCACGCCGGGCTGGGTGAAGTACGGGTGCAGCTCGACCTGGTTGACGGCGGGCACGATATCGGTAGCCTCCAGCAGCCGGCTGAGGTGCTCGGGCATGAAGTTGGAGACCCCGATGGCCCGCACCTTCCCGTCGGCCATGAGCCGTTCCAGCGCCTTGTAGGCACCGATAGTACGATCGAACGCCGACGGCAACGGCTGGTGCAGGATCAGCAGGTCGAGGTGGCCGACGCCTAGCTTGGCGGTGCTCTTGTCGAAGGCGTGCAGGGTCTGGTCGTAGCCGTAGTCGCTGATCCAGACCTTGGTCTCGATGAAGATCTCCGACCGGCCGAGGCCGGAGCGGCGGATGCCCTCGCCGACCTCGCGCTCGTTCAGGTACGCGGCGGCGGTGTCGATGTGCCGGTAACCGGTCGCCAGGGCGACTTCGACTGCGGCGACGGTCTGCTCGGGCGGGGTCTGGAAGACGCCGAGCCCGATAGCGGGCATAGGCACGCCGTTGTTCAGCGTCAGCATCGGAACGGGCGAAGTCATGGTGGTGGTTCCTCCCTTTGGAGACCAGGTCAGCGGCGCCGTGCCGAGGCCTGGAGGGCGGGGCTGACCCAGCCGTTGTCGGCCGGGTTGAGGGTGATGCCGGGCGGGACGATCTCGTCGATCCGGTCGAGCACGTCGTCGCCGAGCACGGTGTCGGTTGCGGTGAGCTGGGATTCCAGGTGCTCCATGGTCCGCGGGCCGATGATGGCGGAAGTGATGGCGGGGTGGCGCAGGACGAACGCGATGGCCATCTCGATCAAGGTGATCCCCGTCTTGCCGGCTAGCTCGCCGAGTTGCCCTGCGGCTTCCAGCTTGCGCTGGTTCTCGGGCAGCGACAGGTCGAACCGGTTGGCCAGCCGCTGCCGCGCCACCGAGTAGGGTCCCTCGTCTCCGGTGCGGTAGCGGCCCGATAGCCAGCCCCCGGCCAGCGGACTGTAGGACAGCACGCCCATCCCGTACCGGACGCAGGTGGGCAGCACATCGGATTCGATCGCGCGGGTGAGGATCGAGTAGGTCGGCTGCTCGGTGCGGAACCGTTCCCGGCCGCGCTCCTGCGCGGTCCACTGCGCCTCCACGATCGCCGAGACCGGCCAGGTCGAGTGGCCGAAATAGCGGACCTTGCCCGCCCGGACCAGGTCTGACAGCGCGCCGAGGGTTTCGTCCAGGTCTGTCTCCGGGTCGTACCGGTGCACCTGGTACAGGTCCAGGTAGTCCGTTCCCAGCCTGCGCAGTGAGTTCTCGACCTCGCGGATGATCCAGCGGCGGGAGTTGCCGCGCTGGTTCGGGTCCTCGTCCATCGGCATGTGCACCTTGCTGGCCAGCACGATGTCGTCGCGCCTGCCGCCGGCCAGGGCCTTGCCCACGATCACCTCGGACTCGCCGGCGGAGTACACGTCGGCGGTGTCGATGAAGTTGATCCCGGCGTCCAGGGCGCGGTGGATGATCTTGATGCTCTCCTGGTGGTCCTTGGTGCCCCACTCGCCGAACATCATGGCGCCCAGGCACAGGCTGCTGACGGCGACGCCGGTGCGTCCCAGACGGCGGTATTCCATGCTGGCTTCTCCTTATTCGCTGATTCGGCGGCCCTACCCAGCAAACCAGCGGCAAACGCCGGGAGGGAGAGTCTGGCGTTCGGGGTACTGACAGGACCCCCCAGGCCGTGCGACGCACCCGTAGCCTGGGGTTGTGGACAACGGGAACGAGATGCGCGATTTCCTGGTCTCCCGCCGCGCCCGGATCACCCCGGACCAGGCCGGGCTGCCCGCCTACGGCGGCAACCGCCGTGTGGCAGGGCTGCGCCGGGAAGAGGTCGCGCTGCTGGCCGGGGTCAGCATCGACTACTACACCCGGCTGGAACGCGGTCGGGCGCACGGCGCGTCCGACAGCGTGCTGGAGGGCATCGCCCGCGCCCTGCATCTCGATGAGGCCGAGCGCGCCCACCTGTTCGACCTGGCCCGCGCCTCCGCTCCGGCCGCGCCGCGGGCTCCCCGGCGCCCGTCCCCGCAGCAGGTCCGGCCCAGCGTACGGCGCGTCCTGGATTCGATGACCACGACTCCGGCCTACGTCCGCAACGCCCGGCTGGACATCCTGGCCGCCAACCAGCTCGGCGCGGCATTGTTCGCACCGGTCCTGACCAGCCCCGCCGGGCCCGCTAACAACGCCCGGTTCCTGTTCCTCGACCCCGCCGCACCAGAGTTCTATCCCGACTGGGAGCGGCAGGCCCAGGACGTGGTCGCGATGCTGCGCACCGAAGCCGGGCGCAGCCCGCACGATAAGGCCCTGTCGAACCTGATCGGCGAGCTGTCCACCCGCAACGAGAACTTCAGGACCTGGTGGGCCGCGCACAACGTCCGCTTCCACCGCACCGGCGTCAAGCGGTTCCGCCATCCCGTGGTCGGGGACCTCACCCTCACCTTCGAGGCCCTTGACCTCGCCGCTGACAGCGGCCTGCGGATCTCGGCCTACACCGCCGAGCCCGGCACGCCCTCCGACGACGCCCTCAAGGTGCTCGCCTCCTGGGCCGCCACCCTCCAGGAGAGCACCCCGGCACCGGCACCGGACGGCGGCTGAACACGCCGCGTTCCGCGCCCGCGCCCCCGGCATTCCGAAGCCGGGGCACACGGCCACGGCTGACCGGAAGCTGACCCCGTGACCACATGCCCGGCATGATCCGGGGCGTCAGGGAAGGGGGTTCTGCCGGTACCCCGAACGGCCGACCCTCCCCGGGCCAGCCAGCCGGTGGTTGCCTGGAGGCCGCGGGTAGTACAGACCATCTAAAGTCAAAGGAAGCCGTGTAGCTATGAGAGCTGCGATATTCAAAGGACCAGGTGTTGTCGAGGTAGGCGAGCGGCCTGATCCGGTCATACAGGAGCCGACCGACGCGGTCGTGCGGGTGGTGCTGGGCTGCGTGTGCGGTTCGGACCTGTGGTACTACCGGGGCGACTCACCGCACGCGGTCGGCTCGATCGGGCACGAGTTCATCGGCGTCGTCGAGCAGGCCGGCGCCGAAGTGGCGGGAATCCGCTCAGGTGACCTGGTGGTCGCCCCGTTCATCTACAGCGACATGTCCTGCCCGCACTGCCTGAACGGGTCGACCATCTCCTGCCCGGCCGGCGGCAACTTCGGCGACGGCGAGATCGACGGCGGCCAGGGGGAGGCGGTGCGCGTCCCGCTCGCCGGCAGCACCCTCGTGCCCGTGCCCGGGTCAGGGCACTCGGATGCGGTGCTGCGGTCGCTGCTGGCCCTGTCCGACGTGATGTCGACCGGGCATCACGCGGCGGTCATGGCCGGGGTGAAGAAGGGCGACACGGTGGCGGTGGTCGGGGACGGCGCCGTCGGCCTGTGCGCCGTGCTGGCAGCCAGGAGGCTCGGCGCGGAGCGCATCATCGCGCTGAGCCGGCATCCTGGCCGGCAGAAGATCGCCCGGGAGTTCGGCGCCACCGACATCGTCGAGGCCCGCGGCGAGGGGGCCAGCCAGGCCGTTCTGGAGCTCACCGGCAGCATCGGCGCCGACGCGGCGTTCGAATGCGTCGGCACCGAGCAGTCCATCGCGACCGCCTTCGCCGTCGCCCGGCCCGGCTCGGTCGTCGGCATCGTCGGAGTCCCGCACGGCCAGCCGCCATTCGCCGAGACGTTCTTCCGCAACACCGGCTGGCGCGGCGGCCCGGCCCCGGCCCGGATCTACATCCCCGAGCTACTCGGCGACGTCCTCGACGGCACCATCAACCCCGGCCTGGTCTTCGACTACGAGACCGGCCTGGACCACATCGCCGACGCCTATAAGGCCATGGACGAACGGCGAGCCATCAAATCGCTGGTCCGGATCGGAGCGATCTGATGGCAGCAGCGAACGGCATGACCACCTGGACTCCGGGTGAACTGCAGAGCATCGGCGCGGCGGAAGAACTCCAGCTCGCGTCCCGCCGCCCGGACGGGAGCCTGCGCCCATTCGTGACGATGTGGGTCGTCCGCGCCGGAGGTGACCTGTACGTCCGCTCGGCCTACGGCCCGGGCAACCCCTGGTACCGGCGTGCCACGGCCAGCGGCGCCGGCCGGATCCGGGCCGGCGGCACCGAACGAGATGTGTCCTTCGCCCAGGCCTCCGCCGAGGTTCAGAGCGACATCGATGCCGCTTATCACGCGAAGTATGACCGCTACGGCCCCCGGATCGTCGGCTCGGTGGTCGGCCCTGCCGCACACCAGGTAACCGTCCGCCTTGTCCCGCAACCTGAGGAGAGATAGGCGCAGTGGCTATCAGCGAAACCGCGCAGAAGAACCACGACGAGCTGTTCCCCGGCCACGTCTCGGCCCTCAAGGTCACCGACCCCGAGCTGATCGAGATCTTCGACAACTTCGCCTTCGACGAGGTGCTCCGGCACACCAGCCTGGACACCCGGACCAGGCTGATGGTGCAGCTCGCGGCGCTCATCGGCGCCCAGGCGCTGAGTGAGTACCGGGTCATGCTCGGCGCCGCCCTCACCAACGGGGTCACCCCCGCCGAAGCCAGGGAGATCGTCTACCAGGCCGTCCCGTACACGGGGATGGGCAAGGTCTTCGACTTCATCGGTGCCACCAACGACATCCTCACCGAGCACGGCATCGAGCTGCCCCTCGACGGACAGTCCGCCACCACCCCCGCCACCCGCGCCGGGAAAGGACGGGCCGTACAGGAGCAGATCGTCGGCGCGGACCGGGTGCGGCACATGTACGCGTCGGCGGCAGCCGACGAGCTGCACTTCCAGGAGTTCCTGTCCGCCAACTGCTTCGGCGACCACATCACCCGCGCCGGGATCGGCGTGCCGGTGCGCGAGCTGCTCACCTTCGCCATGCTCGTGTCCCTCGGCGGATGCGATCCCCAGGTCAAAGGGCACGTGGCGGCCAACCTCAACGTCGGCAACGACCGGCAGGACCTGATCGGCGTCATCACCGTCCTGCTGCCGTTCATCGGCTACCCCCGCACCCTCAACGCGCTCGCCGCCATCAACGAGGTCGCGCCCGCACCGGGGAAGGAAACGACATGACCACGCGGAACTGGCTCATCAACGGCGTCAGTAGCGGCTTCGGCCGCGAGCTGGCCACCCAGCTGCTCGACCGCGGCGAGGTCGTCGTCGGCATCGTCCCGCCGCCCCGACAGCGTCGCCGATCTCGTGCGGAAATACCCGGACACGTTCCGCTGTGAGCTGCTCGACGTGACCGACGCCGCCGCCGTCCGCGACGTCACAGACCGCAGCTTCGCCTCCCTCGCCGAAGCCTACGGGCCGTTCACCAACAAGGAACTCGTCGGGGAGGTCCTCGCCGCGGTCCGCCACTACGTCGTCATAGCGACCAAGTTCGCATTCGACATCGACCCGGTCACAGGCCAGCGTCACGGACTCAACAGCCGCCCCAAGCACATCAGGCAAGTAATCGACACGTCGCTCACGCGCCTGAAGACCTGCTCTACCAGCACAGCGTCGACCCGGACGTGCCCATCGAGGACGTCGCCGGGCCGTGAAGCAGCTGATCGCCGACGGCAAGATCAGGCATTTCGGCCTGTCGGAGGCGGCGCAGACCCTCCGCCGCGCCCACGCCGTCTAGCCCATCCCCGGCACCCGCAAGCCAGAGCGCCTGAAGGAAAACCTGGCCGCAGCCGATATCGACCTCACATCGGAAGACCTTCGCGAACTGGACCTGGTCACCACCACGATCCGCGTGCACGGAGCCATGGGAACCGGCCGCGAAAGCTACAGCTAATCCTCAACGAGAGAGACGCGACGATTTCATTCGCTGTCGGCACGCTTATCCGTGTGGCGAGTCTCAAGCTGCCTACTCGGACCCCGGCGAGCCAAAGAGATCATCGAGTTCGTCCATCAGCCCGCATAGATCTGGACTCGTGACCGTTATCTCGCGAGACTCGCCCGGGATCGCGCCGGGCGGGGCGAGAGCGGTGTACTGCCCGTATCGGCCCATCACCGGCGAGCTGAACTGAACGTCCGGATACTCGCCCTGGAACTGGTGAAGCCTCGTGACGGCGCTGCCCTGCGGTGACAGCCCGGCTGTGACGGCCCGGCACGGCGCCCGATCTCCACTCACCGAAGCGTTCCTCCGGTCGAAGCGCTCTCCGGCCGGGTCCGCCGACGCAACTCGGCGGCCATCATGCCGCGCAGGATCACCGCCATCTCGTCGGGGTACGCCGGGTGACGGCATTTGAGATCCTCGGCCATCTGCGCGAGCGTGCCACCCTGGTGCTCATCGAGCCACGCACAGACCGCCTTGCGGGCTGCGCCGAAGTCGATGGCCTCCATGTCGCGATACCTCATCGTCCACCGCCCGGCACTGCTCCCCCGCCGACACCGGCTTCTGCCGCCCGTTCCATGGCGAAGGCCTCCTCGCTATCCCGTACGGACCTGTTGGATCCAGTTCACCAGTAGCGGGCTGTCGTGGAATAGTGACAACTGGGAGCATGCGGGAGTATCCGGGAGCATGACCGTGCTCGCGGAGCGATGGCGATGCAAAGGTACCTGCGATGGCCGTGAGTAACGGCGGTGAGCTGCGCGAATGGCGCAGGTCCCGCGGGTGGGATGCGCCTGAGCTGGCACGGCGGCTCCGCCGCATCGCCGACGAGCCCGTAGCCGCCCACGAGGGCCTGGTCCGGATGATCCGCGCCTGGGAACGCGGCGACCACCGCCCATCGGAACGGTACGAGCTGCTGTACCGCAGACTGGGCCTGCCTCCGGCGGACGAGAATGAAGCTGAACCTCAGCCGCCGCCCGCGAGCAGTCGGGAGGACATTGAACTGGTGAGAAGGCGGAGGTTCGTCGAGCTGACCGGCATCTCCCTAGCAGGCGCCATCCTGCCCGGCGCAGCCGCCATCAGCCCGGCGGCGGGCATCGAGCCGCTCGTCCTGATGCTCACAGGCACCAGCCTCGAATCGCCCGAAGCGCCACCCGACCTCGCCGACCTAGCACTCAACGTGGCCCAGGCCCGCAAGGACTATCAAGCCTCCCGGTACGCCGAACTGGTCAGCCACCTCCCATGCCTGCTCAGCCAGCTGGACTCCGCCTGCCGTTACCTCAGCGGCGATGACAGGCTCCGCGCCTGCGCGCTCTCCGCCGACGCCTACCACGTCGCGGCCGGGTTCCTACTCAAGACCGGCGACCAAGGCCTGGCGCACGTCGCCACCGACCGAAGCATGACCGCCGCGCTGGCCAGCCAGGACCCCTTGACGGTCGGCACCAGCGCCCGGATCGTCACCCACACCCTGATGAGCTCAGGCCACCTAACCGCAGCTGTCACCACGGCCCAGAACCACGCGACGCGGCTGGACCACGAAACCGGGACCACGACACCGGAGTCGCTGTCCGTGTACGGCTCGGTGCTACTGCGCGGCGCCCTTGCGGCCGCCCAGCACGACGACCGCGTCACCGCCCACGAGATGCTCGCCGAAGCAGCCGGCACCGCCCGCCGCCTCGGCACTGACGCGAACCTGCGCGGCACCGCCTTCGGCCCGGTCAACACGCAGATGCACCAGGTCAACGTAGCCGTCACCCTCGGCGACGCCGGAACCGCCATCGACCTGGCCCGCCGGATCGACCTGCGCGCCGTCACCGTCACCGAACGGAAGGCCTCGCTGCTCATCGACGTGGCCCGGGCCTTCTTCCAGTGGGGCAAGTACGAGCAGGCCCACGCCGCGCTCCGCGCCGCCGAACACACCGCGCCGCAAGAGGTCGCCGCCCGGCCATCCGTCGGCACCCTGGCCCGCGATCTGGCCACCCTGGCCCCGGCGAGCATCCGCCGGGACGCCGAACAGTTCGCCACCAGGATCGGCGCCCCGAGGTGACACCCGCCCGCCGTGTCCTGACCATCGTGACCTGCGGCGCCGGCCCGGCAGCCACGATCGGCACCTGCGTCAAACTAGCCCAGGACCGCGGCTGGACCGTCCAGGTCACCGCCACCCCGGCCGCGCTCGACTTCTTCGACCAGCAGGCCATCGCCGGCCAGACCGGTAGCCCGGTACGCAGCCAGTACTCCAAACCCGGCTCGCCCAGGTCCCTGGTTCCCGACGCCATCCTCGTCGCCCCGGCCACCTACAACACCATCTGCAAGTGGGCCCACGGCATCAGCGACACCTACGCCCTGGGCACCCTCGCCGAGGCCACCGGCCTCGGCGTGCCCATCGTGGTCCTGCCGTTCGTCAACACCGCCCTGGCCAGCCGCGTCCCGTTCCGCCGCAGCGTCGAATCCCTGCGCGCCGAAGGCGTGCAGATCCTGCTCGGCCCCGGCGGCTTCCAGCCGCACCCGCCCCGCACCGGCGAAGGCCTGATCGACAGCTACCCCTGGTACCTCGGTCTAGATGAGGCCGAACGGATGCTAGTTCCCGCACCCCCGAACCTGTAACACCCCCGCCGCCAAGGCGCCGTCCTGGCACGAACCGGCATTTTCCGGATGAACTTTGAAGTTTTCTTTTCGCCTGCTCACTCCCCCGTTTCTCGCCTTCCGGCACCCTCATCCCCTACTCGCTGCAAATGATCATGAACCGCTGATCGCTCACCCTGGTTCACATGACGCAGACCGTTGCATTCACCGAAATGATCATGGGCAACCCCGCGGCCGCACCGCCGCGAGGAAGCAGGCCGCCGTATTGGCCGTAGTCGTAACCATCGCCAAGGGCTACGACCTCGGCTACATCTGGAAAACCCAAGACCACGCCGCCCAGCACGCGACCGGCGGGTACTACATTGACGCCGCCCAGGCCCGCGAACCACCCGGCCGCTGGTGGGGACCCGGAGCCCAGGCCCTCGGCTTCACCCCTGGCCAGACCGTCGACCGCGCACCCTACGACGCCGTCTACCGGCAGACCGACCCGCGCACCGGCGCCAGGCTCGGCCTGGCCCGCGGCCGATACCCGACCTTCGCCGACCACCTTGCCCGGCTCACGGCGGCCGAGCCGCACGCCACCGCCGAACGGCTCATCGAGCTGGAACGAGAGGCCGCCCGGGCGACCCGGCAGCCCGCCGCCTACTACGACGTCACCGTCTCGTTCTCCAAGTCCATCTCGGTGCTGCACGCCTCCCTGCGGGAGAACGAGCGCCGCGCCCGCCAGGCCGACGACCAGCGGGCGGCCGCCTACTGGGCCGGGCGGGAGCAGGCGTTCCAGGAGGTGCTGCACCGGGCCAACCGCGCAGCTCTTGAGTACTTGCAAGCCTGGGCCGGGATCACCCGCACCGGGTATCACGGCACCCGGGTCGACGGCCGCGAGCCCGGCCGGTTCGAGACCGCCGGGCTCATCGTGACCTCCTGGCTGCAGGGCACCAGCCGGGACGGTGACCCCCAGGACCACATCCACAACCAGATCGCCCGGATCACGCGGACCTTCCGCGACGGCAAGTGGCGCGCGCTGGACACCATGAGCGTGCGCGCGGTCCTCGGCGCCCTGCAGGCGATCGCCGCCACCACAGTGGAATGCGAGCTGACGCGCGAGTTCGGCGTGGCGTGGATCCCGCGCGCGGACGGCCGCGGCAACGAGATCCAGGGCATCAGCCAGGCGCAGATGGACGCCTATTCCACCCGGACCGTGCAGGTGCACGAGAAGGAACGCGAACTCGCGCAAGTCTGGGCGCGCAAGCACGGCCGCGCGCCGACCTCGCGCGAGCTGCTGCACATCGCCAACGCCGCCACGCTGCAGTCGCGCCGGGGGAAGGACGCGGCCGCGATCGACTGGGACGCGCTCGCGCGGCGGTGGGACGCCACCCTCAGCGGCGCGCTGGCCGCCATCGCTCTAGCTGTGTCTAACACGCGCGGCCCAGGCGTTCAAGGGCGCGAGCATCACGTCGGCCGGGCGCCGTCCGGGCCGCCCGCGCGCGAGGCGCAGGCCCGGGCATTGGCCAAGGCCCTGGTCGTGGTGTCGTGCCAGCATCCGGCCTGGACCCGGCACGACCTGCTCAAGCAGCTAGCGCTCGTCCTGCCTGCAGAATCCCGGCAGATGAGCCCGGAGGAAGCCCAAGAGTTGCTGTTCGGCCTGGCCGAGGAGGCGCTGTCCGGCCGCTCTGGCGAAGTGGTGTGCCTGGAGGCCCCGGAGTGGCCGCCCGTCCCGCCGTCGCTGCGCCGCGAGCTGGACGGGCGCAGCATCTACACGCGACCCGGTGTCGCGCGCTATGCCACTACCGCGCAACTGTCGATGGAGGAGCGTCTGGTTGCGCACGCCCAGACGCAAGCCGCGCCGCGCCTTCCACGCGAGTTGGCCGCGCGGCGCCTCGGCGCCGATCCCGCGCTGCTCGACGCGCAGCTGCGCGGCCGCGCGCGTGAAGCGCGCGAGCAATCCGCGCCGCACGGACTACGTATCGACCAGGCCGCCGCCATCTGGCACGTGCTCACCTCCGCCCGCACCGTCGAGGTGATCACCGGCCTAGCTGGCACCGGTAAGACTCGCGTCCTCGCTACTGCCGCGCGGATCTGGGACGGCCCGGTGATCGGCACCGCCACCTCCCAGAACGCCACCAACGAACTCCGCGCGGCTGGCATCCCCGTCACCGCGAACGCCACGCGGCTGCTCGCCGACCTCCAGCGCGGCCGCATCCCGCCCGGCTCACTGATCCTGGCCGACGAGGGCTCCATGATCTCCCTCACCCACCTCGCCGCCCTCACCAAGTACGCGGCCCGCCACCGCTGCAAGCTGATCCTCGCCGGCGACCAGGAACAGCTCGCCGCGGTCGAAGGCGGCGGCGCCATGACACTGCTCGCGGACCGGCTCGGCTATGTCCAGCTCGCCGAACCCGTCCGGTTCATCGCCGCCTGGGAACGCGCCGCATCCCTCCGCCTCCGTCAAGGGGACGCGTTGGCGCTGGATGAGTACGACCAGCACGGCCGGATCCGCGGTGCCCCGCCCGACCAGGCCATGGACCAGGCTGCCCGCGCCTACCTCGCCAGCTATCTCACCGGGCGCACCGTACTGCTGATGGCCGCCGACTGGGCCCGCTGCCGGGAACTGTCCGCCCGGATCCGGGACGACCTGATCCACCTCGGCCTCGTTGACAACGGCCCGGCGATCCGGATTGCCGAGGGCGCCGAACTGTCCGCCACCGAGACCCGGCGCCGCAACCTGGCCAACGCCGACCACCTCGCCGTCCTGCACGCCATCTGGACCACCGAGACCCGCGACACCCGCCACGACCGCTACCGCGACCTCGTCGCGGCCGCGCTACCGCCCGGGCACCGCGGCGAGCTCACCCACCGGGCCCGCTGGCTGTACCGCACCCTGCACGCCGCCGAACTCGCCGGCCTGGACCCCGCCGACGTCATCACCTCAGCCATCACCGCCCGCGACCTGGCCGGATCCCGCGACATCGCCGCCGTCCTCGACGCCCGCATCCGCCCGCGCGTCGATCCCCTGCTCCCCCAGCCGCAAGGCCCGTGGACCGGCCGCGTCCCCCGGCTGCCCGACTCCGCCCGGCAGGCCTACCTCACCGAAGTAGCGGCCCTGATGGACGACCGCACCCGCCGGCTTGGCCAGCACACCGCCCAGACCGCGCCCGCCTGGGCCATCACCGCGCTCGGCCCGGTGTTGCCCGACGCTCAAGATCCCCATCTTGGCGGCGTTCACGACACCGATGAAGAACTGCGCATTTCGGGCGGTGTCGTGGGGAAGGTGCCGGTCCACGTGGGCGAGGTGCCGGACCCAGGGCAGGTTCCGGGTGGTAGCGGCTGTGTGCGGGCAGGCGGGAGCCGGGAACGGCGCGGGCGGCTTAGCCGGCCGGGGCCATGGTCAGCAGCCGGCCGCGGGTCAGCACGTTGATCCGCGCCCACCAGCAGGTGTGTTCCAGCCCGTGGCGGCGGCCCAGGACCAGCGCCGCGGCCGCCAGGTGCTCCAGCGCGCCGCCCAGCTCGTCAGTGCGGGTCCAGGACAGCAGCTCATCATGGCCCGATGCCAGGACGGCGCGGATGCCCGTGACGCGCAGCTGCACGGCGGACCGGCGGGCGGCGCGGATCCAGCCGCGCACGGTGCCGGCCGGGACGGCCAGGCCGGCGGCGACGGGCCGGTGCCCGTGCCCGCGGGCGGACCCGGCCAGGGCCTGCCCGATGAGCCCGGCCGCGTAGGCGCGGCGCGGCAGCAGGCCCGCGTCCAGCACCACGTGGGTGGCGCCGCAGCCGGTGCACAGCGCCCGGTCCGGGCGGACCGTCAGCAGCGCCCCGCCCAGGTCACGGATGGTGCGCTCGCGGGCGTGC
>Ga0335078_10002344_pt1 | contig 28783 bp, 28 predicted proteins | sample Lox_Sample_32_FD_206711 | JGI IMG/M metagenome (GOLD analysis project Ga0335078, IMG submission 206711) | Soil microbial communities from Loxahatchee National Wildlife Refuge, Florida, United States - Lox_Sample_3.2 | ecosystem: Environmental > Terrestrial > Soil > Wetlands | place: USA...
GAGGCGATGTTCGTCGTGCAGCAAGCGTGAGCAGCGAACCGCTCGGAGCCGGGCTCGAGGAGACGGTCGACCGGAACGGCGCGTTTCCGCGGCTCGGCGACGAGCAGCGGATTCGGCTGCGCGCGGTTGGCGAGATGCGGAAGGTGGAGCCGGGCGAGGTCCTATTCCGTGAGGGACAGGCCGGCTTCGACTTCTTCCTGATCGAGTCGGGCGCGGTCGTGATCGTCCAGGGCTACGGGCACGAGAACCGGATCATCGCCGTCCAGGGCGCCCACCGGTTCCTAGGCGAGATCAATCTGCTGACCGGCTCGCCGCCGTATCTGTCCGCGGTCGTGCGCGACCCCGGCGAGGTCATCCAGATCCCGGCGCGGCGGCTGCGTCAGCTCGTCAGCGAGGACGAGGAGCTCAGCAACATCGTCCTCCGCGCGTACCTCGCGCGGCGCGAGATCCTGATCGGCTTGGGTGCTGGGGTGAAGCTGGTCGGGTCGCGCTATTCGCAGTGCACGCGCCGCCTTCGCGAATTCCTGGCCCGCAACCGGATGCCGTTCCAGTGGATGGACCTCGAGGACGACGAGGATGCCGACGCGCTCTTGCGGGCGCTCGGGGTCGACGCCGCCGACACGCCGGTCCTGATCAGCGGCGACGGCGTCCTGCGCAACCCGAGCAACGCGGAGGTCGCGAGGCTCCTCGGCTTCGGGTCTCGCGGCGCCCCGCCACCGATGTGCGATCTCGTGATCGTCGGCGCCGGCCCGGCCGGTCTCGCCGCGGCCGTCTACGGGGCCTCTGAGGGGCTCGACACCCAGGTGATCGACAAGATCGCGTTCGGTGGCCAGGCCAGCACCTCGGCCCGGATCGAGAACTACCTGGGCTTCCCGACCGGGATCTCGGGCAGTGAGCTTGCCGAGCGGGCGATTCTGCAGGCCCGCCGGTTCGGCGCCCGCATGGTCGTGCCCGCCCAGGCGATCGGCCTCTCACACGAGGACGGACACTTCACGGTCGAGCTCGCGGATGAGTCGGTGGTCCACGGGCGCACCGTGATCGTCGCCACGGGTGCCCAGTACCGAAAGCTCGACCTGCCCGAGCTCGAGCGGTTCGAGGGCGTCGGCGTCTACTACGCCGCCACCCAAGCGGAGGCGCAGATGTGCGCGGGCGATCCGGTCGTGATCGTGGGCGGCGGCAACTCGGCCGGCCAGGCGGCGATGTTCCTCTCGCGACACGCCGAGAGTTGCCACCTGATGATCCGGGCGGGCGATCTCGGGAAGTCGATGTCGCGGTATCTGATCGAGGAGCTCGGTCAGCGTCCCCAGGTCGAGCTGATGACCTACACCGAAATCGTCGAGCTGAAGGGCGAGACCGAGCTCGAGGCGGTCGTCGTCGTCGACAAGCGAACCGGCGAACCGCGCGAGCTCGCGGCCAGGGCCCTGTTCGTCTTCATCGGCGCCGATCCCCACACCGACTGGCTCCGGGGTCAGGTCGCCGCGGACGAACACTCTTTTCTGATCACTGGGCGGGATCTGCGTGGCGAGGACCTCGACCTGCATGAGGACCGCCGTCCGCTGTTCCTCGAGACGAGCCGCCCGGGCATCTTCGCGGTTGGCGACGTCCACTCGGGCTCGGTCAAACGGGTCGCATCTGCGGTCGGGGAGGGCTCGATGGCGGTCCGGCTGGTGCACCAGCGCATGGCGAGCCTATAACCAGTTGTTCTTGTTTTCGGCCGTGAGATGGATCAGGATTGGCGCCAGGCCACAGCCTCTTCTGCCGGGGGGGGCGGTTCAGTGTCCAGGGCCTGATCGGTGAGGTGACCGGATGAGAACGAACAAGAATCTCGTACTGGCCGCGATGGTGTTCGCCGTTGCGATGACGTTCATCGACCAGACGATCGTCGCGATCGCGATTCCGAACATCCAGAAGCAGCTGTCGCTGTCCCCGACCGGCACCCAGTGGGTGATCAACGGGTACCTGCTCGCGCTGTCAGCGCTGTTCGCGTTCGGAGGAAAGCTCGGGGACGTGCTCGGCCGCAAGCGGATGGTGCTGATCGGCGTGACCGGCTTCGCGATCGCGTCGGCCGCGTGCGGGCTCACGCCCAAGGGCTCTATCGCCGAGCCGTGGATCATCTTCTTCCGGGTCGTCCAGGGCGCGACGGCCGCGCTGTTGTTCCCGGCCGCAGTCGCGATCGTGGTGGCCTCGTTCCCGCTGCGCGAGCGCGGCAAGGCGATGGCGATCTTCTTCGGCATCTCCGGTGGGCTGACCGCGATCGGGCCGATTGCCGGCGGCTTCCTCACGCAGTGGACCTGGCGGGCGATCTTCTGGATCAACATCCCGGTGGCGATCATCGCCGTCGTCCTGACCCAGATCTCTTGCCCGGATGACGCGCCGCGGCCGCAGCCGCTCGACTATCGCGGGACGGCTCTGATCACGGGCGGGATGGGCTTGACGGTGCTCGGGTTCGAGCAGTCGAGCGTGTGGGGGTGGAGCAGCGCGGCGACATGGATCTGCGTGATCGTCGGCCTGCTGCTGATGGTCGTATTCGTCCGCTTCGAGCTCGGACTCAAATACCCGTTGTTGCGGCTCCAGATCTTCGCCGACCGTGGGTTCGCGACCGACACGCTCATCCTCGGGCTGATGTCGATCGTGTTCGTCCCGTTCTTCTTCTTCGGGAGCGTCTATGCCCAGGTCGCGCTCGGTAAGAACTCCTCCCAGGCCGGCGAGTACATCCTCTGGTTCTTCATCGGGTTTGTGATCATGGCTCAGGTCGGCGGCCGCATGTTGGACCGGCGCGGCGTGAGGCCAGCGGTCGTCCTCGGCGGCGCGCTCGGAGCGGTCGGGTTCTTCCTGCTCGCCGGGAAGCTGACCGACCTGTCACTCGGCGCGCAGAGCCTGTACATCGCCATCGCCGGCGGTGGCCTCGGGCTGATGCTCGGCCCGGCGAGCACCGACGCGGTCAACCGGGCTCCGAGCACCAGCTACAGCGAGGTCACCGGCATCACGCAGACCGCCCGGAACTTCGGCGCCAGCCTGGGGTTGGCGGTCCTCGGCGCGATTCTGATCAGCCGGAACGACACGAACGTCACCGCCGCGCTCACCAAGCACGGCGTTCCCAACGGCGTGGCTCACCGGGTCGCCGCGTCGTTCAGCGCGAGCGGCGCCGGGTCGAACTCTGGCTCGGGGCGGTCCCCGGCGCTGATCCACAGCGTGCAACTCGCATTCGCCCATTCGACGCAGACCGTCTTCTACATCATGGCCGGCGTGATGGTGGTGACATTCATCGTCGCGGTTCGGTGGCTGCCACGCGGGCGAGTCGAGTCCGTCGACGACGAGGATGAGTTCACCGCCCCCGTCGCAGCGCCCGAGGGCACGGCGATTCGATGAGCGACGATCAGCTCGTGACCAAGGTCAGCCCGGTGTCGGTCGCGGACACCGTGGCGCGCTTCTCCGATGTGCTGGCAGCGAAGGGCGTCAAGCTGTTCGCCGTGATCGACCACAGCGGCGAGGCCGAGCGCGCTGGCCTCGAGTTGCGCGACACCAAGGTGGTGATCTTCGGGGCCCCGAAAGCGGGGACGCCGGTCATGCAGGCGGTGCCCGTCGCGGCGCTCGACCTGCCGCTCAAGGTGCTCGTGTGGGACGACGAGGGCCAGACCAAACTCACCTATACCGCACCGGCCGCGCTCGCCGCCCGCTACGGCCTCAGCGACGATCTGTCGGACAGGCTCGCCGCGATCGACCCGCTGACCAACGCGGTTATCGCGGGTTAGGTCCCGCCTGTGGTGGTCAGACGGCGTCCGCGAGCGCCCGCCGGCGTGCCGGCACGGCTGCCCGCGCCTCGAGCTCGGACCGCAGCTGCCCGACCAGTGGCGAGTCCGCGAGATGGGCCTCGAGCATCTCCAGGCAGCGGCGGTAGTGCGCCAGCCGGCGCTGTCGGGTTCGGGACTCGGTCTCCGCCTCGCTGTCCGGCCCGTCGACCGGGAGCTCGCGCACCTTCGAGACCTTGTCGGCGGCGAACACCATCATTGCCTCGGTTCCCGCCGCCTCCGCCTGGCGGCGCAGTGCCGCCTTGCGCGTCGCGTAGCCACTGATGTGGTCGTCCTCGGTGACGGCCGCCACCAGCGCCGCGGTCCGCTTTCCGAAGCGCCGGCGTAGCTGCGCCGTATCGGTGTCGCTCTTCTCGATCGAATCGTGCAGGACCCCGGCAGCGATCACGTCGTCGGGGGCGCCGGCGTCGAACAGCAGCAGCCCGACCTCGATCGGATGGGCGATGAACGGAGCCCCGTCGGCGTCGCGCAGCTGGCCGGCGTGCAGCTGCTCCGCGTACTCAAGGGCGGCGCGGGACCTCGGCAAGCCCGCTACCAGATCGCGAAAGCGTCGTCCACTCCTCACGAGGGCGAGGAGTGTATGCGACCGTGCAATTTACGAGCAAAATCTTTACTGCATTTGCACGAGCGTTGGCCGAAAACCCCGGCGGCGCCTACGACGGAGTCGCCACCTCGCGTTCCGGCACGGGCGTCGCCTCTGGTGCCGGCTCGGGTTCCGGCACGGGCGCCGGCGGAATCTTCACGCCAGCGGCGGCGTAAGCGGCGCCCGCATCGAGCGTCTCGGCCATCAGCAAAGCCTTTGAGAGGCTGTCGAGCTGCGCGCGGTGGCTGGTCAGCAGCTTGGTGACGGCCGCATGTGCCTCCTCGACAATCCTCTGCACCTCCTGATCGACCAGCCACTGGGTCTGCGGCGAGGTCTCGCTCGCGCCGGGCAGCAGCGGCCCGGACCCGTCGCTGGGCAGCACCGTGATCGGCCCGAGCTTCTCGCTCATCCCCCACCGTCCGACCATCTGACGCGCGATCTGGGTCAGCTGCTGAATGTCCGACTCGGCCCCGGTTGTGATCTTGCCGTACACGACCTCCTCCGCGACGCGGCCGCCGAGTGCGACCCTGATCTTGGCGTCGAGTTCCTCCACTGAGTAGGAGACGCGGTCGGCATCGGGTGTCGACAGCGTCACGCCCAAGGCTTGCCCGCGCGGGATGATCGAGACCTTGCGGACGGGGTCGGCTCCCGGCGTCAGCATCCCGACGAGCGCGTGACCGGACTCGTGGTAAGCCGTCCGCTCGCGGTCGGCGCGGCTCAGCATGATCCCGCGCGGCGCACCCAGCAGGATCTTCTCGAGCGAATCGGTGAAGTCCGCCTGTTGCACCTTGTCGTGGCCGCGGCGGGCGGCCAGCAGTGCCGCCTCGTTGCAGAGGTTTGCGAGGTCGGCTCCGACCATGCCGGGGGTCGAGGAGGCGAGGCCGCCGAGGTCGACGTCGTCCGCGAGCGGGATCGAACGCGTGTGGACCTGGAGGATCTTCACCCGTCCCGCGCGGTCCGGGGGCTGCACGGCCACTCGCCTGTCAAACCGTCCGGGCCGGAGCAGCGCCGGATCGAGGATCTCGGGCCGGTTCGTCGCCCCGAGCACGATGACCGCCTGGTTCGACTCGAACCCGTCCATCTCGGTGAGGATCTGGTCGAGCGTCTGCTCGCGCTCGTCGTTGGCGCCCGTGATCTGGGCCGAGCCCTGCCGGGAGCGGCCGATCGCATCGAGCTCATCAATGAAGATGATCGCGGGGGCGGCCTCCTTGGCCTTCGCGAACAGATCCCTCACGCGCGCGGCGCCGACCCCGACGATCGCCTCGATGAACTCCGAGGCGGCGATCGAGAAGAACGCGGCGTGCGCCTCGCCGGCGACCGCGCGGGCGAGCAGCGTCTTGCCGGTCCCGGGCGGGCCGAACAGGAGCACGCCGTGCGGCGTTCGCCCACCGAGCTTCTGATAGCGCTCGGGGTTCTTGAGGAAGTCGACGATCTCGGTAAGCTCCGCCTTCGCCTCGTCGATCCCGGCGACGTCGTCGAACGTCACCCGGATCGACTGGGGATCGACCCGTCGCGCCTGCGAGCGGCCGAAGTTGCCAAGCCCGCCGAGTCCACCCCCGCCGGCCCTCATCGCGCGCCGGGCGATGAAGTAGATGACCGCAAACAGCAGAAGCGTCGGACCGAAGCCGACCAGGAGCTCGGTCAGTAGCGACGTGCCCGGGTTGGGGTTCTTGGCGTTGACCTCGACCTTCTCGGAGGTCAAGAGGTCGGTTAGCTGGTTGGTGTTCCAGAACGACGGGACCTGGGTCGCGAACAGATCCGTCGGTGTTGCTTTCGAGTCGTTGGGCGGATACTTGAGCTTCTCCTTGAACGTGCCTTGTATCGCGCCGCTCCGGGACGAAATCGACTTGACCTTGCCCGCCTCGAGTTGCTGGATGAAGTACGGGCTGAACGGGACCGTCACTCGCTGGAGCTCGCCCGGCTGGCTGATCAGCACGAACAGCCAGTTGATCGCCAGCAGCCCGATGAGCAGCAGCCAGAAGCCGCGGAGACGGTGGGGCGGCGTCGGCTTGTGCTCGTCGGGCATCCCGCGGCCGTCGGGCGCCGGCGCGACCCGCCAGCCGCCCTTGTCCCGCGGCATCGGGGCGGGCGGGACCGCCTTGTCGGGGCCTTGCGACGGCCCTGAGGAAAGATTCGAGTCGGCCACGACACTCATTCTCGCGCCTATGCCGATCGCGCGTAAACATGTTCCCGGGCAGTCGCTCGTCGTTAAGCTGGAGCCCGCGGGACGCCGCCGGAGCTCACCGAACCACCGAGCAGGAGGCAGAGACATGGCTTCAACAACGCAGGGCGCACATCTTCCCGCCCTGGGCACCCATCAGCGCGAGGAGGTCGGCAGCCAGCTACAGGCGATGCTGGTGGAGCTGATCGACCTTGCGCTCGTCGGCAAGCAGCTCCACTGGAACGTCACCGGGCCGCTGTTCCGTCCGTTGCACGAGCAACTGGACGAGCTCGTCGACTCGTGGCGGGAGCTCTCAGACGTGGTCGCCGAACGCGCCGTCGCCCTCGGCTATGCGCCCGACGGCCAGAGCGGCGCGGTCGCCGCCGTGACCGAGCTCAAGCCGATCGCGCGGGGCGCGCTCGAAGACCACGTTGTGATCCGCGAGCTGAGCGAGCGGTTGAACGACGTGGCCGATCGCGCCCGGGAGCGGATGGACCGCCTGGGCGAGATCGACGCCGCCTCGCAGGACGTGATCATCGAGGTCGTTCGCGCGCTCGAGCAGCAGCTGTGGATGATCCGAGTCCAGTTCGGGTCGGCGGTCCAGAGCTGATGTCACCGGTCTCGCGTGGGTTTCTCGGGCGGCGACGCCCCGTCGCGGACCCGTCGCGGCTGCCGCCCGGGCAGTACCTCGAGACCGGGTTTCCGGTGCTGTCGGCGGGGCCGACGCCGCACACGCCGCTTGACGAGTGGAGTTTCCTGATCAACGGCGAGGTCGACCAGCCGGTGTCGTGGCCGTGGAAGGACTTCCTCGACCTACCGGCGGAGGACATCACGGTCGATATCCACTGCGTCACGAAGTGGTCGAAGTTCGACACCCACTGGAAGGGGGTGTCGGTCGACACCCTGTTCGAGCACGTCAACAGCGAGGCCGCCTACCTGACCGCCTGGTCCGACGGCGGTTATACGACAAACCTGCCCCGAGATCACGTGAGCGACGGCAAGGCGTGGGTGGCATACGAGTACGACGGGCAGCCTCTGCACCCCGAGCACGGTGGCCCGGCGCGACTCCTGGTCCCGCACCTGTATTTCTGGAAGAGCGCGAAGTGGGTGCGGGGGCTGACGCTCACACTCGACGACGAGCCCGGGTTCTGGGAGAACTACGGCTACCACAATCTCGGCGACCCATGGCTCGAGCAGCGCTACCAGGGAGACTGACCTGGCAGCTCGTCTCCGTGGTCGAGCTTGTCGAGGAGTCCTCGCGCGCCAAGAGCCTCGTACTCGCAAAGCCCGATTGGCCGGGCGGGTACCGGTCCGGGCAACACGTCGACGTCCGATTGACCGCGGAGGACGGATACCAGGCGCAGCGCAGCTACTCGATCGGGTCCGCTCCGGAGGATGAGCATCTGATCTTGACCGTCGAGCGGCTCGACGACGGCGAGGTCTCGCCGTACCTCGTCGACGTTCTCAGACCCGGCGACGAACTCGAGCTCCGGGGCCCGATCGGCGGCTACTTCGTTTGGGAGGAGGCGCTCGGGGGGCCGCTCGTGCTGGTCGCCGGGGGATCGGGCGTCGTCCCGCTTCGGTCGATGCTCCGGCACTGGGCGACCACCAATCGCGAGATCCCGGTCAGCTTGGTGTACTCGTCGCGGCGTCTGAGCGAGGTGATCTACCACGACGAGCTGCTCGGGTATGGTGCTCTTGACCGCGTCGACGTCCGGTTCGTGCTGACCCGGGAATGGCCTGACGATTGGCAGGGGCATCGTGGCCGAATCGACCGGAACCTGATCGACGGGGTCGCCGGGGCCCCGGACGAGCATTCGCGGATCTATATCTGCGGACCGAATGCTTTCGTCGAGACTGCGGCCGGCTGGCTCGCTGAAGGCGGCCGCGACCCGGGCCGGATCAGAACCGAGCGGTTCGGGCCGACCGGTACCTGAGGGCCCTTCCCCGGGACGTTAAGATCGCTGCGTTGGAAGTTCGGATTCGGCTCAGCAGCAGCTTGGCGCGACTCGCGCCGGCTCCCATGCTGAGGCTCGAGCTTCCGAATGACGCCACCGTCGAGCAGCTTTACGACTGTCTCGCCGCCGCCAGACCGGAGCTCGGACCGGCGCTCTCCTCAGCACTGCCGCTTGTCGCGGGCGAGCACGTCGGGTGGGACCGCCGCCTCTGTCACGGCGAGGAGATTGCACTGCTGACCCCGCTGGCGGGAGGCTGAACGCCGCCGCAATAAACGATTCGGAGGGAGTGAGAAAGTGGCCATCGAACCAGCCGAAGCCCAGGAGGCCCACCAGACCGTGTTCGTCGACACCTTCACCGACGGTCTGCTCGGCCCCGAGGTGACGATGCTCGGACCGGTCGCCAACGGCGGGCACATCGTCTGGAACTCGACGCCGGGCTGCTGGGGACCGATGATCACGCCGTCGATCCGGGGTGGCCACGAGGTCAGCCGGCCGGTGGCGGTTGCGGACGCCGAGGTGGGAGACGCGATCGCGATCCGCATCAAGGACATCGAGGTCACCTCGCTTGCGACCGCGTCGGGCAACGACGAGCCGATGGAGGGCAGGTTCAACGGCGACCCGTACTGCGCTCCGGTGTGCCCGGGCTGCGGCGCCGAGTGGCCGCGAACGCGCGTCGAGGGCATCGGGCCGGAGTCGATCCGCTGCGTGAACTGCGGCGCCGACGCGACCCCGTTCACGTTCACGAACGGCTACACGATCGCGTTCGATGAGCTGCGCACGGTCGGGCTCACCGTGCCGCAGGAGGCGGCGGAGTCGTTCGCCCGTGAGGCTGCGCGGTTCGCGGCGTTGCCCGACAACTCCGTCCAGAACCCGATCCTGACGTTCGCCCCGCACGACATCGTCGCGCTGGCGACGCGGCTGCGCCCGTTCCTCGGGCAGATCGGGACGTCGCCGTCGACGACGATCCCGGACTCACACAACGCGGGCGACTTCGGCGCGTTCCTGATCGGCGCCCCCCATCGTTACGCGCTGACCGCCGAGGAGCTACAGGCGCACAAGACCGACGGGCACATGGACGTCGATGCGGTGCGCGCCGGCGCGATCCTGATCTGTCCCGTCAAGCTTGCGGGTGGCGGCGTGTACCTCGGCGACATGCACGCCCTCCAGGGCGACGGCGAGATCGCGGGTCACACCTGCGACGTATCGGGCACGGTCACGCTCCAGGTCGAAGTGGTCAATGAGCTCGGAATCGATGGGCCGGTCCTGTTCCCGCTGGTCGAGGACCTGCCGTTCCTTGCCAAGCCGCTTACGCGTGACGAGCGGATGCGAGCTCGCGCGCTCGGTCGCCGGTACGGGATAGACGAACTGGAAGAGTCGATGCCGGTCTCGGTGATCGGCACCGGACCCGACCTCAACAGCGCCACCGACAACGGCCTGGCCCGGGCCGCAAAGCTCCTCGGGCTGTCGGTCCCGGAGGTAAAGAACCGCGCCACGATCGCCGGCGCGATCGAGATCGGCCGCGCCCCCGGCGTCGTTCAGGTGACGTTCCGGGCGCCGGCGGACCGACTCGAGGCGTGCGGGCTCTACCGCTACGCCGTCGAGCAGTACGGCGAGCAGTAGGCGCATGTCGTTTTCGCTCGCGCCGGCGCGTGCGGCGGCCGTCGCCTCGCGCGCGATGGTCGCCTCCAGTCAGCCGCTGGCCACGCTGGCCGGTCTCGACCTGCTGCGAGAAGGGGGGAACGCGGTCGACGCCGCGATCTGTTCCGCCGCGGTCCTGTGCGTGACCGAGCCTCACGCGACCGGGATCGGCGGCGACTTGTTCGCGATCGTCTGCGGCCCGTCTGGCGCCGTTCATGGCCTGGACGCCGCCGGGCCGGCGCCTCGGTCCGCTCCGGCAGCGCCGCCGGATGAGCTCGGCCCGGCGTCGGTCGACGTCCCCGGAGCGGTCGCCGGCTGGGGCGAGCTGTCGCGGCGGTTCGGCCGGGTCGGCCTCGACCGCTGCCTGGCACCCGCTATCGACCTGGCTCGCGAAGGCGTTCCCGCCGGGTCCAACTCGGCGACCGCGTGGCGGACGAGCCCGCGGGCTCCGGCGCAGTTCGGTGCGGCGCCCGGGTTCGGGGGCGTCTACCGCCTGCCTGACCTCGCGGAAACGCTGTTTGCGATCGCCACCCACGGGCCCGAGTTCCTCTACACCGGCCCGGCGGCGGAGGCCATCGCCGACGCGACCTGGCTCACCATCGGGGACCTGGCGGAATATCGCCCGCTGTGGGTGGAGCCGCTGATCGGGCGGTACCGCGGCGTCGACGTCGTCGAGCTTCCGGCGCCCACCCAGGGCGTCGCGGTACTCGAGGCGCTCGCGATCCTCGGCGACGATCCGCCGGACCTCCCCGAGCTTGTGCGGGCGGTGGCGCTCGCGCTCGAGGACGCGCTTGCGAACGTCCGCGACGGCGCCGACGTGAACCATCTGCTGTCGGCCGAGCACGTCGAGGCCCGCCGGACCGAGCCGCCCGGTCGCGTCACCGAGCCGGCCGGCGGGACCGTGTGCGTGTGCGCGGTGGACGGCGACGGGATGGCCGTGTCGCTCCTGCAGAGTCTGTACGAGGCGTTCGGATCAGGCGTCGTCGCGGGATCTACCGGGATCGTCTTGAACAACCGCGCCGCCGGGTTCGCGGTCCAGGGCACGGTCCTCGGCGGCACTCGCCCCTACCACACCCTGATCCCCGGGATGCTCATGCGCGGGAGCGAGCTGATCGGACCGTTCGGCCTGATGGGCGGGTTCATCCAAGCGCAGTCCCACGTCCAGTTCCTCACCGGGCTGGTGCCGTACGGGGACCCGCAGGTGGCGATCGACCGCGGCCGCTTCCGCATCGATGGCCAGGCGATCCGGCTCGAGCAGCCGCTGTGGGACCGCGCGGACGAGCTCTCGCGACTCGGCTTCCGAGTCATCCGCGAGACCGAGCGGAGCGTATTCGGCGGCGGTCAGGCGATCATCCTCCGCGACGGGACGCTGTTCGGCGGCTCGGACTCCCGCAAGGACGGCTGCGCCCTCGGGATCTGAGAACGAGCTCGACAGGAGGGCATGCTCCACCGCAAGTGCCGACCGGGGGCTTTGTGCCGGGCCACGGAAGGATTCGGGTCGGGCCGCCGTCTAGGAGATCATGAACCGGAAGCGCACCTCGATGGCGAGCCCGATATCCGACCTGATCGATTCGGTCATGGACGGTTACGTGACCTGGCGAGAGGAGAGCGCGGCGGTCGAGGCGGCCTATCGCAGCTGGCGCGGTGCGGCGCCCGGCCAACGGGACGCCGCATTCGACGACTATTTCGCGGCGCTCGACCGAGAGGAGCACGCGGCGTCCGAGTACCGGCGCCTGGTCGAGCTGGCCGAAGCGGCCTGACGCCCCGCGCCCCTTCGGATCAGTACCCGTAGATGTGACTGGCGGAGCTCGCGGGCGCGGTGATCGCGCCGCCGCGCGCCGACACCACGTACCAGCGCCCGCCGAACCGGGTCAGTCCCTGCCCGGCGGTCTGTTCCTCGTGCCGATCTCCGGCGTAGTAGTACAGCGGGTGACCGTCGTAGGTGACCTGCTTGGCGCCGCCGGGTGCCGGGATCGTGCCGATCAGGGCAGCGCTCACGCCGCTGTTGGCCGCCGGCTTTGCCGTCGCCGTGAACGGTGGCCAGATCGCGCGGCCCGCCCCGGACAGCGCGCTGACGTTCGGCCGGTCACCCTCGAACAGGTACAGCGTGCGGTTGTCGGCGTCGACCAGGACCGTGCCGAGGCCGGTCAGCTCGAGGGACAGCGCCGAGTTCGGCGCGACCGGCTTGCCACTTGAACCGCGTGTGGCGACGATGACGCCCGCGACCGCGGCGATCACGACGACGACGGCGGCGATGACGAGACGAGCGCGAGTCATCACTCTAAGGCGGCTCCGTTGCCCCAAACGACGTCGCGGGCCCGGCGAAACTTCCCGGGCAGGCGATTAGTAGGTCGCGGGCCGGCGCTCAGCCGGGCCCGATGCGATCCTGCTCTTCGATCGTCCGCTCGGCGGTCGGGAGCGCCTCCAGCCGTGCGTCCGGAATCGGCTCGCCGCTTTCCACCGACAGGCCGTACGTCCCCTCGGCGAGCCTCGCCTCGGCCCGCTGCACCGCGTCAAGCTCGCGGCGCAGGTCCTCGGCGCGGGTGGCGTTGAACTCATCCTGGTACAGATCCTCGGAGTCCAGGTCGCCGGGCTCGACGCGAGTGTCGCCCTCGAGCGGGCCGTCGCGACCGAGCGCCGCCATCGCCTCCTCGATCCGGCTCCGTTCCCGGGCCAGCAACTCGCGAGCGCGATCTGGATCCATGCCGCACAGGCTACTGAGCCCGGTCGATCGCCGGCGTCCCGGCCGGCGCGGCCACCCCGCGCTGCCGGACGCCGTTGACAGTGCCGTCTGAAACCGAGCCCGGTTCCGACGAGGATCATCTGCGCCGCGATCGTGCCGTAGCCGGTCCCTCGAACGGCTGCGCGGCGACGACTGATGCTCAGAGCTTCGCGCTGAACGACAACTTACCGAAGTCGTAGTGTGGATCCCGCCCTCGGTCACCGTCGAAGTGAGAGTGCCGGTGACCTTCTGACGCTTGAAGCTCCCGCTGAGCCTGTCGACTGTCTCCGAGTTCGGGTGACCCGTCGCGCTGAACTTGTTGTCCGTGATTGCGATCTTCACCTTGTCGGCGCCGGTGAACTCGCCGCAGGACCCGTACCTCGCGACGTAGCCGACCTTGACGACCTTCCCACCCCAGGACCGGCTCCGGGGACCACGGGCGCGCACGTTATCGGAGAAGATACGGCCCGTGCACGGCGGAAGGGAAGGCTTCGAATCGATCATGCTGACCTCCGTGGACGGGAACACGACCGCGGAGTTCGTGCCTGACGCAAACCTCGTGTGCTCCTCGTTCACCGTCGGGGGAGACGAGCTGCTCGACCGGCGCCGCGGCGTCCGCGCGTACGCAGAGCAGGGCAAGACGATGGGCATTCCGCTCCTGTACCCGTGGGCCAACCGGCTGGCCCGTTTTGGGTACGAGGCGGCGGGCAAGGAGGTGTCGCTGTCCGAGGACGACGCGCGGATCCCCCGTGACTCGGGCGGCCTCCCGATCCATGGAGTGCTTCCCGGCCTGCTGCGGTGGGAGCTCGAGGAGGTGGACGCGCCCGACTCGCTCGCGGCCGTCCTGCGATGGCGGTCGGCGGAGCTGCTCGAGCTGTTCCCGTTCGTCCACGACGTCCGCGTCGGGGTGACCCTCGGGCGCGCGGAGATGAGGATCACGACGACCGTGACCGCGGCCGGCGACGGGCCGGTGCCGGTGTCGTTTGGATACCACCCGTACACGCGGGTTCCGGCCGCCTCGCGCGACGATTGGCACGTCACGCTCGGCGCCGCCGATCGGCTCCTGCTCGACGACCGCTCGATCCCCACCGGCGAACGGGCGGCGATAGAGCATGCAACGTTCGGCCTCGGCGGGACGAGCCTCGACGATGCGTTCGACGCGGTGGCCGATGGCGCCGAGTTCGAGGCGAGCGCGGGTGAGGCGAGGCTCACCGTCGCGTTCCTCGCGGGCTACTCGTACGCGCAGGTGTTCGCTCCCACCGGCCAGCAGTTCATCTGCTTCGAGCCGATGACCGCACCCACGAACGCACTGAACAGCGGCCAGGGGTTGGCGATCGTCCAGCCGGGCGCGGCCTACCGGGCCGCGTTCAGGATCGCGGTCTCGTCGGGAGCGTGATGTCGCCCGGCGTCCGAGTGGCCAGTTGCCAGATCGCGCCCAGCGTCGAGCGCCCGGAACGGAACGCGGAGCTGGCGCTCAACACGATCGCCGGCGCGATCGACGCCGGCGCCCAGATCGTGGTCCTGCCCGAGCTCGTCAACAGCGGCTACGTGTTCACCTCGGTCGACGAGGCACAGGCGGCCGCCGTGCCCGCCGATGGGGAGCTGCTCGCCGGCTGGGCGCGCGAGGCGGCGCGCGGCGATGCGGTGGTCGTCGGGGGGTTCTGCGAGCTGGCCCCGGACGGCCGGGTTCACAACAGCAGCGCGCTCGTCGACGGTGGTGGCGTGCGCGCGGTGTACCGGAAGCTGCACTTGTGGGATGACGAGCCCCGGTGGTTCGCCCCCGGAGATCAGCCCGCGCCGGTGGTCGAGACCCGACACGGCCGGATCGGGCTCGCGGTCTGCTACGACCTCGAGTTCCCCGAGCTCACGCGCGGGCTTGCGCTCGCCGGGGCCGAGCTGATCGCCCTGCCGGCGAACTGGCCGCTCGATCCGGCCCCGCCCGGCGGCCGGCCGATCCTCCATTCCCTCGCCGCCACCACCGCCTACCTGAGCAAGGTCTACGTCGCGGTGTGCGACCGATGTGGCGCCGAGCGAGGGCTCGAGTTCGAGGGTGGGAGCGTGATCGCGGACCCCGACGGCGGGCTGCGCGCCGGCCCGGTGCCGGATCACGGAGAGCGCACCCTGCTCGCCGACTGCGATCTGGCCGGCGCCCGCGAGAAGAGCTCCGGGGAGCGCAACGACGCGTTCGCCGATCGGCGTCCCGAGTACTACGCGTCCGCTCTTGCCCGGGACCATGGCGAGGGGTCCCCGTGACGGGAACCCCTCGCCTCGCGCCCCCTTTGGCCCCCGGTCCCTGAGGTCAGTTGTGGCTCAGCACCAGGCCCTGGTTGCCGCTGCCGACGCCGACTGCCCATTCATTGCTCGCGCCCGGGAACGTGGCCGCGGCGGCTAGCGACCCGCCGAATCCGCCGTTCGAGTCGACCGACCAGGCGCTCCCGTTCCAGCTCAGGATCATCGCCTGCTCAGGGCCGCCGTTGACGCTCGGCAGGTTGGTCCCGACCGCGTAGACATCGCTCGCGGAGCGGCCTGCCACCCCGCTGAGGGTGGGGTAGGCGCCGGGCGTGGGGCTCGAGACGACGGACCACCCGGTCCCGTTCCAGTGCTCGACCAGCGTGCTTCCGCCGATCGCGCTGCCCGCGCCGCTGGACTCGCCGACTGCCCATGCGTTCCCGGCCGATAGCGCCGTCACCGCGGTCAGCGTGCCGCTTGACCGGTTCGGCTGAGGCACGGCGACGACCGTCCACGCCGAGCCGTTGTAATGCAGCGCCTCGGGGACCGATGTCTCCGTCGCTGCATTGATCGTGCTCCCGACGACCCAGATGTCGGTCGCCGAGTCGGCCGAGATCGCGTTGCCCGACGCCGGGGTGAAGCTCGGGTCAGGGAGCGTGGCCACGCTCCACGCGCTCCCGTTCCAGTGCTCGGCCAGCCCGCCGGATGCGCCCTCGCCCACCGCCCACGCGTTCGTCGGGCTCATGTCGACCACGCCCGTGAGGCGCGCCGCGAAGCCCGTGATCGCGTCGAGAGAGTTAACCGTCCACGCGGATCCGTTCCAGTGCTCGATCAGTGTGCCGTAGTCGCGGCGCCGGATCATCGTGAAACCGACCGCCAAGGCGTCGCTGGCGCTGCTCGCGCTGACCCCGTCGAGCGCGGCGTATTCGCCGAGGTTCGGGGTCGGCGTCAGCGACCACGCCGTCCCGTTCCAGTGATAGGCGACGGCCGGCGCCTGCGGCTGCCCAGCCGCCACGAACTGCTGACCGACCGCCCACGCGTCCGAGTTCGTCCGCGCCGAAGCTCCCAGCAGCGACACGTTGTTCCCCGTCGACGGCACGCTCACCGGCGTCCACCCGCCCGCGGCGAACGCCGACGGGACGATCGTCAGGGCGAGCGCCAGCGCCGCCGTCACGGCAAGGCCCATCTTCTTCATCGTCTGCTCCCCGGTTGAGATTCTCCGTGTGCCAGCCGAGGACTCCGGTGCTCGCACGATCCTTCCTCGGAAGGCTCGCGACCTCGGAAAATTCACAACCGTACGCTTGAGGGGTGCGCCCGAGATTCGTCCTCGCAGCGGTCGCGGTCGCGGCAGCTGCGGCGGGTTGCGGGTCGCGTGGCGGCTTGTCGCATGCCGCCGGGCCCGCGCTGTTCGCCGAGGACTGCGGCGTGTGTCACTCGCTGAACGGACACCAGTCGCCGCACCGGCAGGGTGGCGATCTCCTCGGCCTACGCACCACCCGCGCTGAGATGCTCGAATTCGTCCGCGAGATGCCGGTCCCTCACCGGCTGAGCCCGGGTCAGCTCGAGACTGTCGTCGACTACGTGCGCGCCGTCGAGGCGGGCAGGCCCGGGAGGCACGGCTAAGGCAAGCCCGACGGCACGAGTTCGCCCACGCCGGCCACCGTGGTCGTCGGCGTCAGGCCGCCGGCGACGACGATCCGTCCCCCGATCGCGAGCGAGGCGGTGTCCGACAGCGGCTCGGGCAACCGGCCGGCGGGTCGGACGGCGCCGGTGCGAGGGTCGATCGACAACACGTGCGCGGTCTGTGAGCCGAGCGCGCTGCCGCGGCCGCCGACCAGGTACACGAAAGAACCGAGCGTCGCCGCGGAGGCGTGGGTGATCGGCTGAGGTAGCCGCCCGATCTCGCGGATGTTCCCGGTGGCGGGGTCGAACCGGTAGATCGCGTCGCTCGCGCCGTCGGGCGCCGATCCGCCGATGATCAGGATCCGGTCGCCGATCGCCGTTGCCGCGGCGTAACGTAGCCCGACGGGGAGGTGCCCGGCGATCCGCACCGGCGCGCCCGGCCGCCAGGCGAGGATCGTGCTTAACCAGTTCGTGCCGTCGTAGCCGCCCACCACGTACGCCGTCCCACCCGCCGCAGTCACGGCCACGTCGGATTGGGCGCGGGGCAGGGTGCCGACCGTGCGCACCGATCCGCGCGCTGGATCGAATGCGACGATGTGGTCGAGCTCGGTCGACGCTCCGCCGCCGAACACGTACACGTCGCCGCCGAGCTGCACGCCCTGGGCGTCGTGCTGGCCCAGCGGCAGGCTCGCCGTGTGCACCAGGCCGCGGAGGTCCGCGACGTCGATCGCCGCACTCGAGACCTCGGACGAATCCAAGCCGCCGACCAGCGCGAACCGGTCCCCGCCGACGACGGCGAAGGCCGGATCCTTGATCGGCGAGGGCAGCTGGTACGCGGAGCGGTAGACGAGCGTGACCGGGCGCTCCGGCACCGAGCGCGGACGGGCCACGGAGGAAGAGCTTGCGTGGGCCGGTGCCTTCCGTGAGGCGGTGCTCGCCTTCTCGGCGCTGCTCCCGCACGCGGAAACGGCCGGCGCAGCGAGGAGTATGGCCAGCAGGAGTGGACGGCGGATCCGGCGATCCTAGCCAGCGGGGTCCGCCTGGGCGGCGGGTGCGTGTCTCCGTGTGGAAAGTCTCACCGCAGCCTTATTTTGATCAGCGCGACGGGACCCAAACTCGTCGTCCTGTCCTTCGACGCTCAGAGATCCGTGGTCCGGTTGCGGACGGCAGCCGTGTTCCTGGCCCTGAGCGCGTTGCTGCTCTCGGGCTGCGGATCGGGTCACCACCGCGCGACCGAGCCGTCGACCTCTGTGCTCGCGCCGCCACCGGCGGGCGGCCAGCGTCAGCCTCACCAGCGTGTGGTCGTGAACGTGTACAGCGCCGACGCCGCCGGCGACCTCAGCCCGGTCGTGCGGCGCGACCCCGCGCTCGTGTACGTCCCGAACAGCCTGAGCAACACCGTCGACGTGATCAGCCAGCGGACCCTGAAGATCGTCGAGCATTTCCCAGTCGGGGCGCTACCCCAGCACGTCACGCCCACGTACGACCTGCGGACGCTGTACGTCGACAACGACCTCGGTAACAGCCTCACGCCGATCGACCCCCGCACCGCAAAGCCCGGCCGGCCGATACCGGTGGAGGATCCGTACAACCTGTACTTCACTCCCGACGGCCGGTTCGCGATCGTCGTCGCCGAGCGGCTGCAACGCCTCGACTTCCGCGATCCCAACACGATGCGCCTGGTCCACTCGTTGCCCGTGCCCGAGTGCCGGGGCGTCGACCATATGGACTTCTCCGCGGACGGGCGGTACGCGTTCGCAAGCTGCGAGTTCGCGGGCCGGATGATCGAGATCGACCTCCGCACCCGGCGGGTAATCCGTACGCTCGTCATCAACCACGGCCTCGCGAGCCCGCAGGACGTGAAGCTGTCCCCCGACGGCCGCACCCTGTACACGGCCGATCAGGAGAATGGCGGCGTGTGGGCCATCGACCCGTCTTCGTTTCGCGTGATCGGATTCGTCCGCACGGGAGCGGGTGCCCACGGCCTGTATCCGAGCCGGAACGCCAGGTTCATGTACGTCGCCAATCGCCAGGCGGGGTCGATCTCGGTGGTCAGCTTCCGAACGCGCCGCGTGATCCGGACGTGGCAGCTGCCGCTCCCCGCCAGTCCCGACATGGGCGGCGTCTCGGCCGACGGCAACACGCTGTGGCTGAGCGGCCGCTACAACGCCGTCGTCTACGCGATCGACACCCGGACTGGCCGCCTGCGCGCTGCGATCCCGGTCGGCGACGGGCCGCACGGACTGTGCGTGTGGCCGCAGCCCGGGCGCTACTCGCTCGGGCACACGGGCATCCTCCGCTAGCGCTGTTTGATTGGACTCGAAGAGAACCAGCATGGTCCGCCAATCGGGCTGGAGATAGGCGACCGTGGCAGGGCATGCACGTCCCGAGGCCGTCGTACAAACCCGGCGAGCGTGGGATCCGTTGTGTCGAGGTCATCACGCACCGAGCGCGTCACGGAGGCGGCTCGCCGAAGTTTGGCGATTTACCCCTCATTTTTGAGGGGTAAAACGCCAGTCACCGACGAGCCCCGATTGGCAGGATTTGCACGCCGGGGGTACCGCCGCCGGACTCAGCTGCCGGACTCAGCTGCCGGACTCATCAGCTGCCGGACTCAGCCGCCGGGCTTCGACGCCGGCCCCGGCGGCGGGTACAGCGGCAGGATCAGCGGCGGCAGCGGCGGTTGGTCGAAGTCGAAGTCTGCGGTGAAGTCGCCGAGCTGCGGGTTGGCCTCGCGCACGTCGGGACGGGGATCCGGGCGGCCGTCGGTGGCCGGGTCAAGGCTCTGGCCATCGAGGAAGTCGTCTTCGATGAATTTGTTGATCGCGTCGAAGCTGAGCGTCTGGTGGTCGATGAAGCCACGCCGCGCGTACGGGCTGATCACGAGCGACGGCACCCGAAAGCCATATCCGTTCGCGTCGGCCACCGGCGGGAGGGCGTGGTCGTAGAAACCGCCCCAGTCGTCCCACACCAGGAAGATCGCGGTCGAACCCCAGTCGGGCCCCTCCATGATCGTGTTGATCAGATTGGTGACGTACGCCTGGCCGTTTGCGATGTTCGCCGGCGGATGATCGGAGTGGCGCTGATCGGGAACGATCCAGGACACCTCCGGCAGTGCGCCGGTCCTGGCGTCTCTCAGGAACTGCGAGACGTTCTGGATGTTGCCCAGCTGGTGGTCCTGCTGGACGTCGGTGAACGACGGAAGCGGGTTCCAGATATCGGGGGTGCCGACGCTGAACGGCGTACTCGAGCAGTTCGCATTGCCGCCCTCGCAATCGGGCTCGCCGCCCGGGGTGATGAAGTAGCCCCAGCTGACGCCGTGCTTGTGCAGCAGGTAGGTGATGTCCGTCCACGCGTAGTTGTAGGTGGTGGCGACCTTCCGCGCGATCGTCGCGCGGCGCTTGGCGAGCTGGTCGTTGACGCGCCTCCGGCACCGTGCCACGGCCACGCTGAAGCGCGTGCTCGTCGCGACCGGCGCGCCGGCCGCCGGCGATTCGGTCGGCCGCACGAACCGGCATCGCCGCAGCCTGTGACGTGCGGTCCGCACCAGTCGGCCGAGCCGCTCGGCGGCCTGGCGCCCTCTCGCGCCCACGCCGATGATGTCCGAGGTCTGGTAGCCCCCGAGCTCGTCGTCGCCCGTACAGCTCGACGGGTCTCCCAGGCGCGAGCAGCGAGCCGACCACTCGGAGACCTCGTACAGGTGGGCCGGCAGGCTCCAGGACGCGTCGGACTGGAACATATGGTCGTCGAGCACGAAATTCTCGGCGTACGCCCAGTAGTTCGGGATCTCGCGCGCGTCGTGGTAACCCATCACGTCCGACGGCGCGAGCGAGCTGCACACCCCGGCGAATCCGCCGCATCCGCGGCCGCCGAGCGTCTCTGACTCGCGGACGAACCCGTCCATCAGCCCGCCGTCGACGTCCGCGTCGACTGCGTCCTCGCTGTGTGGGCCGCCGCCGTTGACGAGCGACCGGTCGTGGAACGGGCGATCGCAGCCTCCGGTGGCCGGGTCGGGGAGGCACACCGTGAAGCGGCCGTTGGTGGCGGGAATCCCGTCCGCTCCGGGATACGTGCCGAAGTACGAGTCGAACGAGCGGTTCTCCTGGACGATCATCACCACGTGGCGGATCTTGCGGATCCCGACGTTGGACTGCCGCCCCGCGTTTGGCCGCGCGGCCGGCGCCGCAGCGCCGGATCCAGGCTGGCCCGCGACGCCGCAGCCGGCGACCGTCGCCGACGCCGCGCATGCGAGCGCGAGCAGGACGCGGGAGCGCCACAGGCGAGCCGCGCATCGATCCGTAGCGGGGTTTGCAGGTCTCGAGTCCAAGGCCGCCGGCTATCTTGACTGCAAATGCGGCGGGCGGCTACCGCCGCTGGCGCTTCTTGACGCGACGCACACACAACGTTTACGGATCGTCGCCCAGCGTGGATCGCCGCGCCTCCGGGTCGGCGTCACACGCCGGCGCAGGATATCTCCCACGCGCGCTCCAGCTCCGAGCAGGGTTACTCGCGCCCAACTGGACACCGCGATCGATGGGACGGCTACCTAACCCGCCTCGACTATGCTTGTGGCAGGCGATGAAGCTCGCCTTGGATCGCGCTTCCTGGCGCTGATGGCTTCTATGGCAGGCCTCTTCGGGCCCCACGCCCGTAACCAGGAGGTGGAATTGAGCCCGCTGAAATCTCGGAGACGCGCCGGCGCCGAGCGCTCTGGCGGTGGCGGCGCGGCCGCTCAGCGCGCGGGGAACGCCGCGCGACCGCATATCGTCTCCGAACTCGAACGGTTGCTTCGCACGCCGGGCTGCCCGGCATGCAGGTACATCGACGAGTCGGAACGGAGCTTCTTCTCCTGGCTCGAGATCGAGAGCTTCAGCGTCGCCGAGGTGCAGGCGCGGGTGCGCGCGGCCATGGGCATGTGTCCCGCGCACTCGCGCAGGCTCGTCGACGAGTTCGGCGAGGGTCACGTGATGACGATCGTCATGCGAGAGGCGCTCGCGGGAGCGCGCCTGTGCGTGCGGGACGAGCTTGTGCCGGGACCGTGCCCGGCATGCGATGCCGTCGCGTTCGGAACGCAGCGCGCATGCCAGATGATTGTCGACGCGGTGAGCGATCCGGTTCGGGGGCGCCTGTTCTTCGAACACGGAGGCATCTGCCTCGTGCATTTCCTCGATGCCGCCCCGGTGCTCGAGCCGACAGCGCTCAAGCTGCTCGCCGACCGCCTGCTCCGAACTCTGCTCGAGAGCGAGGGCTCCGTGCTCGTCGAGATGCTCGGCGGTGTCGATCCCGACGCGCAGCGCCGGGCCCGGTGGCGCGCCCTGCTACCCGAGCCGCCGGGCGCAAGCTCGACCCTCGACGAGGTCTGCGCTCGTTTCGAGATCGATGCGTGTCCTGTCTGCCTGTCGACCGGGCTGGTGGAGCGCGAGTACCTCCGGTGGCACGTCGAGCGCACCGCGCAGAACGATCCATCGCTCCGCAACGACCCCGGAGAGCTGTGTGCCCGCCATCTACACGATCTGGCGTTCGCCGACGCGGTCCTCGCCGCCCAGGCGACCGAGCGCAAGCGCGCGGCGGGGATCTCCAAGCTCACACGGCTCGATGAGACCCCAGCCACAGGGCGCGATGGGCTCCTCACCACCCCGTACTGCCCGGCTTGCAACGCGCATGACGGGATCGAGCGCTCGCAACTAGATTTCGTGGCCGCGTCGCTGGCGTTGTCGAGCGCGCGCGAGCGATACGAGCGCGGCCACGGGTTGTGCGTGCATCACTCCCGACAGGTTCCCGACGGGCCGGCAGCGCGGCTGGCGCGGCGTCACCTCGATGGCCGCCTCGGGGTGCTCGCATGGGAGGTGGGCGAGATCGCGCGCAAGTACGCCTGGGCGTACCGCCACGAGCGCGACGGTCACGAGCGGAACGCGTGGTTGCGAGCGCTTGCCCAAATCGACGGGCGCGTGTTCGAGGGGGGCCCCGCGCCCACGCGCGCGCCGGAGCGAGCGTGACCGAAACGTTCGACCGGCTGGATTTGGCGGAAGTCGCCGACCGCGCGGGCCAGGTACTCGACGAGGTCGAGCGGGCCGTAATCGGTAAGCGTCCGGCGCTCGAGCTCGCGCTCTGCGCGCTGTTGGCGGACGGCCACGTCCTGATCGAGGATTATCCGGGGCTCGCGAAGACACTGATCGCGCGGTCGTTCGCGACCGTGACCGGCACACGCTTCTCGCGGGTGCAGTTCACGCCTGACCTGATGCCGTCCGACGTCACTGGTGCGTCGATCTTCGATCAGCGCACGGGGGAATTCGAATTCCGTCCCGGACCTGTGTTCAGCAACGTGCTGCTGGCCGACGAGATCAACCGTGCCCCGCCGAAGACCCAGGCGGCGCTGCTCGAAGCGATGGCCGAGCGCCAGGTCACGACCGACGACCGCACGCGGGCGCTCGAGCGACCCTTCCTGGTGCTGGCCACGCAGAATCCGATCGAGTACGAGGGGACGTACCCGCTGCCCGAGGCGCAGCTGGATCGGTTCTTGATCCGAATGCACGTCGGCTACCCGTCCGCCGACGACGAGTGGGACATCCTCGAGCGCCGCCTGAGACGCCGTGAGGACGAAGCCCATTTGCGGCCGGTCGTCGACCGGGGCGAGCTGATCGCGATGCAGCGCGCAGTCGAGAAGGTGCACGTCTCGCCGGCCGTCGGCCGCTACATCGTGGCGATCGTCGCAGCCACGCGTGAGAGCCCGAGCGTTCAGGTCGGCGCGAGCCCTCGCGGCTCGCTCGCGCTGATGAAGCTGAGCCGGGTCAAGGCGGTCCTCGACGGGCGCGACTTCGTCGTGCCCGACGACGTGAAGGCGGTCGCGGTCCCGGCCCTGGCCCATCGGCTCGCGCTGCGACCCGAGCTGTGGGTTCAGCGGGTTCGGGCCGAGGACGTGGTCCGCGAGTGCCTCACGTCGGTCCCGGTCCCGACCACCGAGGTCGAGTGACCGTGCGTTGGCGTTCCCGCGCCAGACGGTCGAGCAGCCCCAGCCGCCCTCGCGAGGCTCGCCGTCCACCGTCGAGCGTGGTCACTACCTGGCTGCGGCAGGGCCTGCGAGCAGGGATGTGCCCGCTGTGCCGTGTCGCCCACAAGGCCGATCGCGAATACATGTGGCACTTCTTCGACGAGGGCTCGGACCAGGGAGAGTCGATCGACGCGGTCCGTCGGGCCTGCGGGTTCTGCGCCGAGCACGTAGAGATGCTCCGGCGCATCGAGGTCGACGGGATGAAGTCGACGCTCGCGATCAGCACGATGCTCGCGGACACGTTTGCCGGCATCGTCGAGGACCTCGAGTCCCTCGATGTCAAGTCGGGGTTTCAGCGCGCGGCGTGCCCCGCATGCGCGAGTCGCGACGAGCAACTGCGCGCGAACGCGCGGTACCTCCTCGCCGAGCTCGCCACCACGGCCACGCGCCGCGACGCGTTCGAACGTTCCCCGGGACTGTGCTTCGCGCACTTCGAGCTCGTGTGGAACGCCGCGGAGACGATCGAGGACCGGGAGCTGATCCTGCGCGTCCAGCGGTACGCGGCCCGGTCGCCGCTGGGCGAACTGCGCGAGCACGTACGCAAGCACGACCACAAGTTCCATGACGAGCCGAAGGGTGCCGAGCGCGACTCGTGGCTTCGCGCGATTTCCCTGACGGCCGGCTGGCCACCTCCAACGGAATCTGCCGGCGAGCTGGAGCGGCAGTGACGATCAGCCGAGCCGCGGAGCGACCAGCAGAAGCGCGACGAACGCCAGAAGAAGGTAGAGGAGGTACAGGCCCAGCGGGCCGGCCTGGATGTTCCGGACGGCGTCGGCCGCCTTGGTAAACGCACCGGTGATCGGCCGGTAGAGACACCCGGGATCGAACAGCCGCGGCTCGGCTCGCATCATGCTGAGCCGTTCCGGGAATCGTTGGTCGCCGATCGTCCGCAGCTGCGTCCGGACCCGGTAGACGACGTTGAAGATCACCCGGACCATGTTCGCGTAGCCGATCGCGGTGTACTAGGCCCGGCGGCCGGAAACTGCGACGCCCGAAGCCCACACGGGCACGGTCCGCGCGCGGCGAAGGCCGGCGAGGCGGCGGATGCAGGCGGCCCCGAGGGCGAACCCGGTCAACGTGAGCGCGAGCACCGTGGGGCTGATGCTGGCGAACCCCGCGTACCCGGGCTCGACCAGCCAGCCGGGCTGGCTGATGTGGCCGATGGCGGAGGCGCCGCCCACCGGCAGCAGCCCGTGTTCGAGCACCTTCACCACCCATGGTGCCGCGACGCCGATGGCAAGCGAGCCGAGCGCGAGCAGACCCATCCCCCAGCGCGCAGGGCGTCGCTCCGCGCGCGGCTCGATGGAGCGGTCTCTCGGCATTCCGAGGAACGTCATCCCGGTCGCGCGGACGAACGCGAGCGCGGCCAGTCCCGCGGTGAGCGCGACGAGCGCCCCCGCCACCGCGATCGCCAGGTGTGAGCCGGTTCCGCTAACGCGGAACCCCTGCATCAACGCCTCGAGCCCCAGCCATTCCGAGACGAAGCCGCTGAACGGCGGCAGCGCCGCGAGCGCGGCGCCACCGGCCAGCGTCGCGACGGCGGCCGCCGGGAGTCGGCGGTAGAGCCCGCCCAGACGCTCCATGTCGCTCGTCCCCGTGCTGCGTTCGACGCCGGCCACCGAGTCGAACAGCCCCGCCTTGGCGACGCTGTGGGCGGTTATCTGAAACGCCGCCGCGATCAGGCCCACTCTGGCAGACCTGGATTCCCCATCGCGGCAGCATCATTCGACGAGTTCGAACTCCTCCGCGGGCGCTCTAACGCTGTTGCGTAGCCATCAGCCCGAAGACGGTTCGGTCACACGACCCGGCGAACTCCATCGCCGTACTGCCAGCGACGACGCAATATAGCGAGGCCGCCACGGGTACCGGCCGGAACGAGTGTCACGCAAGCGCCGTGTGGGCCGCTTCGCGCACCATGAACGACTCGCACTCTTTCAACTGCTCGAGCCAGTCGCGGAGCTCGACCCGACCCGCGATCTCGATCGCGCTGCGCAGCGCCGCGACCGCGAGATACGGATCCCGACCCTCGTCGACGACTCTTCGCAGGATCGGAAGCGCGGAGCGGACCCGTCGTAGGCCCAGCGTCTGGGCGGCGAGCACCGCCCGATCGCCGTCGGGATGCCCCAGCGCCCACACCAGCTGCTCATCAAAGGAAAGGCCCGGCGGACCCTGTACCGGACGCCCGCAACGCACACAGGACCCAGTCGAGCGGGTGTTGACCCCGTAGCAATAGTGGCACCAGTGCACCGACTAAGGCCGGAGCGTCGCGGACAGCAGTCCACCGACGACGACTGGCAGCAATGCACGCACAGGCGAACTCGCCTCCATTACGAACCTCCAAGAATGGGGAGAACCTGTAATAGAGGCCATCAGCGGCATCAACCGCGCTTCGACGCGAGCCTCATCGCGTGCACCCGTTATAGCAGAGTTACCAGCGATGCTCGCCGATGACCTGACCGTTTCAGTGACAGCTTTGCCGATCTGCACGTGTAACCCCACGCCCACGAGTGCAACTCGCGCAGCCCCGACGGTTATGTGGTCAGCCCAGGGACGATCCGAACCGCCGTCGCGCCAGGATTACGAGGCCGACGAAGGCCGCCACGACGGCAAGCACACCCACAGCGGTCACTGCGAGCGTTCGAGGCACCGCGGCGGTGACCGCAAGTGCCGCCACGGCCGACACACACGCTCCGAGCGCGGCGACCGCCAGCGTCGCCGTGATCCGGGCCATGATTGCGCCAGTGGCGATCTGCCCGACCCCGCTGAGCTCCATGGTCCGGATCGCGAGGTCGTCCATCACCAGGAGGCCGGCGCCGTAAGCCGGGGCCAACAACAGCCGAGCGTCGTGGCGTAGCAGGAACAGCACGCCCAGTACCGCCACGGCCGCGTGCACGGGGGCGGGCGACTGCGCGACCATTCCGGCGGTCACCAACAGCGCGGCGGTGCCGGCGCCGAGCCACGCCAGCTGGCTCGCGGCGCCGGCGTCGCCGATCACGAGCACCGCCAGTCCGGCGAGCAAGAACAATGCGGCGGCCGCGGTGGCTAAGCGCGCAGGACGGCCCGGGCGGAGCGCCGGAATGCGTTCACCTCCTCGAGCGTGGGGCCGAGGGAGCCGCCCGACTCCCAAACCGCGACGCCGATGCCAAGCGCCCGCAGGCGCGCGCGCAGCGCTTCCCGCTCAAGTCGCCACAACTCGTATGCGACGGCATCGGCCGCGGTCGGACCGCGCGATATGTGATCCAACGGTGAGATCTCGATCACGGTCAGGTCAAATCCTCGAGTGCGAAGCTCACTGACCAACGCGATCGAGCGCTCGTCGAGCAGTGGCGTGATGGCGAGTGTGAGTGCCCCGGGCGGCAAAACCTTCTGGGGGAGGCTGTCGACCTTCCGCCACGCGTAGCTGAACGCGATGTCGCTCGAGAGCAGCGCGTCGACGATTCGGTAGAGCTGAGTGGTCCCGAACGCCGGCTCGAGCCAGTGCAGCGTTCCCCCGAAGTCGACCACGCCGACCCGGTCCCGCCGACCAAGGTGGGCTCTGGCGAGCATCGCGGCCGCACGCACAGCGGCGTCGAGTGTCCCACTTGCCTGATCCCGGGCCTCCTCGAACGTGTCGATGAGCAGCACGACATCGCTCGAGTGCTCGGGATGGCGTTGGTTTACCTGGAGTGAGCCACGCCTGGCGGACGCCCGCCAGTTGACCTGTCTCGCTCGGTCGCCCGCCTGAAACGGTCGGATGTCCGCGAACTCGATCCCGTCAGCACGGGCGCGTGCGACATGACTTCCGAGGAACGGCTGAGTGCGGAGGGGCGCGACCAGCTCGCGCAGACGCTCCTCGCGCGGAAACACACGCAGATCTATGCGTTCGCCGAGGCGGCCTTCCCAGGTCGTAAGCCCCAGTGCATCGCGGGCGCGAACCGTCAGCGGTCCGAGGCCGTGCGCTCCCCAGCGCCCCGGCCGCACGGAGAATGCGATCTCGGCTTCCGACCGCGCATCCACGCGCAGCGCCACGGTCCCTGCAGGACTGACGGCCAGGTGCTTGGCGCGCACCAGCGCCACCTCGACCTCCACCGGCACCCGCCCGTCGTTGCGCACCCGGACTGTTGTGCCTAGGTTGTCGCCCTCGAGCAGGCGCACGCGCCCAGGCTCGACAGTGGCGCTAACAGCCGGCTCCTCCGCCAGTACCACTCCCGCACCGGCGAACACTAGGAACGGCAACGCGATCAGAGCTAGCTCCGGCCGGCCAGTGGCCAGCGCGGCAACCAGGCCGGCGCCCGCCAGAGCCAGCATTCCAGGCGTTCGTGGTGACAGGAAGCCCTTCACAGTTGCCGGATCACGTCGAGCATTGCGCTGAGGTCTCGCGGCTGGACTCCCGGGCCGCGTCGGTCCTCCGGAAACGGCCGGTCGGGCTTGACGATGTCCCAGAGCCGATCGCCGAGCACTTCTCGGCCGGCCGCTGCCGACATTCGGTCCAGCGTTTGTCCGCGCACTGCAAGTCGGGACGAGACGATCTGGATCAGCAGCGGACGCAAATACGCGTGTACATACACCGCGCTCTGCCCGGCTGTGCTCACGAGTCGCTCCAGTGCGACAAGTTGTTGGGGCCTCGACGCCCCGCGAACCACGAGCTTCTGCCGGCGCAAAGGCCGTGGAGCGGGGAGCAGCGACACGCACGCCGCCACCGCGATGCCCGCAAGCGCGATCAGCGCGATCTCCGCCGCCAACCTCACGGTGCGCTCCCCGCCTGTAGCCGTCGCCGAAGTGAGTGCAAGGCCGCGAGCGCCACCTCCCGCATCCGCTCCGGTATCGGGTGGCTGCTGTAGCGAGCCTCCTCGAACAGGCCGGTGAGCGTCCTTGCCTCGTGCCCATCAGCCTGGCTCGCCACGAGCACCCGCCACAGGTACTCGCGCGGTGCTTCTGTCGGCCGGCGGGCGACGCCGCGTTCGCCGAGCGTCCGTTCCATCGCGCCGTACGCAGCGATCACGGCGCGGCGTGGATCGGCCTCGGCGTCGAGT
>Ga0335078_10002345_pt1 | contig 28781 bp, 26 predicted proteins | sample Lox_Sample_32_FD_206711 | JGI IMG/M metagenome (GOLD analysis project Ga0335078, IMG submission 206711) | Soil microbial communities from Loxahatchee National Wildlife Refuge, Florida, United States - Lox_Sample_3.2 | ecosystem: Environmental > Terrestrial > Soil > Wetlands | place: USA...
CTCGAGCAACTGCTCGAACATGCGCGCAAGCAGCTTGGTGAGCACGCGACCGCGGCCTTGCTCGCGCAGGGCGGGGCGATGACCGCGGACGAGGCGGTCAGGTATGCGTCCGATCCCGGCCAGGAGGTCCCGTCGGCCATGGCAGGCGCGGCGTCGGGTCAGCTGGCTGACGGCGTGGGCGGTACCGCGCGTATCGGCGGCACCGCGCGTATCGACGGCACCGCGGGTATCGGCGGTGCCGCGCGTATCGGCAGCGCTGGGGACGCCGGCGGCACGGCGGGCGAGGGCAGCTTGGCGGGCTTGGGTGTCACACGGGGGCGCGATGGTGGCGGCGCGACCGGGGCGCGAACCGTGGGCGGGTCCGTGCTCACGCCGCGGGAGTGGGAGATCTGCGAGCTGATCTCTCGTGGCCTTAGTAACCGCGCGATCGCCGACGAGCTTGTGATCAGTCCGGCGACGGCGGCGCGTCATGTCGCGAATATCCTGACCAAGCTGGGCTTCAGCTCACGTGCCCAGGTGGCCGCGTGGGTCACCGGCCGTAATGGCCGTTCCAGCGGTCTTTGACCCGTCGCTCCCGTTCTTCGGTTTGCCATTACTGAACCGTGACGCTGCGTCATATCGGCGGGGTTTCGTTCGTCAGTGCGCATGCGCATCCGCGCCCGGCCCGATGACGCCAGATGGCCCGTGAGGAGGATCGGTACAGGATCCTGAGCGTCACGTGACTTGATTCGACGGTCGCTACCGCACCACCAACCGCCCACCCGCCACCGGACTCCGGCCGCTACGAATCAACTGACTCAGGATCCTGCACGAATCCTCGTCACAGGCCCAGATCACTCACGCCCCTGCATCGAGGCCCGGTGTTCAGTCCACTTCGCCAGTAGCTCCGGGCCCTGCTTTCTGAGGAACTCGAAGAAGTCGGCGGTCTCGGCAAGCCGCTGTGCGGCGGGGGTCCCCGCGCCAAGCGCCTCGATCCCGGCCTGCAGGGTCGGCACCCACCGGGCGGTGACCTGTTCCCGCACCCGCACCACCTCGTACCAGACGTCGTCGGGCACCCGGTAAAGATCTCGCCGCGAACCCTGTTCGCGTTCACGGTTGGCCAGGCCGATCTGGATCAGGTAGCGGATCGCGCCGGAAATCGCGGCGGGGCTGACGCGCAACATGTCAGCAAGTTCCGCGGCAGTGAGGCTGCCGGAATCGGTGACGAGCAGCGCGGCGAACACGCGGGCGGGCATTCGCGGGAAGCCGACCTGGCACAGCAGCGCGGAGAATCTTTCCACGAACCGCAGCACGGCGCCCAGGTCACGCGTGACGCCAGGCACAGGTGGCTGACCGGATCCGGCCGCAGCGCTACTCCCGCCTGCCATATCGGGCGCACCCGGCCCGGTTAGACCAGCGGCGGCGTGGTCCGCATCCGGGCTCACGACGTCCACGTCGTCTCCCCCCACCAGGTCACCTCCTCCGGCCAACTGGCCACCTTCGCCTGCCACACGTCGCGCTGGCGCGCACACTACGGACGCGCAAGCACCAATCAATTTTACAACATTTTGAATTTTCATAAAATAATGAATTCAGTGTAGGATTCGAGTCATGACAGGTGTGATCGAGGTATCCGGCCTGCACAAGTCGTTCGGGCACACCAGTGCCCTCGATGGGCTGGATCTGCGCGTGCGCACCGGAGAGGTGCACGGCTTCCTCGGCCCGAACGGCGCGGGAAAGACCACCACGATCCGAGTCCTGCTCGGCCTGCTCCGCGCCGACGCCGGGACCGCCCGCCTGCTCGGCGGTGACCCGTGGCACGACGCCACGACGCTGCACCGCCGACTCGCCTACGTGCCAGGCGACGTCACCCTCTGGCCGAACCTCACCGGCGGCGAGGTCATTGACCTGCTCGGCCGGCTGCGCGGCGGCCTCGACGACAAGCGCCGCGCCGCGCTGCTCGACCGGTTCGATCTCGACCCAAAGAAGAAGGCACGCACCTACTCGAAAGGAAACAGGCAGAAGGTCGCACTGGTCGCCGCGCTCGCTTCCGACGCGGAACTGCTGATCCTCGACGAGCCGACAGCCGGGCTCGACCCGCTGATGGAGGCCGCGTTCCGCGCCTGCATCGAGGAAGAACGCAGCGCCGGCCGCAGCGTGCTTTTGTCCAGCCACATCCTTTCCGAGGTCGAGGCGCTGTGTGAGCGAGTGACCATCATTCGCGCTGGCCGTACCGTGGAATCAGGCACCTTGCCCGAGCTGCGACATCTCACCCGCACCTCGATCACGGCGGAGCTGTCTGACGTCCCCTACGATCTGACCGGATTGCCCGGAGTACATGATCTGCATATTCAGGGCACGCGTGTGCAGTGTCAGGTAGACAGCGAGAACCTGGGTGAATTCCTGTCGCGCCTGACCAGAGTCGGCGTTCGGAGCCTGGAAAGCCACCCACCCTCTCTCGAGGAACTGTTCCTCAGGCACTATGCGGCTGGAGCGACCGGCGTGACCGCAAGCTCGGCCGGGTCGGTCGTGACGGCACATGGTGCCAGCGGGCAGGAGCCATCCCGAGAAGGGTCCTGCCCACGGACACCAGATGGCCGGAGCTTTTGATGAGCGGACTGGGACGCGCCCTCGCTGGCACCGGCCCGCTGACGGGCCTAGCGCTGCGCAGGGACCGGATCATGCTGACAGCTTGGGTCTACGTGCTGACGGCATGGGCGGTGGGCACCGCTTACAGCCTCAAGAAGCTCTACCCCACCGTGGCGGCGCAGCAGAGATTCGCGGCGACCGTCGCGCACAATTCCCTTTTCATAGCGCTGTACGATCCGCTGTTCGGCAGGTCACTCGGAGCGCTCACGGCGTGGCGGATTAGCAATCCGACGGCGCTGCTCGCCGCGCTCATGTCTGTGTTCATCGTGGTGCGGCACACTCGCGGGGACGAAGAAGCCGGCCGCCTGGAATTGGTCGGGGCGGCGTCGGTAGGCAGGCAAGCAGCCCTCGCCTCCGCCCTGCTCGTCGCGTTCGGCGCCAGCCTGGCGTTCGCGGCCTTGACCGCGGCGGGGCTGATCTTCCTCGGGCTGCCGGCCCCGGGTGCGTTCAGCCTCGGCCTGGCGATCGCGTCGGCCGGCTGGGTATTCGCCGCGGTCACGGCCGTCGCTGTGCAAATCGCCGAGACCGCCCGGGTCGCCCGCGGCATAGCGATAGCCGTGGTAACCGCCGCTTACCTGCTGCGTGACGGCTCGGCGGCGAAAGGGGCGTCGTGGCTCATCTGGCTGACCCCGGTCGGCTGGGCCGTTCAAGTCCGGCCGTTCGGGGGCGAGCGCTTGTGGGTACTCGCACTCTCGGCCGGCTGCACGGCGATCGCCGTCGCGGCGTCCTTCGCGCTTTCCGCGCGCCGCGATCTTGGCGCCGGCCTGGTCCCTGTCCGGCCTGGGCGGGAGCGGGCCTCCGGGTGGCTAGGTGGCCCATCCGCACTTGCCTGGAGGCTGCAGCGCAGCGGGCTTGTCGGCTGGACCGCGGGCCTGGCCGCCATCGGAGCCGTCATCGGCATCCTCACGCCCGCGATAGGAACCCTGGTCGGCACGAGCAGCGCGATGGGGCACGCCTTCACGAAGCTGGGGGGCTCCAGCGGCATTGCCGATGCGTTCCTGGCCGCCATGGCTGGCTTGTACGGGCTCGTCGCGGCGGCGTACGCCGTGGCCGTGACCCTGCGGCTGCGCGAGGAAGAGACGAGCGAGCGGGCGGAGCCTGTGCTAGCGGCCGCTGTCGGCCGGATCCGCTGGGCCGCGAGCCACCTAGTGGTCGCGGTGGCCGGCACGGGCGTCCTCCTCGCTGCCGCCGGGCTTTCCTCGGGCGTCGCCGACGCGGTACGCACCGGCAACGCCGGGCAAGTGCCCAGGCTTCTTGGCGCCGCGACGGCACAGTTGCCGGCCGTGTGGCTGTTCGTGGGGATCGCGATGGCGCTGTTCGGATGTCTTCCGCGGCTCGATGTCGCCGCATGGGCGGCACTGATGGCATTCCTGCTCCTCGGCCAGCTGGGCCCGTTGCTGCGGTTGCCCCAGTGGGCGATGGACATCTCACCATTCACCCATGTGCCCAAGCTGCCCGGCACTGCCTTCACGCTTACGCCGCTCATCTGGCTGACCGTCGCGGCAGTCCTCCTGACCACCGCCGGCCTGGCCGGATTCCGCCAGCGAGACATCGGCTGACCTCGCGCTCCTGTCGGCGCCCGCGGACCGCGCCTGACCCGAGTCGTTTCGGCTGTGCATGTTAGGCCGACGGCTTCTTGGGCAGGACAACGGCTTCCTGCAAAGCGATCGAGAGGGGATCATCATGGGGGCTGAAGACAAGCTCAATAACAAGACCGAGGAACTCAAGGGCAAGGGCAAGGAGAAGCTCGGTGACGCCATCGGCAACGAGCAGATGGAGGCCGAAGGGCACGCCGATCAGGCGAAGGGCAACCTGAAGCAGGCCGGTGAGAAGGTGAAGGACGCCTTCAGGCGCGACTAGTTGCTCGCGACTAGTTGCTCGCGACCAGTGGCTCGCACTCGTGTCTGGGCGAGACACGCTCCGGGGATTAGGGCGAGGCATGCCCTAGCGCGCCCGGGCTTTTCCGCCCTGCCAGCGCCGCCCGCCGCACGTGCAGCGGGCGGCGCGCTTCATGTGCGGACGTTGTCTGCCTGCCGCGCGGCGCGGCACCCATGAGGACTACACATCCATGTGCACAGGCCGGCTGACGTGTGCCCGTCGATGTAGCTCTGCGGCGTCACCCACGGCGGCTCCGGCAGGCGGTATGCCGTCACTATGTGTAGACGGGCCAGCAGAGATACATACCTGTATGCACAGGTCGGCGGATGTGGTAGCACCGCGCGTTACGTAGCGTCATATGCATCGCGCACCGTCCGGCCAGGGCAATGCCCTGTAGGCCACCGGGGGGGAGGCTGGTAGGCCAGCGGAGGCGCGAAGAGCGGGCCCGGGCGTTATGCGCCCGGGCCCGCCCGACAGGGGTGGAGAGGGGATCGCTGGCCTCAATGTCTACACATCCGACTACATATTCCTGGCGATGTGCCCAGCTGGCTCCACGCGTACTCTCAATCACCTAGAGTCACAATCAAGTCACGTCTGAAGGGCTCCATGACAGCGATCGAGATGCCGTCCGCCGACGTCACGGTCACCGAGCATGTACTCGGCATAGCACCGGGGCGTTATGGCCGGTCGGCCCTCGTGGATCCGGCCTGCCGCATCACTATCAGCTATTCAAGCCTCGCCGCCAAGGTGCGGGCCGCAGCCGCCGGCCTGGCCAGGCGCGGCATGCGGCCCGGAGACGTGGCCGGTGTGTACGTCACAGGGCCGGTTGCGTTCGCTCTGGCCAGTCAGTCGATCCGGGCGGCCGGTGGTGTGCCTGCGCCAGCTTCTCCAGGGTCGTGCCACGACGTCATCGCCGCGCAGCTTGCTGAATGCGACGCACGGATACTGATCACTGATGGCGCATTGGCCCATTCCTCGCTGGACATCGCCGAGCGCTCCAGAGTGCGCCAGGTGATCAGCTTCGGCGAGATCAGCGGCGTGACGCGCTTCGACGCCCTGATGCGCGGCGGGACGATGCGGCCGCTGCACCGCGGCGGCGAGCACGTCGCCCTGCTGACCTGGACGCCTGGGCGAGCCGACAACCAGTTGCCACGACCCGTAACCCACGGTGAGCTCGGAGCCGAAGTCACGAGGCTGGCGGCGGAAGCGAAGGTCGCTGCGTGGGACGTCATCCTCGCGGGGCCGCCGAGCGGTGACGGCCGCGGCTACTCGGCGCTGCTTGATCTCGCGCTCGCGGTGGGCGCGACCGTCGTGGCAGCCCCGAGCGCCAAGGCCGAGGATCTGGTCGCGCTTGGCCGCACGCACCGGGCGACGGTCGCGTTCGTCCCGCCCTGCAGCGACCTCTCAGGGAACTCACTGCGCCGCGTGACGATCACCCCCTGAGCGCCGTCGGCTCGATCCATCCGCGTGGCACACAAGGGGCCATCATCCGCCGGATATGACACGGTGGGCCATCGTGTGCCAGCCCACTGCGCGCAAGGCGCCCGAGGCGGCACGTCACGGACAGCGGGCCGGCGCTCAGGATGCCCGCGTCGGTTGCCCTGGTCACAGGTCGGGCGGACGATTCTCGTACGGCGTGCTGAGCACGATCGTGGTCCGGGTCGATACGGATGCCACCGCCCTGATCTGCTGCAGTATCTCCTCGAGCGCGGCAGGCGAGGCGACGCGGACCTTGAGGATGTAGCTCTCCTCCCCCGCGACGCTGTGACATGCCTCGATGGCCGCTATATGGGCGAGCCGCTCTGGGGCGTCGTCAGGTGCCGCGGCGTCGAACGGCTTGATCGAAACAAACGCGGTCAGTGACAGCCCGAGTTCCTCCATGCCGACGAGCGCCACGTAGCCCGTGATCACCCCTCGCTTCTCCAGCCGCCGCACGCGCTGGTGCGCGGCGGACACCGACAGGCCGGTCCGCTTCGCGAGCTCGGTGAAACTCAGCCGTCCCGCACGGGAAAGCAGCGCGACAATCTGCCTGTCGATTTCTTCCACCTGGTCACCGTAACAATGCGGGCCAAGGCCGCGCGGGAACCCCGGGGGGATCCCGATGCCCCTCCGTCCGTGAGAAACACGGCGATGCAGCCCCAGATCACACCGTGGCCGGAGCAGCGTCAAATGAGTTCCTCCTGGCAGCGTTCGAGCCAGTCCAGATCAGCCCGCAAATGTAGCATCGCGCCCTCGATCAGCAGCCGGGCAATGCGATCTCCCCGGTCCGTAGCAGTAGCGAGTGTGGACAGGCCCCGCATCAGATTGAGGTAGTGACGGCGCTGTTTGTTGATCAGAGCCATCCGGTCGGCAGCGCCAGCGAGCGGCGCGAGCACGAGCTTCATGAAGAACTGATCACGGACATGCGCGCCGTCAGAAGGTTCCTCCACCCAGCAGGCAAGGGCTTCCTGCCCCGCCCGTGTCAGCTCGTACACCCGCTTGTTCGGGCGGCTAAATTGCACGACGTCCTCGCTCCTGACAAGCCCGTCCCGTTCCAGCCGCTGCAGGGTTACGTAGATCTGCCCGATGTTAGGGGCCGGGTAGGCCTGGCCGAACGTCTGCTCCAACGCCTGCTTCAGCTCATAGCCATGTGCGGGTTCCTTCGCGAGGAGCGCTATCAGCGGCAGCCGCACGTCGCGTCACCTCCCGCCAACCCTGCATGCAACAAGGCACACACGTCCGTCACGTGCCCGCCTGCCCGCGTCAAGAACGCGCCCCTGCCCGCGTCAAGTGTCCTGCCCGCGTCAAGTATCCTGCCCGCGGCGTCAAGCGACTAGGTGACTGCCGCTGAAGCTAACAAACATATAAACATTCGGGCGGAGCCGGCGACCCAGGTGCCGAATGTTTGTATCCGAACCCCTGCCCTCCACCCCGCGGGTAACGGTGCCAGAACCAGGCCTACCGTAGAAGTCGCAGGTCAAGCAGATCCAAGGCGCCATCCCGGCCTGGAATGACTGCTGTTCGCTCTCATGTTCATGACCGGTCCGAGCCATTTCACCGCCCCGCTCGCGATCGTGAACCTCGGGTAGAGCCAGTACCAGGTGTTCTGCAACCACATCGATGCCGCGGTGGTCGCGGTCACCATCCCGGTCTCGCTGATCGTGATAATCGCCCAGAAGCGGATCATCTCACGCCTGACGGCTGGTGCGCTCAAATGAGCCGCTGAGGCCGCTCGGCGGTTCCCGCGGAGTATCCGCGTTACGTGGGGTACGCGCGGTATCCGCGATTCCCGGCGTGCCCGCGATGCCCGGAGTGCCCGCAGTACGCGGGCTATCGCCGAGCAGCTTGGCCAGGATCCGGTCGAGGTGCGCCAGGTCGGCCGGACCGAGCGCGAGGACGGCCGCGGGCGGTTCGCCGAGAATCCGCTCGGCGAGCCCGGCTGCCTCGAGGCCGGCCGCAGTGATGGTCACGATCTTCGACCGCCGGTCGGTGTGATGGACGGTCCTGCGCACCAATCCGCGGCGTTCCAGGTCGCCGGCGATGAGCGTGGTGTAGGGCGCGTCCGCGGGCAGGCTCGCGGCGAGCTCACCCATCGTCATCGGTTGGCCAGACAGCAGGCGCAGCGCCTTGGCCCTGATGAAGCTCATGCCGAGTGCCGCGCAAACCGCGCGCCTCCTGTCATGGCGTTCGAGGACAAGCTGCCTTAGGCCCTGCCAGACCCGGCTCGCCTGTGCCCCCCCACAACCGGCGTGGTTAATGGCGTGGTTCATGGCGCCTCCGCAGGCAGCCGCATATCCATCTCCCCCGGGGCGAGGCGCGCCGCGGTCTCGGCAGCGGTGCGGACCGCCCGCTTGGTTGTGGTCACGATGCCGAGCACGAACACGGCGCCGCCGCAGCCCGCCACGATCCACCAGCCCACATGGCTTGCTGCGGCGAAGCTCACCGCCAGCGGGCCGTGGATGCGTGAGGTTACAGCCGACCCGATGACCGCCACCCCGAGGGACTGGCCGATCTGGCGGCTGGTCGAAGCCACGGCCGCGGCCACCCCGGCCTGAGACCTCGGCATGCCTGACACCGCGTTGTTGGTGATCGGCGTGTTGACCATGCCGAACCCGATGCCGAACAGCACGTAGGTCGCTGTCAGCCAGCCGATCGCGGTCTGATCCGCAAGCATGGTGAGGCCGGCCCCGCTGGTCATGATCCCGATTCCAGCGACCACGAGCGGCAGCCGCGGTCCGCGTGAACCGACGATACGGCCGGACAGGGGGGCGAAAATGAGCATCATCAGCGCCATCGGCGCCAGCAGCAGTCCCGCGTGCAATGCGCCGAAACCGCGAACGTCCTGCAGGTACAGGCTGTTGAGGAACAGGAAGCCACCGAAACCAGCGAACGCGCAGATGGCGATGAGGGTCGCGCCAGAAAACGGCACGCTGCGGAAAAAGCGCACCTCAATGAGCGGTTCGTCGCGGCGGAGCTCGTATGCGATCAGGCAGGCAAGCGAACTGGCGGCGAGCGCGAAGGCGCCGACGATCAGCCCGGATCCCCATCCCGCGCGAGGGCCCTCGATGATCCCGTAGGTCAGCGAAGTAAGCATGATGATCATCAGGAGCTGGCCGACGGGATCGAGCCTCCGTGGCCGCGGCGCCCTGGACTCGGGCACGAACAGCGCGGTCAGCACTATCGCCGCGAGGCCGACTGGCACGTTCACCCAGAAGATCGCCCGCCAGCCCACGGATCCGATGAGCGCGCCGCCCACGATCGGGCCTAGCGCCATGCTGATGCCGATCACGCCGCCCCACACGCCAATTGCCCTCGCGCGTTCCCTCGGCTCGGTGAACGTGTTGACGATGATCGACATGGCGACGGGATTCAGCATGGAGCCGCCCACCGCCTGCACCGCGCGGAAAGCGATCAGCCAGCCGAGCGAGGGTGCGACGCTGCACAGCAGCGAGCCAGCGGTGAACACGGCGAGACCGGTCTGGAAAACGCGTCTGCGTCCGAGCCGGTCGGCGGCAGAGCCCGACAGCATCAGCAGACTGGCCAGGACGAGCAGATAGGCGTCAACCGTCCATTGCAGCCCCGAGATCGGCGCATGAAAATCACGCCTGATCGACGGGAGCGCGACGTTGACGATCGTGTTGTCGAGACCGACGATCAGCAGGCTCATGCAGCAGATCCCGAGCACGAGCATCCGCCGCCGGCGGCTGAGCTCGGTCACGGCTCACCTCAGCAGTTATACGGCTATAACAGTTGTGATAATACAAGTAAGAGCTGATAGGTCTCCACGGCCGCTGTGCGTCCGACGTCCTGTCACCGCCGTAAGGACGACCGCCATGTCGTCACGGCTGTAAGGAAGACCGCCCTGTCGTCACGGCCGTAAGGACGACGGCCCTGTCGTCACGGCCGTAAGGACGACGGCCCTGTCGTCACGGCCGTAAGGACGACGGCCCTGTCGTCACGGCCGAGTGGGTCCGGCCGCTGTCAGGCCGCGTAAGTCCTACCGCGGTCGGCACGGCCGTGTGCCTGTGCCGTGCCGACCGTGGAGACCGGGATTATGCCCCGGCTGCCCGCTTCGCCGACGCACCTGATGGTGCCCGCGCCTCGGTCGTGGCCGCGGTCACGGCGTCGCCCTCAAGCGGTAGCCCTAGCTTCTGCCTGATTTCACGCTGCACCGTTTCCTTATCCGGCCTCGCGTCCACGTCGATGACGTACTCCTTGCGCCGGAACAGGGCGAGCACCGGATCGGTCTTCTCGTGGTAGTCACGCAGCCGGGCGGTCAGCGCGTCCGGGGTGTCGTCCTCACGGGTCACGAGTTCGCCACCGCACACATCGCACTTGCCCTCGTTCTCCGGCCGGTGCGCGATGAGATTGTAGTCCAGCCCGCAGCCCGAGCACAGCCGGCGTGCGAGCACCCGGCGCCATACTTCCTCGTCGGGCAGGTAAAGGTGGATGACGCCGTCGATGTCGTAGCTCTCGAGGAAGAACTCCGCCTGCCGCCTGTTGCGAGGGAAGCCGTCGATGAGGAACCCGTAGTTCCAGTCGTGCTGTTCCAGGCGCTCACGTACCACCTGCTCAACGGCATCGTCACCCACAAGCTCACCCACAGCCATGGTTCGCCTAATCTGCGCGCCCAGCTTGGTGTGGATCTGCACGTGCCAGCGGAAGATGTCGCCGACGCCGATATGCGTCAGCGAAAAGTCGCCTGCCAGGATGGCAGCCTGCGTGCCCTTGCCGCTGCCTTGGACACCCATGATGATGTATTTGCGCACCGACTGAACATCGCACATGCTGCGCCATGCCGCCACTCCCCAGCGCAGGCGCGCGCACGCGAGAACCGGGCGGCCCTCGCAGGTACCAGCCAGCAAACGCACCGGCTCGCCGCCACTCGCACAGGCTCGCCCCCGCTGCCGGGCCGGCGTACCGTTGGGAGATGGCTGCGACACCGGACACAGTTCACTGGCGAGGCGTACACCACCTCGCCCTCGTGACCAGCGACATGGATGCGACCGTGCGGTTCTGGCACGGCGTCCTCGACGCGCGCCTCGTCACGACCATCGGCACCCAAGGGTTTAGGCACTATTTCTTCGAAGTGGCGCCGGGCAACACCGTCGCGTTCTTCGAGTTCACCGGCCAGGAAATCGACAGCTTCGCCAAGCCGGCCGGCGTGCCTTACGCCAGGGCCGCCCAATTCGACCACCTGTCCATGCACCTGCCGGATGAGGACGCGCTGCTCCGGCTCCGCGACCGGCTGAAGAGCCATGGCTGTGAGGTCACCGATGTGATCGACCACGGCTTCCTGCGCTCGATCTACTTCACCGACAACAACGGCATCGCGCTCGAGGCGTCGTGGTGGACGGTTGATCCGACTGGCCGGCCCGTCGATTACGCCGATGAGCGGCTGTTCTCCGACCGCGACCCCGTGCCCGCCGTCGCTGAGCTTCGTGACACCGGCCGGCTCGACCATACGGTGGCGACCCGGCTCGTCGATCAGATCATCACGCCGGAGGCGCTGGCGACAGGTACCGCGCCGGACCCCGGCGCAGTGGCGGGCGGGTGAGCTGGCTGGGCAGGTGGTCGCTGGATGGGCGACCGGGAGCGTAGGTGCCTGACACAATCGGTGGCCTGCTGTCAGAGGCAGCCGACCGGAACGCCGACGGCATCTGGCTCCGGACCGACGACGGGTACCTGACCTTCGGCGGCGCGCGGGCTCAGGTCGCGGGGGTGGCGCACGTGCTGCACGCGGCCGGAGTACGCCGCGGCGACCTCGTCGTCGTGACCGCCCGGACCACCCCGCCGTACCTGCTGTGCTGGCTGGCCCTCGCCGCGCTCGGCGCGGTCACGGTGCCCACGAACCCGCAGGCCACGGCGCCCGAGCTTGCCGGGCTCGTAAGGCAGACGCAGCCACGGGCCCTTATCACCGACGCGAGCCTGCTGCCGGCGGCCGCCGAGGTCGCCGACGTGCCCCGACTCGGCGTGCTCGATGTAGCCGCGCTGGCGGGTGACTGGACCTCCGCAGCGTCTGATGGCCGGCTGCCCGCCTGGGCGGGCGCCGTCACCCCTGACGACCTCGCCGTCTTGATCCCCACGTCGGGGACGACGGGCCGGTCCAAGCTCGTCATGCAGACGCACCGCGCGTACGCCATGGCGGGCGAGGGTTTCCCTTACTGGATGGAGCTGACGGCGGACGACCGGCTGATGACCTCGCTGCCGCTGTTCCACATCAACGCGCCCGCCTACTCGGTCATGGGGTCGCTGGCGTGCGGCGCGGGCTTGATCCTGCTGCCACGCTTCGCCGCCAGCGGTTTCCTCGATGCCGCGCGCAGGCACGGCGCGACCGAGTTCAACGCGATCGGCGCGATGCTCGAAATCCTCATGCGGCAGCCGGAGCGACCCGACGACGCGAGCAACCCGCTCCGCCTGTGCTACACCGGGCCCGCTCCGGCGCGGGAGCGGCACGAGGAGATCGAGCGCCGCTTCGGCCTGCGTATCGTCTGCGGCTATGCGTTGTCAGAGACGCCGTACGGGTTGATCTGGCCCCGGGGCACCCGCCCGTTCGGCACGCTCGGCGCGCCGCGGCAGCATCCGCGCCTTGGCACGTTGAACGAGGCGCGCGTGGTCGCGGATGACGGAGGTGAACTCGGGCCTGGCGAGACTGGTGAGCTGCTGTTGCGCAACCCGGCCGTGTCGCCCGGGTACTGGCAGATGCCTGCTGAGACGGCCGAGGTGATGACAGCAGGCTGGCTGCGTACCGGGGACCTGGTCACCGTGAATCAGGACGGCACCTACACCTTCGTCGCGAGGAAGAAGGAGGTGCTCCGCCGCAGGGGCGAGAACCTTTCGCCGCTTGAAGTGGAGGAGGCACTGCTCGCCCATCCCGCCGTGCAGGATTGCGCGGTCGTCGGGTTGCCCTCGGACCTTTCTGAGGAGGAGGTGAAGGCGTTCGTGGTTCCCGTCGCAGGTGCGCGGGTCGACTTCGGTGAGCTGCGGGAGTGGGCGGCAGGGCGGCTGGCGCCCTACAAGGTCCCCCGGTTCTGGCAGGTTCTCGGTGAATTGCCGCGCACGCCGACGGCGCGGGTCGCCAAGCACAGGCTGCCGTCCGAGCATCCGCCGGACGAGTACGACGCGCAGTCCGCTCCGCCGGAATCCGGCCCCGAGGATGCGCCATGAGCGAGTACCGCAGGGGGGAGTACGAAACGTCGATAGGTGTTTCGGACCAGGACACGATCCGCCTGCTCGGGCACGATCTCGCCGGCGATCTGCTCGGCAAGGTCAGCTTCGGCGAGCTCGCGTTCTGGCTCGTCGCCATGCGCCGCCCAGGACCTGGGGAGCTGCGGCTGTTCGAAGCGGTGCTCGTGGCCCTCGCCGACCATGGCCTAACCCCGTCGGCGATAGCGGCGCGGCTCACTCTCACTGGCGCGCCTGAGGCGCTGCAGGGTGCGCTCGCCGCGGGCCTGCTCGGCGGGGGCTCGCGTTTCCTTGGCGTGACGGAGGACTGCGGCAGGTTCCTCGCGGGTGTCCTCGCCGGACATCAGGCGGAGCCGCCCGGGCCGGAGGATGCTGCCGGGTGGGACGAGATCGCGGGTGGCGCGGTTCGCACGGCCGCGGCCGCGCACCGTTTGGTGCCCGGCCTCGGCCATCCGGTGCACAAGACCGGCGACCCGCGCACGCCGGTGATCCTCCGCATCGCGGCGGAAGAGGGCCTGCGCGGCCCCCACCTGCGGCTGCTCGAGGCAATCGGCCGCGTCCACCCGGCGATCCTCGGCCGGACATTGCCGGTCAACGGTGCAGGGGTCTGCGGGGCCGCGCTGACCGATCTTGGTTTTCCCATCGAGATCCTGCGCGGTTTCGCCCTGCTCGCCCGCACGGCAGGATTGCTCGGTCATCTCGCCGAGGAGGCCCGCCGCCCGCTCGGGCTGAACATTTACCGGGACGTAGATGGCGCGGCCCGCTACATCCCACCGCCCGGCTAGCGCCGCCACGGATTGGCCTGAACGGCTGCGCAGCGCGCGCCAGCTAAGAAACTCATCACGGTCGCACGACGAGCCTGCATGCGGGCGCCCCCCGACCTACTAGATGGCGAAGAACATGTTCAGGTACCTGTCGGCGATCGCTGGGTCACCCCTTACCGTGCCCGTTGCTGCGGCCGAACGTCGTCAGCACCAAGCTGCCTGTGTCGAAATCGAGCACGGTGGACAGATCAGAAAGGTCGCCTGGCTCATAGCTCATCCCTGCCTCATCTACCGAAATGCGGAAGTCACCCCCGTTGCGGCCGCTCACGCGAATGCCAAGCTGCATGGGCGACAGGTCGGCGTCGGCGCGAACGGTGGACTGCCGGAAGAACAGCGCAATCGGTGCCCGGTGTGAATGCCCGCACGGATCAAGGCGGTGGGCCGGACTGCTGCGTCACCCCTGGCAGGCATCATCGCTCAAACCCGATGCCGGTTGGGCCATGATCGACGTGTCGCACCTGAGCGGTTGGCCACCCTCGTACGGCAATGGTGATGGGCGCTGACCTGGCTCGTCAGCTTTCTAGGCCGACGAAGGCGATCATGAACAGCGGCGAGGTCAGGATTCGGCGAGCGCGCGGCCGATCACCAGCCGCTGAATCTGATTCGTGCCCTCGACTATCTGGAGCATCTTGGCCTCGCGCAGGTAGCGCTCCGCGGGGAAGTCTGTAACGTAGCCATTCCCCCCGAGCACCTGTACCGCGTCTGTGGCCACCCGCATCGCCGCGTCGGAGGCGAAAAGCTTGGCCATCGAAGCCTGCGTCCCGAACGGACGTCCCTGGTCCTTCCGCCGTGCCCCCTCGCGGTAGAGGGCGCGGGCAGCAGCCACCGCTGTCGCCATGTCGGCGAGCATGAACGACAAGCCGTCGAACTTGATGATGGGCCTGCCGAATTGCTGCCGCTCTTTCGCGTAGCCGACCGCGACGTCGAGTGCCGCCTGGGCCAGCCCGGCGGAGCACGCTGCGATGCCGAGCCGCCCCGCATCGAGCGCCGCGAGCGCGACCTTGAATCCGGCGCCCTCCGGGCCGATGAGATGATCCGCGGGCACCTGCGCGCCTTCGAAGATCATCTGTGCGGTGACAGAGGAACGCATGCCCATCTTCCGCTCGGGCGGCGCGGCGGATACCCCAGGCGCGCTGGCGGGCACGTGCAGGCAGCTGATCCCCTGCGCGCGGTTCGGTCCCACGCCCTCGCCGTCGGTGCGGGCGAACAGCGCGTAGAAGTCGGCGACGCCGCCGTGGGTGATCCACGCCTTGACGCCGTCCACGGTATAACCGCTGGGCCCGCGCGCGGCGCGGGTGCGCAGCGCTGCCGCGTCCGAGCCACAGTGTGGCTCGGACAGGCAATAGGCGCCAAGCAAGTCACCGCCAAGCATCCCAGGCAGCCACTGATCCCGCTGGCGGGCGCTGCCGAATGCCGCGACCGGAAAACACGCCAGCGTATGTACGCTCACGCCGAGCCCGATGGCGAGCCAGCCCGCCGCAAGCTTCTCCACGACCTGCAGAAACGTCTCGTAGGAGACCCCGCCGCCGCCATATTCGGCCGGATAGGGCAGGCCGAGCAACCCGGCACCGCCGATTACCTTGAACAACTCGCGCGGAAAATGTCCGGATTCCTCGGCGGCGGCTGCCACCGGCCGCACCTCGCGCTCGACTAGCTCGTCGGTGAGCTCGAACAGGGCTCGAAGGTCGTCATCTGCCGCCGTCATCATCGCCGCTCAGTCTCTCTCGCCGCTCAGTCTCATCGGAAGCCGCTCGGTCGGCTGCCTCACCCATCAACCACAACGAGATCGCGGGTGCTGTTGTTCAGCCGCGCCGCGCCCGTCTCGGTGCAGACCACGATGTCCTCGATGCGCGCCCCGTGTTCGCCCAGGTAGATCCCTGGCTCGACCGAGAACGCCATCCCAGGCTCCAGCGGCTCGGTGCTTCCGGCCACGATGTACGGTTCCTCGTGCGTCTCGAGACCGATGCCATGCCCGGTTCTGTGGATGAAGAACTCGCCGTAACCTGCCTGCGTGATCAGGTCGCGGGCGGCGGCGTCGACGGCCTGCGCGGTAATCCCGGGCTGAACGGCTTGGCACGCGGCCTCCTGCGCGTCCTGCAGCACCTTGTAGTAGGCGCAGAACTCGGCGGGCGGCGAGCCGATTGCGTAGGTACGGGTGCTGTCCGAGCAGTAGCCGCTCGGCATGGCGCCGCCGATGTCCACCACAACGACGTCGCCGCGGGAGAGCACGCGGCCGGAAAGCTCATGGTGCGGGCTTGCGGCGTTCGGGCCTGACCCCACGATCACGAAGTCGACGCGCGCATGTCCCTCCGCGAGAATCGCCGCGGCGATATCCGCGCCGACCTCGCGCTCCGTGCGGCCCGGCCGAAGCAGCCCGGGCACCAGGTCGTGCACCCGGTCGATCGCGGCCCCCGCTTCGGCGAGTGCGGCCACCTCGGCGAGGCTCTTACGCATCCGCAGCCCGCGCAGCACCGGTCCGGCGAGCACCTGCTCCGCGCCAGGTAGCACGCTGCGCAGCCGCAGCACCACCGTCGCCCACATGCGGTCGGCGATGCCTACCTTGCTGACATCTCCGAGCCTGGCGGCGGCAAGCGCGTATGGGTCGTCGGTCTCCTGCCATGCGGTCAGCTCAACGCCGAGCCGGTCGACCCCTGCCGCCCGCGCGGTAGGCAGTTCCAACCGGGGCACGATCAGGAACGCCGCGCCGTGCGCGGGTATGACGAGGCAGGTCAGCCGCTCAAGCTGGGGTGCGTCGTAGCCGGTCACGTAGCGCAGGTCGGGGCCAGGGGTGAGCAGCAGCGCGTCCACGCCCGCGGCACGCATGGCGCCGGTGACCTTGCCCAGCCGGTCTGCCGGGTAAAGCTCGTTGTTCACCGCGCCAATCTAGCTCGGTTTTCTGCCTGCCCGCACGGCGGCGTGCCGCCAGACCGTGACGCGGGAGCCCCCTGTCGGCGCTCCCGCGTCACCTGCGAGGCCGACTGGCCCGCGGTCCATGGCCTTCGGCCTGGCGTCCGGCAGTCCGTCGTCTCACCGGTCTCGAGCCACCCGCTGTGCGTAGTGAACCTCACGTGACTACTGTTCTGGACTATCGTTCTCGACTACCGTTCTGGACGATCAGCTGCTCCGATGCTGCCCGGGTGAGTTGCTCGGCCTGAGCCTGCGCGCGGCCCGCCTCGTCTTGCCAGTACCTGATCTTCCTTTGCATACGAGCCTGAGAGCGTGATATGGCCGCCGCCGCCACGGTGACCGTAATCCACCAGCCAAGGACGAGGCCTGTCACTATTGCCCCGGCGATCATTGGTATCACCATGAGCTCACCTCCCGCGCTAACCAGCTCGTCCTGCGCACAGTTGCTGGCCGCACGGCACTGGCCGCTGGCAGCGCCATCGGTGCCGTCAGGGACGTGCTGGTCCGGGGCGGCCCTGCGCCTCCCCGAAACCCTGCGCCTCCCCGCGACCCTGCGCCTCCCCTCGACCCTGCGCCTCCCCTCGACCCTGCGCCTCCCTTCGACCCTGTGCCTCCCCTCGACCCTGCAGACCCCGATGGCCCGGAACCCTTCTCATAAAGATGGTTGATCTGGCTGGTCGCGATGAGTTGCCTGGCCGGGACATGTCGGGTTGTATAGGTAGTAACCACAGCTCCTTCTTCTGTCGACAGGCAAGTGGGGGTTTCTGGTCCGCTGGGTCGGTGTGCCAACCGGCCCAGCATTCGTGTCTGGATCTCCTTGAGGCGCGTCTCGGATCTCCTTTCGAGTCGCGTCTGCCCCCGGAGGTGGACGGGCATATGCGCGCGGTGCATCTACCTGCCCGAACCGTCGCGTGATCATCACGGCTGCTCGGCACCCCGCAGACGCAAAAGGCGGGGGAACCATCGGGTCCCTCCGCCTGATCTTCATGGACCCTGGCCCCTTTCAGCGTGGGGGATCTGGCCCGCTGCCTCGATTGTCCGGTACCGTATGTTTCGCTGCAACTTCTAATTGAGCTTGCAATAGAGATTGTTGTGGAACCTGCTCGGCACCTTGCTACCGCCCCTAGGTTAGGTGTGAAATACGTCCGTTCTGGGAACAACCAACACGGTTGGAGGGACGGGTGTCCGATCATGGCAGCCCGACCGTGCGCAGGCGGCGGCTGGCCGCCGAACTGCACCGCCTCCGTGACCTGTCCGGCCTGACCGGAGACCAGGTAGCCGCACAGCTGGGCTGGTCACCATCCAAGATCAGCCGGATAGAGAACGTCCGCAGCGGGATAAAAGTGCAGGATGCCAGCAGGTTGCTCGACTTGTACGGCGTCGAAGGAAGCCATCGCGACGATCTGCTCGCCTTGGCCCAAGAGGCCGAACGTAAAGGCTGGTGGGAGACATACTCGGCGGACTGGCCAGCTGACTTCTCCAACTACATCGATATGGAAGCCGAGGCTCAATCCATCTCGAGCTGGGAGCCTCTCGTAGTGCCCGGTCTGTTGCAGACGGAGGCGTATGGTCGCGCAGTGATCGCTAACTGGCAGTCGTTCACCGCCTTGCCAGACTCTGCGATCGAGCGTCGCGTCAAGGTCAGGCTCGAGCGCCAACAGGTCATCGCGGGGGATAACGCGCTCCGATTCGCAGTAATACTGGACGAGTCAGTCCTGCATAGGAAATTTGGCAAAGACTCCGTAATGAATGAGCAGCTCAAGAGGCTCGTTGAGGATTCTCAACGTCCAAATATTGCTTTGCAGGTTCTTCCATTGGGAGGATTTCATCCAGTCTGTACGGGTGCCTTCGCGCTTCTCCGCTTTACTCAAATACACGGTGTGGTAGTACCTGATGTCGTATATCTTGAGAACATGACCAATGGCCTTTATATAGACGATGAGGTAGATACCTATTATTATCAACGTGCTTTTGATCATATCAGATGCAATTCACTCGATCCAGTCCGGTCCCGTGAACTGATATGGCAGATTAATCACGATCGCTGGCGGTGACCTGGCGGTGATGCGACGACAGTTATCCGTTGCGCCGTAGGCTCGCTGTGTGGAATTGGCAAGGCAGCCGTCACCATCGCGCGATATCCGTTACCAAGGACATATTGGCCGCGGCCGGAAAGCTGAGCCAATGTAGGATGACTGCATCGGTTCGCCCGGGGTAATCCAGCGACAGCCTCGGAAGCCACCAGGCCGCCCAAGGTCCCCGGCTCCCACGCCGACAGGGCACCGATGTCAATATTTGCGCCATTCTGATCGAGTCGCCGCCCGCCGAGCGCTAAGATCCGGGCAACCACGTGCCCCGGATCGCGGAGAGCCGGGGCGTCTCCGTTCCCAGGGAGATGCGATGCATCGTCGTCGATTAAGAGATCAAGATACCGGAAAACTTAGCATCATGAGCGCTACGGGGGTAGCACAGTGAAGGCGTACCAATGGCGTAAAAGCACACTAAGTGCCATGAATGGCAACTGTGTAGAAGTGAAGCGGCTGAACGGCACGAATATAGGGGTCAGGGACAGCAAGAATACGGGGGGTCCCGCCCTTACCCTGACAGCGCAGGCTTGGGAGGTCTTCGTGCGGAACGCCAAACGCGGCAACTTCGACGTTTGATTGTGAGCCCGCGACCGTCCCAGCAGTCATGGGGCCGCTGGGACGGTTGGGATCTATTGAGGTCCCACTACGGCAGCTGCTTCAAGAGCCCCGTGCTTCAAGAGCCCGTGCTTCAAGAGCCCCGTGCTTCAAGAGCCCCGTGCTTCAAGAGCCCGTGCTTCAAGAGCCCGTGCTTCAAGAGCCCGTGCTTCAAGAGCCCGTGCTTCAAGAGCCCGTGCTTCAAGAGCCCGTGCTTCAAGAGCCCGTGCTTCAAGAGCCCGTGCTTCAAGAGCCCCGTGCTTCAAGAGCGCTGAGCAGGCGGCTCAGTGATGAACCCAGATTCCAGCGCCCCCCGAGTTCCGCGAGCCGCGGCGGATCCTTCGCCTGGGCAGGCAGCGCGTCGTCGAGCGGTGGGATGGGCGCATCCGTGGCAACCAGCACGACCGGCATCGCGGCAGCGAGATAGTCGCGATCCGCGGCCAGCTTCGCGCGGCTGCTGCCAAGGCCGCTGGCCACAGGGTCCTTGTCGAGCGCCGCGAGCATGGCGTCGACCGTGCCGAAGCGGCGCACCAGCGCGGCAGCCGTTTTGGCGCCAATCCCCCGCACGCCGGGCAAACCGTCACTCGGATCACCCCTGAGCGCGGCGAAATCCGCGTACGCACGGCCAGGTATGTCGTAGCGTGCCGTGACCGCGGCCTCGTCAACGACCTCGAGCCGCGCAAAGCCGCGAGCGGTGTACAGCACGCGGACCTGCCTGGCGTCGTCGACGAGCTGGAACAGGTCCCGGTCGCCCGTGACGATGTCAACGGGCACGTCGGCGCGCGCGGCGAGGGTGCCGATCACGTCATCGGCTTCATAACCAGGCGCGGGCCCCCGTGCGATTCCGGCCGCGTCGAGCACCTCCTCGATCACAGGGATCTGCGCGGTGAGCGCGGGAGGCACGATCTCGGCGCCGCCGGGTCCGAGCCGGTGCGCCTTGTAGGAAGGCATCGCCGCGACCCGGAACGCCGGCCGCCAGTCGGCGTCCATACAGGCAACGAGCCGCGCTGGGCGAGCGCGGACGGCCCGATCATCCCGGCCCGGGTTGACCAGGCGAGCGATCATGTCGAGCAAGCCGCGTACGGCGTTCACCGGCGTACCGTCCGGCGCGGTGACCGAGTCAGGGACCCCGTGGAACGCACGGAAATAGAGCGCGGGTGTATCGAGCAGCATCAGATATGAGCTCGCAGCGTGTGTCGTGGACATCGGAGCCATCGTAGCCATCGGAGCCATCGGAGCCATACTGCCAGGTGCAGGTCACGTCAGAGTGGCAAGTGCGCGCTGTTTCTTGCCTGGATCGAAAACGTGCGCGGGACGGCAAGGGCGCGGGGACACCCCACCCGTACGACTTAGTTTGACGTCGCGATAGAGTTCGCCGTGGAAATGCCGCGCGTACCCAACCAGTCAGGCAATGTCCACGGCGTGTAACTAGCAGCCTCCCGTCTGCTTATTCTGAGGCGCGTTCGACAACGCACGGGCGGTGCTCGCCGAGCCGGTCCCATACCCGACGTCGTGCTCACCACAGACCTGGGTAGCCGCCACTCCCCTGCACCTGCTGCGGACCCTGCTCCGGTTCGACCCGCAACCTCCGACGGCCTGGCGCCGAGCCGCACGCACACCCTGGGTTAACTGACAGAACCTGCCGAGTTACCCGCGTCCGCGTGTCTTCCGCGGAAATTCCCAGCCCCAAGAAAAGGCCTGTGAGGCGGTCTCCCTTCGCCGGCATTGTCCGGATCAGGTCTTGGGGGTCACCGTTCAGCTTGGCTGTCCGGCTTCTCAGCCTTTCCATCGAGGCTCCGCAGGACTTCCCCTTGAAGCACGTCCGGTCCAGCTCCCTCTCTCACCTCGCAGGCAGTTTTATTTTGCGCGATGGCGGCAAAACTTCCTAGGGGCGAAGGTCCTCAGAACGGCCGCAGCGCGTTCGGTCTACCGCTGGACTTTGCGGTGCTGGCCTACTCACTCGTCATCCTCATCGCCATCGCGGCGCGCCTCCATCCACGCGTCGCCTTGTGAACCGGGCCGAAGGTCATCCGACGTTGAGGGTCAGAATTCGCAGACGTGCCCGCGGCGGTAGCCGCTGTCGAGGAGGCCGCCGCGCTCGGCCTGCCCCGCGGCGGCGTGACGGTCGCCTTCGAGGTGGCAGGGAACGAACAGGCCGCTGACCGCGGCAATCCGCCTGTTCATCGTGGCCGGCATTGCCTCACGCGCCGCCGAGCCGGACCACCCGACGGCCGGCCGTGCTTGCTGGACGCTGCTGCCAGTCCAGGTAGTCAAACAAGTCGGTCGCCACGACATCGCCCGGCCGGGCATCCCTCCCGGCTAGGTTGCCCAGGGTGGGGACTCTAGCATGCGGGCGGTGACTGGCATGGCGAGGCTCGCCACCGTCGCCGCGCCGAGCCCGATGCCCCAGCCGATCGGACCGATGGGCTGACAGCCGAAGAACTGGCTGACACCCGGGGTCTGAATGATACAGGCGAGGGCGGCACTCGGGTCCCTCGTGCAGCAGGGTCTCGGGTGTGGCATTAGGCGGCGGCCACACGGCAAGCGCCATGGCCGGGACCATGTCGGTGAACAGGTTCACAAGCAGCAGCTGGCGGGCGTTGAGCGGTGACCCGCCAGGCAGCAGCAATCCGGTGCCGACGGTGAAGGCAATCTCGCCGAGATTACCGCCGAGCAGCACGGCGATCGCATCGCGGACGGACGCCCAGATCGCACGTCCCTCGACGATGGCGTCGATGATCGTCTCGATCCGGTCGTCTGCGACGACCACGTCCGCGGCCTCTTTCGCCGCATTGGTGCCGTGCAGGCCGAGCGCCACGCCCACGTCGGCGATCCGGATCGCGGGCGCATCGTTGGCACCATCACCTGTAACTGCGACAACGCGGCCAGTACGTTGCAGCGCGGCCACGATGCGCACCTTGTGCTCCGGGCTGACCCGGGCGAACACGCTCACCTCGCTGAGTATCTTGTCGAGGTCAGCATCGGCGAGCGCGTCGAGTTCCGGGCCAGTGACGACTAGCCGGCCGGCCTGCAGGTCAAGTTCGGCGGCGATCGCTTCGGCTGTACTCGGGTGGTCTCCGGTGAGCATCATGACATCGACGCCCGCGGCGCGCAGCTCGCGGACCGCCTTTGCGGCGGTGCCGCGGACCGGGTCGGTGAGCGCGAGCAGCCCGGCCAAGTGCAGCCGCTCGATCCGGTCCTCGCGCAGGTCGCGCCGACTCGAGGCGTCACGTTCTGCCGCTGCGAGGACCCGGTAACCTTGCCGGGCGAGCCGTTCGACCTGGTCGGCCAGAGCCCGCCGACTGAGATCGTCCAGCGGGACAGGGCCATCGCGCCGCCGCTGGTGCGTGCACAACGGTAGCACGATCTCGGGTGCGCCCTTGACCGCGAGCCGCTGGCCCGCCCGGGTGCGGCCGAGGACGGCGTGGTAGCCGCGTGACGGCTCGAACGGTAGCTCTGCCTCCAGCTCCCAGCCGCCGGTGCCCAGCTCCACGCCCACGCCGGCCGCTGCCGCACCTTCGACGACGGCGCGGTCGGTGGGGTGCGCCAGCCTCTGCCCGTTGCGCTGCCCGGGGCTTGCCCGCAGGCCTGCCGCAAGCACGAGGCGGCCGTCCGCATCGAGCGCGTCGAGCGGCTGGCTGATGCCGACCGTGCAGACCCGGTGCAGCCGGATCTGGCCTTCTGTCAGCGTCCCGGTATTGTCGAAGCACAGGACGTCGATCCGGCCGAGCGCCTCGATCGTGCCCGGGTTGCGGACGAGCGCGTTGCGCTTGGACAGCCGCCGGGCGGCGCCCAGCTGCGCGACCGTGGCGACAAGTGGCAGTCCTTCTGGCACGGCTGCCACGGCAAGGCTCACGCCGGTGCCAAGCGTGCTAGCCAAAGGCCGACCCCTCAGCAGGCCGCCGCCAATGAGCGCCGCGCCGGCACCCAGCGCGATCGGCACGGTCACCTTGGTGAGCTGCCGCAGCCGGGCCTGCACTCCGCCAGGCCGGCGCTCACCCTGCGCCGCCTGCGCGCTGCGGCTGAGCTCGGTCGCCGGACCGACGGCAACAACGACAGCCGAGGCGGTGCCTGCGGCGACAGCGGTACCTGCGTAGAGCATGCTTCGCCGGTCGGCTATATTCGCGGCCGAAGTGGGGTCGCCGGTCTTGGCGATCAGCTGCGACTCACCGGTCAGGCTCGACTCGTCGATTTCCAGGCTGTGCGCTTCAAGAATCCGGCAGTCGGCCGGCATCGCGTCGCCGGGCTGCACGGCTATCACATCTCCGGGGACCAGCTGATCGGCCGCCGTCAGCGCCTCGGTACCGCCCCTGCGCAGCCGGACCCGCACCGCCGACTCGTCGATTAGCCGACGCAGCGCATGGCCGGACCGCGCGCGCTGGATGCCGCCAATGAGGGCATCGACGCCCATCACCGTGCCGATGAGCGCAGCGTCGATGATCGACCCGCCGACGGCCGACAGGCCGGCCCCCGTGGCCAGCGCGGGCGTCAACGGGTTCGCAAGCTCCTGGAGCGAGGCGCGGACCAAGCCGGGTTCCTCATCCTCCGGGTCAGCTGGCCGCAGGGCGCGCCTGCGGTCGGCCTCCTCAGCCGAAAGACCTTGCCTTGTGCTGGCAAGCTGCGTAAGCGCGCTGTCGGCGGTGAGCGCATGCCAGTCGGTGGTGTCTGCGGCCAGGGGCGGTGGCCGCCGGGCGAGCGCCATCGCATACCAGACCCCGCTGCCAAGCGACCCGAGTGCCGCCCCGTTGACCCCGATCAGCGCGCGCAGCGTCGCCCCTGCGCGCGGGCCGGCCAGCGCAAGCAAGGCACCCGCACCAGACCCGTAAGCGGCGAGCACGGCCGCCTGCCTGCTTGCCCTGCGGGCTGAAGGAACCGCCTGCAAGATCCGGCAGGTGTCGGAAAGGCCAGCGCCGGTGAGCAGGTGGGCGCCCCACGGCGGACGCGGCCCGGCGGGAACCCCGATCCCGGCGTCGGCGGCCGCGAGCGCCTCGTGCTGCCGGGCGGAGACAACGGCCACGGCAGCGCCTTCCGCCTGCAGGGTGCGCACCGACGCGGCGAGGTGGCTGCCCCCGGCGACGACCCGGTCGGCATGAACGCGCTCCCCGACGCCGCTGCCCCGGCCGGCCACGGCCACCGAACCAACCAGCCGGGCGGACGCCACAAGCGCCGCGGCGAGCGGGTCGAGTTCGGGTTCAGTGACGACCAGGGCGACCAGGCTCCCCTCGCGCCGCAACGTAAGCAGGTGACTGCCCGGCGCACGCAGATCACGGGCTGCCTCTTGCGCCGCGCCGACCAGCCGGCGCGGCGCAGGCCCGAGCACCCACCCGTCACGGCAGACAATCGCGGCCGGGTTGGCCGGGTCTAGCAGGTTGCGCGCAGCCAGCCAGATCTGCTCGGCCTGCGGCCGGTGCCTGGGTGCCACCCACACAGCGCCGAGCACGTCCCGGCCGGTCGCCAGCACATCCGCGTCGAGCACCACGGTGTCGAGGCGATCGAGCCGACGCAGCACCCCGGAATCCATTGGCAGCACCCCGGAGAGCGCGAGATCGCGGCCAAGCCGCGCGGCGAACCCCTCCCGGCCCAGCCGTGCCGCCTTCGGAGTGGCTGTGGCCGTCGCGGTCACCATCATCCGGGCGTCGCGGGTGATCGCGCCTGCGGCAACAGCGCCAGCGATCGCCGCAAGCGCTGCGCGGTCGGTGTATGCCTCCACCGGGCCCGTGGGAAGGGGAGCCGGGCGTCTGGCACCACTCAGCACAGGCACCGGTTCCGCTCCGCGCCCGGCGTGCAGCTCACGCTCCCTGCGCTGCCACACCATTCGCCGCGCGCGCAGCTCGTCGAGCAGCAAGCCCCGGTGGGCGATGTCCACAAGCAACCCAAGCGAGCCCTGGGTCAGCCCTTGCGCCACCGCATTTGCAACAGCGAGGCCGAGGTCGGTGACCTCATGGCCCAGCCGGCTCTCCAGCGCCGCGCGCACCCGTGGTGTGGCATAGATCAGCGAAATCAGCGACGCAAGCTCCGCCGACAACGGGTTCGGCCGCACGACCCGGCGGACCGGTCCCAGCCCAAGGCCGGCGATGTCCGCGCCGATCGCATACATCTGGCGGTGCAACGGCTCAACGTCGGCCGGATGCTCGGGGCGATCATGCGGGAATCGCTCGGCGGCCAGGCCGTGTGCCTCTTCGACGCCCTCGATGACCTCAATAAGGTCGTCAACACCGAGTCTGCCGTCGTCGAAGGCGACAACTACCCGCCCGAGCACGGCGTTAACCTCCGCCCATCGCACCCCTCAAGCCGGGCGAGCTCTTCCTCTCTGCCGCGCAGCTGGCGGATCTGGTCACGGATGTCAGGCTGTGTACAGAGACCAGGAGCGCTGCCTCATTGACGAGGGCGAACCGCTGCGGGTCAGCATCCAGGGCGAGCCCGATCCCGGACCGTTCATCCACCAGCTGGGTATTCGTTCAGGGTGTGCAGGTGGGCCTCACCCCCGCCTGCCGTCCGCCGCCACACCGGGGAGGTGGCCAGCGGCAAGGCCGGGTGGTCTCGGCGGGCCGCGCAGTGACGCCACTAGCGCGCCGGAGCGGCGAGGCATCATGGCTCAGGCTCCGGACGGCCGTATGCCTCCAACAACCGGATCCGGGTCGCCTGCAGCCGGTGCACCACTACGGCGATGAACCTGCTGGTGAGCTCGTGACCGAGGGCCGGATCGGCGGCAAGCAATCCGCGAACGGCACGGCCATCCAGCTCAAACGCCTGCGTCGGCTGCATAGTGGCCGCCCCGAGCTGCCACTGGTACGGCGGGAACAGCCACGACCAGCCAATCACGTCACCTCGGCCAACGGTTTCGATGATGATCGGGCCGTGCCCGGGCACGTGCAGGTCGAGGGCTACCTGGCCAGCCAAGCATCCCGCCGCCTAGCAACATGGCCCAAGGGCCGCAAGGGCAAACAGGCGGCCAGAACTGCCCAGCTCGTGACTTGGCTGTGCTTCAGCGGAAGGCGCCATGCAGCCGACCGGAAGCGGCAGCCCAGACTGTGACCGTGCCTGGCCGTAGCGCCGGTCGTCGATCTGGTGGTCGTCCACGGCCAGCGCGGCACTGGCATCGGCTCGCCGGTAACCAGCGACAGCGAGGTCGCTGGCTGGTGTGCGCGTACGGCTCGCCGTCGCTGGCGTTCCCGGCGCTGACCTCAAGCTTCATCCCGGGCCGGCGGGTCACCCGCCACTGCGCCGACGTCCGCCACGGCGGCGCACGGCGGGCCGTCGGCGACCTGCCGCTGGACACCCACGTCGGGATGCTCCTTCTTACAGCGCGCGATCACGTGCTCGCAATCTTCCTCGATCCGGCGTGCGCCGCGGAGCCTTCCGGTAGTGTCCGCCAGGGCGCGCAGCAGGAGAGCTTCCCGGAGCGCGGCCCTCGAACGCGAACGCCGCCGCGGCCGGGGAGGCCGTGGATCCGTCCGCGCCCACCACGATGGCACCCGGGATGTCCCCGGCGGTCGGCCGCCAATGCCCGCGCACCACCACCGGCTCGCCCGCATGCCCGGCGACATGCGGCTGAGCGGCTGCCGCGCGGTACGCATAGGCCCGGCTGGGAATTACTTCCGGGTGCCAGCAGATCCCTCCCACGAGCCGCAACCCCAGGGCGACGAAGCGCCGGGCGTATTCGCGCCACCGAAACCGCCGCGTCCGAGGCCGGCGCGGCCAGAATCGGTGGAGCCGCCGCCCGTGCCGCCGCTGCCGCACCCAGCGCCGCCTCCTGCACCGCCGCCCGAGCCAGAGCCCGAGCCGCCTACGCCGCCGCCGGAACCCCGGCCGCAGCCACGGCCGTTGCCCCCGCCGGAACCGGAGCCAGCGCCGGAGCCCGTACCGCGGCCCGAGCCGCCCCCAGAGCCGTTTCAGGGAGTGCCACCATCGGGCCTGATGGGTCACCGCGACGTGGCGACGGCTATCGGCGAGAAGGCGACGTTCCGCGACACGGTCGACGCGGGATCCTGCCGCTGCCGTTCGACGCGCGCGCCCGGCCGGCCTGCGCCGCGGCAGGTCTTCGGGCCGCGCGGCGCTGCCCCCCGCCGCTCACGGGCCGCGTCGGCGTCGTGGCCACCAGTGTCAGCGGCGCCCTCGCGTCACTCGTCGGCTTGGCGAACGCGCTCGAGGACAGCGGCACCGGGGTGTCGGTCTACTCGGTGTGCTCGGGCGCGGCGCTGTTCGGGTTTCCGCTCGGCATCGGGATGTCGCCCGACGAGACCGCGGAGCTCACCCCCTCGATGCAGCCCGACGACTACATCCTCGGCGACCTCACCGTGGCGCAGCTGCGCACGCCGACCTACTCACCGATCTGGAACGTCGAGCACAACCGCCTGGACTACGTCGGCTCGCGCTCTCATCCGGCCATGCCGGTGGGCCCTTCTGCCCGCCCGTGCCCTGCCTGGCCCGCTGGGTGGCAGGCGGCGGGATCCGGACGATCACTCTTGGGCACCCGCTGGTGGACGACTACCTGGCGTTCGTCGCCGCCCGGGCGCGGACCAACACATGGCTGGTTGTGGCCTATGACCTGAAGGTGTTCTTCGAGGTGGTGGGCAAGGAGCCGGCCGCGGTGACTCGGGCGGACGTGTTCGGGTTCCTGGCCGCCCAGCGGGCGCCCCGGCGAAGGGAGGCGGTGGTGCGGCTGGAAGACGGCGAGCCGGGCCTGGTCGCGCGCACGATCGCACGCCGGTTGTGGAGCGTGTACGGGCTGTTCGCCTACCTGGCTGCCGAGATCCTCGACGGCGCCGGGCCCGCGCCGTGCTCGCCCAGGCGACCTGCCACATGCTCCGGCACACCTGCTTCACCCAGTTGGGAGGCGGGCATCGCGCTGGAGGGCCATCCAAGCCCAGGCCGGGCACGCCTCCATCGAGTCCACCCAGCGGCGCGTGAGGTCCGCTACTTCGACGAGCCGTCCGCTCGCCGAGTCCGGGATGAGCAGCGGAACGTCCAGGGTGTAGGCGAGGGGTTGAACGCCGCAGGGTGCGCGCGGGTTTGGAAGTCATGTGGGCAGGGTCGGTGCCCAGCCGGGCGCGGGCGGTCTCGCCGGGCGGTCGGCCGATGACCTTGACCCGGCGGCGGGTCTCGCTGAACGTTCTTTCGATAAAGTTGGAGTGCCGGATCCGGGTGGCGCTCGGCGAGGAAGCGCAGCTAGGCGGTCAGGCCTTCGCGGTCGGTGAGC
>Ga0335078_10002346_pt1 | contig 28775 bp, 30 predicted proteins | sample Lox_Sample_32_FD_206711 | JGI IMG/M metagenome (GOLD analysis project Ga0335078, IMG submission 206711) | Soil microbial communities from Loxahatchee National Wildlife Refuge, Florida, United States - Lox_Sample_3.2 | ecosystem: Environmental > Terrestrial > Soil > Wetlands | place: USA...
GCGAGTCGCTGCTGTTCGAAGCGGGGATCAAGCTGGGCGGAGTCTTCCACCAGTATCTCGGGATCCCGGTCTCCGAACGGACCGCGAACTCGCTCGCGCGGGCGATCGAAGCGGCCGTCGGGCTCCAGCCGTTCGTACGCCGGGTGAGCGTGCAGATCCGCCCCGGCCGGGGGGGGCCGCTCGGCAAGGGACGGTTCGCCTACCGGTACCTCATCGCCGAGATGCTCGATGTGCGGGTAGTGCTCGTGGACGGCCCGACCGAGGTCGAGGCGCGCCTCGTCCATCGACCGGACCTGCGCTATCCGCTGATGAAGGTCGTGCGGATGCACGACGAGGTTCGCGAAAGATCGCGTCGCGGCCGCGCGTCGCGGTCCGTCAGGGCGCCTTCAGGGCGGCCCCGACCTCCGCGCCGGGCGTAGCGACCGTCTCGGGCGGCGGCGCGTCGCGGGCCGGTCCGAACTTGCGTCGATTGTAGGCGACCGAGGCCGCCGTCCAGAGCGGGAGGGAGACGAGCAGGAGACCGCCCGAGACCAGGAAGACGAGACGGAAGCTCCCGAAGACCGCGAGGACGCCCGAGAGGCCGGCGCCCGCGACGGCCGCGACGCCGCCGAAGGCGGTGTTGAGCCCGATGAGACTGCCCGCGTCCCGGCCCGCGAGACCGCGGAACAGCATGAGCGAGCTCGCCGTCGTATACACCGCGATCGCCCCCCCGAGGAGGCCGTAGATCGCGACGTTCGCCGCGAAGGCGGCCGGCTCCGCGAACGCGACGAACGTGAAGCCCGCCGTCGCGAGGTAGCCGATGCTCCGGAGGTAGGTGGCGCGCTGGACCAACCGGTCGGGCCCGGTGCGCATCGAAAAGCCCCCGGTGAACGGGAAGATCAGCGTCTGGGCGAAACTGTTCGATACGTTCACGAGGAAGATCGAGGACGCCGCGAGGCCGGCGGAGTAGAGGTACGGCGTGTAGGAGATGTTGAACAGGTTCCCCGCGAGGTTGAACAGGAACGACGCGATCATGATGAGCGGCAGCTCGTGGTGGAGCTCCGCCCGCGCCCACTTGCGGAGGCGCGCGAGCGGGTGGGCCCCGATCGAGGGACGGATTGGGAAGAACGGCATCTGGAACTTCATCTCGGTGATCGCCCGGATGCGCGAAAGGAAGCTCTCGGGATGGTGGGCGACCTGGAGCGCCTTCAGCTTCCGGGGGCCCTCGCGGATCCCGAACCAGATCGCGACCGCGCTCGCGAGCGCGAGCCCGGCCATGACGAGGAGAAGCCCGAGGAGGGCGTCGGAGGCGAGGGTCCAGAAGTAGCCGATCAGCACCCCGACGATCGAGCCGATCATCGTCATCTCCTGGTAGGAGGCGAAGGCGTTCGGCCGGTCGTGTTCGCTGAACTTCTCGAGGATGAGCAGGTTCGACGCGCTGGCCCCGGCGGGGGCGACCACTCCGATCACCGCGTAGACGGCGTAGAGCTCGGGCAGCGTGTGCACGGTCGAGAGCAGCGTGTACAGGAGGCCGAACCCGCCGAAGTTGATGACGAGGAACGTCCGACGCGTCGGGTATTTGTCCGAGAGATGGCCCCAGGCGACCGAGCTCAGGATGACCGCGCTGTTGTACAGGGTCGCGGAGAGCGCGACGTCCGCCCAGGAGCCGTGGAGCGTGATCAGGATGATGAGCGGGAGGACGACGCCGAAGCCCGCGGTCGCCGCGTTGATGGGGACAAAAGCGAGCAGCCACGGTCGGGCGAGGAACCGGCTGGGCCAGGTCCGCAGCGAAACCGCCATCTCCGAACCCGGCGCTACGCGGGGGTTACTTAAGCCGCCCGCACTGGAGAGGTAACGGGGGTCCGGAGCGGTTTCCTCGAGGAGCCGCGCCCTCCCGTTCCTCGACACGCTTATTAGCTGGACATCTTCTTGCCGCCCCTCAAGGGAGTCTCCGCGTGGCGATAGGCTTCGTCCTGATCAGCACGGCCCCGGCCAAGGAGCACGAGGTCTACACCGAGCTCCTTCGGGTGAAGGGAATCGTGGAACTGCACCCCCTCTTCGGAGAGTACGACCTCATCGCCAAGGTCGAGGCCGAGGATTTCAATGCGCTGGGCCAGCTGGTCGTCGACAAGATCCGCTCGGTCCCGGGCGTGATCGACACGAAGACCCTCACGGGCATCAAATTCTGAACGAGGAAAAATGTTCGACCTAGTAGCGTCAGCAGTGGATTTCACCAAGTGGAACGCATTCGTTGTCGTATTGCTGCTCGTCTTTGCCCTGTTCCTGATCCTCGCCGGGATCTTCACGGCGTACTTCGGGAGCGGGAAGAGCCGGACGATCGGGGTCGCGCTCCTCGTCGTGGGCCTCGTGGTCGGCGTCCTCATCGCCTACCTCTACCACGCCGGCGACTTCGGGTCGAACTCGGGCGGGCTCAGCGCCCTCGTACTGCAGTCGCTCCTCGTGATCGTGGCCGCCGTGATCGGCGCGCTGGTGGCGATCGGGATCTTCCTGGTCGCGATCATGAAGTCGTAGGCGGCTCCGCGCTCTTCCCGGGGCCCGGTGGTGCAGCGGCGCCGGCCGATGCGCCCGCGTCTCGTCACGCTCGCGAGCGACGTCGGGGCGGCCTACGCCGCCCAAATGAAGGCGGCGCTGATCCGCGACGGGGTCCCGCCGTCCCGGATCGTCGACCTCGCCCACGACCTTCCGGCGCACGGGATCCGGGAAGGGGCGTTCCTGCTGCGCGAGATGGCGCGCTCGTTCCCTCCGTTCTGCGTTCACGTCGCGGTCGTGGACCCCGGCGTGGGCGGCCGGCGACGGGCCATCGTCATCGAGACCCGGAGGGGTCCGTTCCTCGTCGGCCCCGACAACGGCGTTCTCGCACCGCTCGCGGACGAGCTCGGAGCGCGCCGCGCGTTCGCGTTGGGCGCGGGGCCCCGACGGTCCGTCGACCGGGTCGGAACGACCTTTGATGGGCGGGACCTCTTCGCGCCCGCCGCCGCCCTTCTCGCGAGGGGAGTCCGGCCCTCCGCGCTCGGCCCTCCCGTGACGCCGACCTCGCTCGCCCTTCCGCGACCGGCCCGCACCGCGGACGGGGCGCGCGGCGAGGTCCTGCACGTGGACCGGTTCGGGAACCTCATCACGAACGTGCCGTCCGCGTGGGTCGGCCCGGGCACGGTTTCCCTCGGAGTGGCCCTGGGCCGGTCGCGCGCGCGCCGCGTGCCGTGGGCGACGAGCTACGAATCCCTGGGTCGCGGCACTGTCGGGGCCCTCGGGTCGAGCTTTGGCCTGGTCGAGCTCGCGGTCGGCGAGGGCCGGGCTTCCGACCGCCTGCGCGCCGGGGTCGGCGCGCGCGTGCGCCTTCGATGGCGCCGGCGACGCGCCCCGCGGGGTGAAAAGGCTAAGAGCGCGCGACCTAGGAAAGCCGGGTAGCGCCGGATTCCGGCCGGGTCGCTCATGGCCAAGCGGGATTACTACGAGGTTCTCGGCGTTCCGAAGACGGCGAGCCCGGACGAGATCAAGCAGGCGTACCGGCGCCTCGCACGCCAGTACCATCCCGACGTGGCGAAGGACGACCCGAAGGCCGCCGAGGAGAAGTTCAAGGAATTCTCGGAGGCGTACGAGGTGCTCGCCGACCCCGAGAAGCGCCAGAAGTACGACCAGTTCGGCTTCGGGGGCGTCGAGACCGAGTTCGGGCCCGGAGGGTTCAACTGGCAGAACTTCACGCACATGGGCGACCTCGAGGACCTGCTCGGCTCCTCGCCGCTCTTCCAGGAACTGTTCGCGTCGGGGTTCGGCTCCGCGTTCGGAGGGGCGGGTCGGGGCCGGAGCGCCTTCCGGGGGAACGATGTCGAGATCGCCGTCCGCTTGCCGCTGATCGCGGCCGTGCAGGGCGCCCACCCCACGGTGGAGGTTCCGCACACGGGGCCGTGCCCCAGTTGCCAGGGCACGGGGGCGAAGGACGGTACCGCGCTCGAGACGTGCCCCGAATGCCACGGGCAGGGTCAAGTGCGCCGGGTGCAGAGCCGCGGGTACACGCAACTGATCTCGATCGCCGAATGCCCGCGCTGCCACGGGACCGGACAGCGGATCCTCGAACGCTGCCCCACCTGCGGGGGCAACGGCCGGACCACGTCGGTCGAGCGCATCGAGCTCACCGTCCCTCCCGGCGTGGACGATGGGTCGGTCCTCCGGGTCCCCGGCCACGGCACCGGCGGCCTTCGCGGCGGTCGGCCCGGCGATCTCTTCGTACAGGTCGTCTTCGAGCCGACCGCCGGTCTGCGACGCGAGGGCACCGACGTCTATTCCGAGACCACGGTCCCCCTGGCGGTGGCGCTGCTCGGCGGGGAGGTCGAGGTCGCCACGGTCGAGGGCCGCGCCGCGCTCAAGGTCCCGGCCGGCACCCAGCCCGAGACCCAGTTCCGCCTGCGCGGCAAGGGATTCCCGCGGTTCCGGGGCTCGTCGCGGGGCGACCAGATCGTCACCGTCCACGTCGAGGTCCCCCGCTCCCTCTCGGGCCACGAGAAGGACCTTCTCCGCGAGGCGCTCGGCGCCGGTACGCCCGCCACGGCGAAGCGGGACTCGATCTTCCGCCGGCGCTCCTCGGAACGATGACGCCCGACGAGTCGCCGGTCGCCGAGCAGTACTTTGTCGAGGAACCCCGCTCCCGCTCGGTCCGCACCGAGCGCCGGTTCCTCTACCGGGGGGAGCTCCTCTCGTTCGTGGTGGATGCGGGGATCTTCGCGTCGCACGGCGTCGACCCCGGGACGGCCCTGCTGATCGAGAACCTCGCGCTGCGACGGACCGACCGCGTCCTCGACCTGGGATGCGGCTGGGGGGCGATCGGGGTCGCGGCCGGAAAGTCGGCCGCGGAAGGCCACGTCGTGCTCACCGACGTGAACAAGCGGGCCGCCCGGCTCGCGCGGGAGAACCTCGGACGCAACCGGGTGAAGAACGCGGAGGTGCGCGTCGGCCCGCTCTTTGCACCGGTCGCGGGAGAATCGTTCGACGTGATCGCCACCAATCCCCCGTTCCACGCCGGCCGTCCGCTCATCCTCGAACTCCTCGGCCAAGCCCCCGGATTCCTCGCGCCCGGCGGCCGTCTGGTCCTCGTCGGGAAGGGAAGCCAGGGGATCCGATTCTACCAGGAGTGGCTCGAGCACCACTGGCCCGGTCCGGTGTCCGTGCTCGGTCGGGGGTCGGGCTACCGCGTGCTCGAGGCCCGACGCGCGGGCGCCGACCTCCCTCCCTGAGGTCCGGGGGCCGACGAGGGACGGCGCCGCGGTTTCGGTGTCCGAAGCCGTTAAGAGGCAGGGGTTTCTCGGCGGCCGCGCCCTCGATGGAGGGGGTCGAACCCGGCGCTCGCCGGTCCGTTCGCTCCCTTCCGGTGAGGTTCCACCCCCAGGGGAGTGAGCGTCGCGCCCAAAGAAGCGAAGGAAGCCCCGGCCCCACCGACCGCGGCCGCCGCGGACGCCGGGCCCGAGCCCGTTCCCGAGAAGGGAGCGCGCAAGGAGAAACCCGGGAAGGGCAAGGAGCCGAAGGAGGCCAAGGAGGGGAAGGGCAAGTCGAAGCCCGGCGCCCCGGGGAAGACCACCAAGATCATCCCCGACAACCCGAATTTCCGCTACATCGTCCGCCTCGCGAACACCGACTTGGACGGCACCCGTCCGACCGCGCTCGCGCTCACCGGCGTCCGCGGGGTCGGCCTTCGGATCGCGGAGGTCGCGTGCCGGATGGCCCAAGTGAACGCGAGCGAGATGATCGGGAACCTCCCCGAGCCGACCGTGGACGGCCTCGAGGCGACCCTCGGGTCGCTCACGAGCAAGCTTCCGCCCTGGATGGTCAACCACCCGAACGAGCCGGTCCTCGGCGAATCCCCGTACTACTTCGGCCCCGACCTCGAGACCCGCCGGCGGGACGACATCAACGTGATGAAGATGATCCGCAGCTACCGCGGTGTCCGCCACGAGCGCGGCCAGAAGGTCCGCGGACAGCGGACCCGCTCGAACGGCCGCACGGGCATGGCGGCGGGCGTGATCAAGAAGGCCGCGAAGGAGGCCGCCGCCGCGGCGGGCAAGGAAGAGGCCGCGCCGGCGGCCGCGCCCGCCGCCGCAGCCGCCGCACCGGCCGCCGCCGCCGCGAAGCCCGCGGCCGCGAAGAAGGTGTAAGGAGCGGACCATGGGCGACCCGAAGTTCCTCCGGCGCACGTACGACACTCCGAAGCATCCGTGGGAAGCCGCGCGGATGGAGGAGGAGCGCAAGCTGCTCACCAAGTACGGCCTCAAGAACAAGCGCGAGCTCTGGAAGGCGCAGTCGATCCTGCGGGGCTTCCGGGGTCAGGCGCGCGACCTCCAGGCGCGGCTGCGCGCCGGCGAGCCGCAGGCGCGACGCGAGACGGACCAGCTCATCGGCCGTTTGACCCGGCTCGGGCTGCTCCCGGTCGGAGCGCCGACGATCGACGACGTGCTCGCGCTCAATACGGAGGACGTGCTCCAGCGCCGCTTCGAGTGGATCGTCTTCCATCGGGGCCTCGCCCCGACCGCGAACGGAGCCCGGCAGTGGATCGCGCACGGACACTTTTCGATCGGCGACCACCGGGTGACGCGGCCCGGCTACCTCGTTCCGTCGGCCGAGGAGGCCACGATCGCCTACACGCCGACGAGCCCGCTCGCGAACGACGACCATATGCTGCGGGTCGCGCTGCGCGAGCGGCTCCAGGCCCGACCGACCCCGTCCGAGGCGCCCCCCGAGCCCACGGAGAACGCGTAATCCATGGCGAAGATCGGCATCGCGCACATCTTCGCGAGCTACAACAACATCCACATCACCGTCACCGACATCACCGGCGCCGAGACGCTCGCGAAGGCGACCGGTGGGATGGTCGTGAAGGCTGCCCGCGACGAGTCGAGCCCGTACGCCGCGATGAAGGCGGCCGACCAGATCGCGGCGGTCATCAAGGAGAAGGGGTACGACACGCTCCACGTGCGCGTCCGCGCGCCCGGCGGGAACCGTTCCCGCTCCCCCGGACCCGGTGCCCAGGCCGCGATCCGCGCGCTCGCCCGCGCCGGTGTCCGCATTCAACGGATCGAGGACGTCACGCCCGTCCCCCACGACGGAACGAAGCCGAAGGGCGGCCGCCGCGGCCGGAGGGTCTAGCGCGATGGCGATCACCGTCCAGGAGCTCAAGCCGCGATCGACGGCCCTCGAGATCGAGGGGATGACCGCCTCCCAGGTCAACGCGATCCGGCGTACGCTGCTCGCCGACGTGCCGAAGCTGGCGATCGAGGACGTCGAGTTCCATCTGGGACCGATCCGTGACGAGACGACCAGCAAGGACTACGACTCGTCGACCAGCATGTTCGACGAGGCGGTCGCGCTGCGCCTCGGCCTGCTTCCGATCCCGACCGACCTCTCGCAGTTCCGGCGCAAGTCCGAGTGCGAGTGCGGCGGCGCCGGATGCGTCCACTGCCAGGTGATGTTCTCCGTCGACAAGAAGGGCCCGTGCACCGTCTACGCGAAGGACGTCGTCCCGCTCGGCGACAGCTCGCTCACGATCCTCGAACCCGATGTGCCGATCGTGCGCCTCGGCGCCCGCCAGGCGCTGCTCGCGTACATGACCGCGATCGTCGGCTCGGCGCGCGACCACGCGAAGTGGCAGGTCGCCCACGGGGTCGGCATGTTCCCGCGGCCGCACGTCAAGATCGCGAGGAAGGAAGGGTGCACGGACGCCTGCCTCAAGCGAACGGCGGCCTCCTGCCCGGTCAACATCCTCGAGTTCGCGGGCGGCAAGCTGAGCGTCACCGACGAGCCGAAGTGCATCTTCTGCAAGGCGTGCGAAGAGGCCTGCGAGCACGGGTCGGTCAAGGTCACGGCGGACGAGGAGGACTTCTTCCTCCGCTTCGACACCGACGGGTCGCTCACCGCGCGCGAAGCGCTGCGCTTCTCGCTGAAGGACCTCAAGCGCCGCTTCGAGGAGCTGCGCGAGGCGATCCAGGCGATCCCGTAAGCCGCGTCGGACTCGTCCAGTCGTAGCGCAGAAGCGCCCCGATCTTCCCGAGGGCGGCCAGCTTGTGGCCCGCCTCGCCTTCGTCGCGCACCACGAACAGCCGGACCCGGGCGTCCCGAGCCCGGTCGAGCGTCACCGCGAGGGCCGGGTCGGGCAGCAACGACTCCGAGAGCAGGATCGTTTCCGCCGCGCCCGCCTCCACGGCTTCGGCCACCTCGAGCGGACCGACCGCGGCGCGCGTGCCTCCGGCGAGCGAGCGGACCAGTCGCTCCACGACCTCGGCCTCCTCGGCGGCGACGCTGCCGCGCAGCACCTCGGTCGCGCGGCCCGACTTGAGGAGCTCGTCCACCCCCACGCGGCCGGACTCCGCGGTCGGGTAGACCTTCGTCTTGCGCGCGAGCGCCGGATCCTCCTCGCTCAACCGGTGCGCGAGCTCCTCCTTGAGGAACCCGGGGCCGGCGATGACGAGCGCGTTCGCATCGGCGCCCTCGCGACGCAGGAGCGCGAGCAGCTCCGCGATGTAGGCCCCGCGGTCCTTCTCGGCCTGTCCGCCCTCGTAGCGCTTGCCCGCGATCGTCCGCCGGAGGTCGACGACCGGCTCGACCGAGCGCCCGCGCAGCCGCACGATCGAGGAGTCGCCCCAGTCGACCGCGGCAACGAGGATCGTGGTGTCCCCCTTGCGCTCGAGACCTTCTTCGAGGATCGTCCGGTCGCCGGCGGTCCAGGTCGATTTCGTGACGGTGACCTCGTCGCCCTCGGTGAGGTCGAGCGTATGGTGGCGGCCGAGGTCGAACGGTCCCTCCACGATCGGGCCGGTGACCCGCACGTGCTTCGAGAAGCCGTGGAACTCCACCTGCTCCGTGCGCACGGTGAGGTAGACCCGACGGCGGGTGCGCTCCGCGCCCGCGACCTCCTGCGGCGCCTCGGGGTCCCGTCGGGTCGTGGAGGCGCCGACCAGGTCGCCGGGGCGAACGAGACGCGCGATCCGCCACAGGTCGCTCGGCGTCTCGAGGCGCAGCCGATGGAGTCCGGTCGAAGGGTCGCGGTGGATCAGTCGCACGGGCCGCCTCGACCCGCGAGGGCGCGGGGAAGTACAAGCGCGTTTCGCCGAGGGCGGCCGGCCCGCCGACAGGCTTATCGCCGAGAGGGCGGGTCGGCCGGTTCGGGAGGAGGAATCCCCTGAGCCGCTACGGGGCGCTCTTCCGGCAGCGCTCGTTCTCAACGTTCCTGGCCGCGGGCGCGCTCCAGTTCGCCGCGCCGTCGGCAGTGCTCGTCGTCCTGCTCTACTCCATCGCTTTCGCCTACCCCGCGGGCGAGCGGACCAGCTTCGGCGCGCTCGCGCTCGCCTTCCTCGGCCTTTCTTCCACCCTCCCCACGCTCGCCGCCGCGTTCTTCTCGGGGGCGCTCGCGGACCGCTACGACCGGGGGCTGCTCATGAAGACGGTCAACCTCTTCGCCATTCTCGCGACCGCCGGCCTCGTCGCGGACCTGATCGTCCTTCCGACGAACGCGATTCCGCTCCCCGGACCCAGCGGGTTCTACCTTCCGCTCTGGGTCGTCCTTCTCTACCCCGGATGGGCCGCGGTCGCCGTCACGACGACGCTCTTTCGCCCCGCGTTCAACGCCTCGATCCCCCGCCTCGTCATCCCGAAGGAACTGCCGGTCGCGAACGGCGCGATCTACGCGGTCGCGGCGAGCGTGAGCGCGGTCGCGAGCCTGGTCGTCGGCGGGGTCCTCACGTACGTCGCCCCGGCCTACGCGCTCGGTGTGGCCTTCCTGCTCTTCTTCGCGGCACAGCTCGCGCTCCTGCTCGTGCGCACCGACCTTGCGCCGGCGCAGTCCGGCCCGAAGCGCTCCGTCCGCAAGGAGGCGTTGGCGGGCTACCGCTATCTCGCGAAACGTCGCGGATTGCTCGAGATCACGGTCGCGGGCCTCGTGATGAACTTCCTGACCGCGGTCGCCCTGGTCGAGCTCGCGCTCTACGTGGCGAGCTGGCTCAACCTGAGCGAGGGGATCTGGTACGGGGCCATCACCTCCGCGGCGACCGCAGGGGTCGCGGTCGGTTTCGTGCTCGCGCCCCACCTCCACTTCGAGGCGCGGGCCGGCCGCGCGGCGATCGCCCTCATGCTGGCGATGGGCCTCGCGATCCTCGCCCTCGGGCTCGTCCGTTCGATCTGGCTCGCGCTTCCGATCGTGTTCGTCTACGGGCTCATGCCCGGCATGTTCACGACCGTCCTACTGTCGACGATCCAGTCGACCGTGCCCGACGAGATGATGGGGCGGGTCTTTTCGGCGGACGAGGTCGGAAGCCTCGCGCTCGTGCCCGCGGGCCAGTATACGGGTGGGCTCCTCACCCTCTCAGTGGGGGTCCAGGGCACCTACCTGGGCGCGGGCGGGGCGATCATCGTGTTCGGCCTCATCATGGTGAGCTCCTTCGGAGCTTTGCGCCAGCTGGGCTATCGTCCGCCGGAATCCGTCGCGCTCGCGACCGACTGAGCCGGGGGCGGCGGGATCTTGACGGTCATCCGTCGGGCGTTGTACCACTCCTGGGACGGACCCAGAGTCCGTTCGAAACCAAGTCCCGCATAGAGACGCACCGCCCGTTCGTTCGCCTCGGTCACGTTGAGGACGATCGCGGATTCGCCCTGCGCGCGCAGCGCGCGCACCGCGCTCGCGAGCGCGCGGCGCCCGAACCCCTTCCCCTGGACCTCGGGGTCGGTCATCACGTCGATGATGAGCGCGTGCGACGCGCGGCGCACCGCGAGGGCCGCGGCCACCGGACGGCCCTCGAGCTCGACGACCGCGGAGCCCGCGAGCAGCGGCGGACCCCAGCGTCCACCGAAGAAATCCTGCAGCTGTCGTTGGGCGTCCCGGACCGGGTCAAGGTCCTCGATCGAGAGGAACCGGTCGAGGTGATCCCGGTAGGCGAGCTCGTGGAGCCGGGCGAGCCGCGGCGCATCGTCGGGCCGCACGGCGCGGACCTGCCCGGGAGCGTCGGGCGCCGGAGGGGGAGGGACGACGCCCGGCGGAAGGACCATCTCGAGTCGCCCGTAGGGCGCGAAGCCGAGCGAGCCCATCAGGTCCGACTCCTCCGCCGCCGAGAGGCCCGCAAGCGGCCCGGGCACGAAGGCGATCGGACCGGCGGAGCGCTCGGCGAGGACGAGGACCGAGCGGTATTCGGCTGCGCCCGCGGCCGGCGGGGCGAGAAAGAGCAAACGGACCGCGACCCCGAGCGGACCCGCCGGCTCCCAGAGCACGACGCCTCGGGATTCGCCCTCCGAGCGGAGCAGACCCCCCGTCGCCCGGCCGGTGCGGATCGCGGAATCGACCGGCGGCCAGAGGTCGGCGAGCGTCTCGCCGGGAGCGAGCCGGGTCCGCAGCGCTTCGTTCGCGAGCCGCAGCGCGCCCGGCTGGTCGATCGCGAACGGCACGAGGGCGAGGGTCACGCCGGGTTCACGATAGGCTCCTATTAATGGCGACCTTAGAACTATCATCCCGACTCTCGGGACTTCGGTGCCGTCGTGTTGGGGAGTGACGATGAAGAACCTCAGCGAGATCGCTAGCACGCTCGGCCTTCGCCCGAACGAGTTCCACCCGGCCGGCCCCTTCGCCGGAAAGGTACCGGTCTCCGTCGTGCGGGGTCGCGCGGCGAAGAAATCGTCGGGAAAGCTGATCCTGATCACGGGGATGACCCCGACCCGTCACGGGGAAGGGAAGACCGTCACGGCGATCGGTCTCACCGACGGGTTCGCCCGATTGCACCGGACCGCCGTGGTCTGCCTGCGCCAGCCGTCGCTCGGGCCGATCTTCGGCGTGAAGGGGGGCGCGACCGGGGGCGGGAAGTCGACCGTCGAGCCGTCCACCGCGATCAACCTCGGTTTCACCGGGGACATCTACGCGGTCGCCTCCGCGCACAACCTGCTCTCCGCCCTGGTCGAGAACCACATCTTTCACGGGAACTCGCTCAAGGTCGACCCGAACCGCATCCTCTGGCCGCGCACGCTCGACATGGAGGACCGCGCGCTCCGCCACATCACGGTCGCGAAGGGGCTCGACCACCGCTTCATCCCGCACGAGAGCCAGTTCGTCATCACCGCCGCCTCCGAGATCATGGTCATCCTTGCCCTGGCCCGAGACTACGCCGACCTCAAGGCCCGTCTCGCGCGGGTCGTTGCCGGCCTCTCCACCGACGGCGACGCCGTGCGCGCGAGCGACCTTCACGGCGCGGGCGCGATGGCGGCGCTGTTGCGCGACGCGCTCGAGCCGAACCTGGTCCAGACGGCCGAAGGGTCGCCGGCGCTCGTCCACGCGGGTCCGTTCGGCAACCTCGCCCACGGTACCTGCAGCCGCCTCTCGATCGAGCTCGGCCTCGCCACGAGCGAATACACCGTCGTGGAAGCCGGATTCGCGTCCGAGCTGGGCGCGGAGAAGTTCGTCGATATCGTCACCCCGACGCTCGGCCACAACGTGGACGCCGCGGTCCTGGTCGCGACCCAGCGGGGACTCCGCTATCAGGGCGGGGCGTCCGACGAGGAGTCGACCCGACCAAACCTGGCCGCGCTCGAGCGGGGGCTGGAGAACCTCGCCCAGCATCTCGACAACGTGGAGACCTACGGCGTACCGGCGGTGGTCGCGCTCAATCGCTTCCCCGGCGATTCGGCGGAGGAAACGAAGCTCGTCCAGCGGTTCTGCAAAGCCCGCCACGTCGACGTGGTCGAGGCGAAAGGATTCGCGGAGGGGGGTGCGGGAACGGTCGAGCTCGCTCGGGCCGTGGAAGCGGCAGCGGGGCTCGGTCGCCAGAGCCGTCCGGTGAACGCCCCGGGGACCCCGGTCTTCGAACAGGTCGAGTCGATCGCCACGCGGCTCTACGGCGCCTCGCACGTGAACCGCACCCCCGAGGCGCTCGCGGACCTCGAGCTGCTGCGCCGAATCGGCGAGCTCGAGGGCCCGGTCTGCGTCGCGAAGACCCCCCTCTCGCTGTCCGACAACCCCCACGTGCTCGGGCGACCGCGCGATTTCAACGTCACCGTGGACCGGGTGACCCGGTCGGCGGGCGCGGGATTCACGGTGGTCTACCTCGGCACGATCGAGACCATGCCCGGACTTCCCACGAAGCCGTCCGCGGAGGAGATCGACCTTACGCCCGACGGCGAGGTGGTCGGGGTCCACTGAGCTCCCCCCGTTCGGCCGGCCCCGGCCCTACCGAAGGCGCCCGCCGGCGGGCCCGCACGACGGACGAACTGCACGGGCCCAGAGCGTTTCATATACCAGTACTCCGATATGTCATTCGTCAGACAAAGCAAGGGGTCTTGTCTGACGGGCATGGTCGACACGTCGGAGCGGGTGACGGTACGCATCCCGCAAGAGCTCCTCGAGAAGCTGAAGCAGATCCAGCAGCTCAAGGGCACGCCGACGATCTCCGACACGATCCGGGAGGGGCTCGAGCAACATATCGAGCTCAACCTCCCGCCCCAGAACATCCGTAAGGTCGTGGTCGAACTCTCCCGCCAGGACAACAGCCGGCTCGAAGAGTTCGTCCGCGAGGGGAATTCGGTGAGCGTCGACGACGCGGTCCGCTCGGCAGTACGCGAGTACATCCGCAGCCGGATCGAGCAACTTGGCCCGTCCGCCCGGACCCATCGCCGGGAGGGGGAACCGGTCACGGCCGAGGGGTCCCCTCCGCCGTAGTCGGCGCGAGGGTCATGAAGGACGATCTCACCATCGCGAACGCTTGGGGTTCCCTCGGGGAGAACCCATCGATCGGGGTCGTCGGGCTCGGCGGCGCGGGCAGCGAGGCCGTCCAGGACCTCATCGCCCTCGGCATCCCCGGGGTCCGGGCGATCGCCGTCAATACGGACGCGGCCCACCTCCTGCGGAGCGGCGTCGAGGAGCGGATCCTCCTCGGGAATCGCGAGCTCCGGGGGCGGGGCAGCGGCGGAGACCGCGCGCGCGTGCTGCGCGCCGCGGAGGACGGAAAGGAGGAGCTCCTGCGTCGGCTCCGTCCGTTCGAGATCGTCTTCCTCCTCGCCGGCCTCGGCGGCGGCACCGGAAGCGCGCTGCTCCCGTTCCTTTCCCGGGCGCTCCGCACCACGGACACGCTCGCGGTGCCGGTCGTCTTCCTGCCGTTCCAGCTCGAGCTCGACAACAACCGCACCCGGCGGGAGAACGTCGACGAGACGGTCTCGGAGCTCGAAGGGATGGGCGGGCTCCTCGTCGCGCTCGCGAACGAGAAGCTCCGCCGGTTCGAGTCGCTCCCCATCCAACGGGTCTTCCATGTCCGCAACGCGTACATTCACTCGCTGGTCGCGAGCCTCGTCGACATGGTGGAGAACCCCTCCCAGCTGAACGTCGACCTCGCGAGCCTGAAGAACCATCTTCGAGATGCCGGGCTCTCGACCCTCCTGGTCGGGGAGTACCACGTCTCGGAGCCCGAGCGGCTCGTCCAGCAGGCGCTCTCCGATTCCCTCCTCGATTACCACCTTTCGGACCGGGTCTCCGCCCTCGTCCACCTGGACGGCGGCTCGAACCTCACCCTGCGGACCCTCGACCGCGTCCTCCGCACGATGAGCTCGCGCCTCAACAACCCCGACCGGCTGGTCTTCGGGACGCGGGTCCGTTCCGAGCCGCGCGAGGTCGTGCACCTCACCGCTGTCATCGGCGGCCTCAAGACCCGCTCGGTGCGCGAAGCGCTCGAGAGCCCCGCCGAGATCACGCGCCCGATCTTCGTCCACTGAGCGACCGACCGCTCACGCCGGACCCTCCGACGCCGGGCGGCGGGCTGCTTCGCGAAGGTCGAGCTCGTGGTGCACAAGGTCGATCACCTGGCTCGTGCGCAGGGACCGGGGTCCGACCGAAGCGCGGGGGATGCCGCTCGCCCGGAGGAGCGCTTCCTCCTCGGGGGTGGGGTCGTACGGGTCGGAGACGACCGCCGAAAGGTGCCCCGCGGGCGAGGGCCATTGTTCGATCGGGGGGCCGTCCTCGCACAGCCAGAGCGGGTTCGGCTGCTCGAGGAAGGAGCGCAACTGGGGGAGCGGGTCCGTGGGCTGGACGACGAGCCCCGGGGACGACTCGAACGGTTGGGGGAAGTCGAGCGAGCGGACGAGGGCGTTCTTGAGGAGGGCGGCGGTCGAGCGCTCGTCCGGATTGAGATAGCGCAGACGGGCGCCGAAGAGGTCGATGCGTCGCGCCTTCGGCGGGGGGTTCGCGACGAACAGGATCGTCACCTCGGTGTCCCGCCGCAGGTCGTTCGAAAGGGTGAACGCGGTCGAAACCGCCCGGGCCACCTCGTCGAGCCGACCGGCGCCCCCGGCGAGGTCGTTCAGCGTGAACTGACCGTCCGTCGGGACCCGGTGCGCGAGCAGGAGGAAGCGGCGCATGCGCGAACAAGCGACCCGCCCGGAAGGTTAACGGTTCGGAAGCGGCCCGCGGGGGGCCTACTCTTCGGACGCGGGGCCCCGCCGGCGACCGGACGTCGGGGCCGGGGGCGTGGGCATGGGGTTCTGGCGGCGCTCGAGCCAGATCTCGTCCCCGAGCTCATGATATACAGCATGCGCGGCCAGCCCGGTACCGGTCTCGCCGTGCGGCAGCAGGAACCCGCCCGACCGATTGGCGTTCGAGGAGTAGACGACCTCCTTCTCGCCGGCCGCCGCCATGGCGGCGGATTCCTCGCGGGCCAGCTCGAAGATGCGCTCCTTGCGGAACATCCAGTAGTGGATCCGCCACTCGCGGCCGTCGTAGAGGGTCGTCTCGTCCCGCTCGGTCTCGAGGATCCCCGTGTCCTCGAGCATGTAGAACGTGTCGCGGTCGTCCGGCTCGAGGACGTTGTCGATGATCCGCTCGTTGAAGCCGAAGAAGTTGAGGACGTGGGCCGCGATCGACCGGGCATCCTCGGGGCGCATTCCTTCGTGGCCGACCGACCTTCGGATCGCCTTCGCGAGCGAGTCGAAGTCGACCGGTCCCGCCGCGTAGGAAAGTACGGTGTCGGTGGGGATCCCTGCTCGAGTGGTGGTCATGTCCGCTTCCGTGCGGAGCGGCACCGGGTTGCGCAAGGTGTAGCGCTTCGGACCCGGCTGTTTGGACGTACCACTCGGGCTGCCCCGCATGGTCGCAATCTATCCCGTGGCCGGGTATATGTAACTATGGAAATCTACTGATTCCGCGGGTTGTATACCCGTCACGGACGGGGCTTCCGGGGGGGTCACGGAATCTACGTCCAACGGGCCGCCGGGCGGTGGTTTTTGCACTACAGGACCACCCGTCGGCTGCGGCCGACCTTCTGGAGGGCCTCGACCGCGGGCCGCCACTCCTCTTCCTCGATCCGGTACTCGGTCTCGGCGAGCTGGGCGAACTCCCGCGGGAACGGGAAGAGCGACTTCGCGACGTAGACCCGGGCGAACGGCCCACCGGTCGGTCCGGTCCAGCTCTTCCCGGACTCCACGACCGATCGGTACTCGTAGTACTCGGGCGCCGGAACGAACCAGAGGATCCGGTCGTCCGTGCCGCGAAGGCGGGGCCCGCGCGAGTAGACCTGCAGACCGAGATGCTCGACGAGCGGCGCCGGGAGGGTGAACAGGTGGCGCTCCCCGGGGCGTGCCGAGGCGACCAACCGGCTGCGGACGGTTTCGATCGCGAGCGCCTCCCGGGCCGGGTACGAGGCGATCACCCGCGCCACGCCCGGGCCGCGGGCCAGGAACGATATCGTCCGGCTCGAATCGCGGTGCGGTCCGGCCTCGGGCCGGAAGCAGAGGAGCTCGGCCACCTCGCTCGGGAGCTGCGTCGAGAGCCACGTCGGGTGCCCCGCGCGAACGATCACGTACTCCATCGACGGGCTATCGACGGACGCACGCTATAAGAATTCTGTGTACCGCTACCGACCGCGGTTCATGCTCGGGGCCGGATTCGCTCGAGGGCGGCGACCACGTCGGGGAACTCCTCCGTCGTGAGGGCGATGTCGGCCGCCCGATTCACCTCGGGCAACCGGGAGTTGAGGGCGATCCCCCCGCCAATCGTCCGGAACACCTCGGCATCCGACCAGCCGTCGCCGACGTGGGCGGCGGCCGAGGGGACGAGACGGGCCCGGCCGAGGAGCGAGCGCATGCCGCTCACCTTGTCGGCGCGGACGCCGGAGGGGGCCCCGATCCGACCGTCGACCACCGGTTGGGCGTCCACCGCGTCGAAATCGTCGAAGTCGAACGTCCGGCAATACCACTCGACCACGTAGGTCGGATTGTGCGTGAGGAGCGCGACGCGCACGCCCCGGGCGTGCAGCTCCCCGACCCCCTCCCGGATCCGACGGAGCTTCGGCGTGCGCTCGACGACCGCGAGCACCTCGGCGACCGTCCGACCGGTGACGAGGTCGAGGAGGTCCGCGAGGTGCTGGTCCTCCCCGATCTCGTGCGCGAAGAACCGACGGTTCGTGGTGCGGAACGCGGCCTCCCCGCCGAAGGCGTCCGCCATCTCCTGCCAGCCGTGGGTGCGTGTGAGCGTCCCATCGATGTCCACGGTGACGAGGCGGAAGGGGAACGGCCCTTCGACGGACGTACGACCCTCCCCTACGACCGGCTGCCGATGCCCATCAGGATTCCGCCGATCCAGAGGGCGACGACGCCGGCGGCCGCGATCGGCAGGAGGGTCGCAAAGCTGTTCGGGTTCGTCGGGAAGAGGAGCGCGAGCAGGAAGAGCCCCACGAGCGTCAACAGGAGCCCGAGGCCGATCTTGGCGGGTTTGGTGAGCGGGGGCCGGCGCCGGCGGCGGGCGGGAGCGACTCCCTCGGCGGCCATCGCCCGTCAGTCGGCGCCGGGAAGATAACCGTGCTGGCGGGGGGCCCGGCGCTCCGCCGGTTCACCGCCGCGCGAGGATCTCGCTGTCGGAGAGAAAGTGCTGGGGCGGCAAGCTCTCGGCGATCGCGGTGGCGCGTTCGGCCGCCGCCCGGCGGGCGGCCGTGATCGACCGGACGAACGGTTTCGCCCCGATCGGGGAGAAGAGGGTCGTGAGCAGGCCGACCCCCGCGACGACGGTGTAGACCGTGGTCGAGATTATGTGCTCCTGGAGGAGAATCACCGCCATCGCGAGCTCGACCGCCCCCCGGCTCGACACGAGCATGCCCGCGCACAGCGACTCGTCCGACGACCACCCGAGCGCTCGGGCGAACGCCGTGCCGACGAACACCTTCGAGAAGAAGGCGTAGATGCCGAGGGCGGCGAAGGCGAGGACGGGAAGCACCCCGGGGCCGAGCAGGGTGAAGTTCATCCCGAACCCCACGAGCGCGAAGAACAGGGGAATGAAGAACCCCCAGGTGATCGCGTTGAACACGAGGCTGATCGTCCGATGGCCGGCCCGTCCGGCGCTTTCGGGCGTGACGAGGAGACCGGCGTAGAACGCCCCGACGATGAACGTGAGCCCGAGGAACTGGGAATAGAGCGCGGCGCCGAGGCCGGCCACCATGAGGATCCCGAAGCCGGCCTCGCGCGACCGCCAGGTGAGTCGGAACTGGTCGACCCAGCGGTCCCAGACGTGGAGCTGGCGCAGGCTCTGGAGCCCCATGTGGATCGCAAGGATCGTCGAGAGGAACAGGGCGACCGTCGCGACCGCCGTCGCGATGTCGTACCAGAAGTTCCCCGTCCCGGATTCGAGGCGAAGCAGGACCGCGAAGACCGTCACGGCGGCGAGCTCGTTGACGACCGAGCTGTTCAACAGGAACGAGCCGAAGCGCGTGTCGGAGAGGCCGAACTCCCGCAGCATGATGCCGAGCACCGGGAGGGCGGTGATCGAGACGCAGAGGGAGACGAACAGGGTCTCGTCCGTGGGGAACGAGGGGTAAAGGAGGTGGACGACCGCCGCGCCGAACAGGAACGGCACGAGGAAGATGGCGATCCCGAGCGCCATCGCCGACGGCCCGGTCGCCCGGATCTGCGCCGGCGTGACGGCGAGCCCCGCCATCATGAGGATGAAGAACGTCGCGAGGAACTGGATCCCCGTGAACTCGCTCGAGATGCTCGTGAGCCCGAGGAAGTTCCCGAGAAGGCTCGGGCCGACCACGACCCCGACCAGGATCTGGCCGACGAGCGCCGGCACCCCGAACCGGCTCAGGAGCTCGCCGACCAGGATCGAGAGGGCGACCATGAGGAAGAGCCCGACGATGAACTCGGTCGTCGGGTCCATGGGGGGTTCCGTCCTCCGATGGCCGAGGGGGCGCGCGCCCGAGAGCCCGGCGTCGGCCGTGGCGGAAAGGAGCGTACCCGGTCGGACGGGAGAGACATCACCCGCGGCCACGATAACAACCTTTGGTCGCAGACCGCGTCCGCCCCTCGGCTCCCCGAACCCGTAAGTAGCGAGCCCGCGTCACCGCCCCGTGGACCGTCGTCGATGGCCCCCGTCCCGCTCCCCGCCGGACGCGCAGGAGCGGGCGGAGGAGGTCAGCGAGCGCCGGTCGCGCGCGCTCGAAGAGCCGCTCGACCTACGCCTCGTGCAGCGGGAACCGTATCCGCTCCTCGAGGTGCGCAACCCGCTCCACCGGACGACGTACCTCGTGATGCTCCCGACCTATCCGGTTCGGGAGATCGCGCTGTGCACCTGTGCGGACTTCTCCCGCCGGGGCCTCGGGACGTGCAAACATATCGAAGCGGCCGTCCGATGGATCGCGCATCACGCCGAGGCGGCCCCCCCGGCCCCGACGAAGCCGGTCCTCCGACCGGCGGCGGTTTGGAAGGAGATCGACCGACGCCTCGAGCGGGAGAACCGGGGGCACGAGCCCGCGAGCCTTCGGTGGCGGCGCGCGGGCGCGGCGCTGTTCGAGCGGGTCCCGTAGCCGTTTCGCGTTCCGCGAAAAGAGGGAAAGGAAAGGGTTGGCCCGGGGAGCCGGGGTCGGTTTAGGCCGAGGACATGCCGGGCGCGCCCTTGAGCGCCCGGATCTTGTAGTACTCGGGGTCGACGATGACCTCGCCGTTAACGCCCATTGTCTCGAGCGTCTTCAGGGCCACGCCGCTCTGCTTCTTCGCCGCCTGCCACTCGGGGATCGGGATCGAGAACTTCTTCTCGACCTCCGTCCGGTAGATCGGGCCCGAGTTGTACGAGCAGAACGGGATGACCCGCCCGTCGGGGACCGCGTAGTGGATATCGCAGCGCATCAGGCGCTGGATATCGTAGTCGTAGGCGTCCTGGAAGTGCATGTTCCCGATGTAGAGGGTGCGCCACGTGAACTTCGCGAGCGCCTCCTTGTTCCCCTCGGTGAAGATCCCGGCGATGACCTTCACGCAGTTCTTCTCGCTGAGCCCCTCCGGGGCCTTCGAGAAGTCGAAGTACTTCGCAACATCGTGGAGCAGCCGCGCCCCGGCGACCGCCGTGCGGACCCGCGAGAACCGGGCGTCCCGGTACTTCTCGATCATCGACTCGACGTTCTCGAAGAAACCGTCCACGTCCATGAACCGCGGGAGCGGGGTGATCTTCTGGCCGTCCTTCGAGATGAACGCGAAGGTGGCACAGCCGCAGCCGGGGTGGGTCGTGAGGGTCATCTTCTCCTCGCCGTGGATGATCGAAACGAGCTCCGAGATCGGGGCGACCGACGGGACCGGGAAGAAGTCCGACTTGTCGAACGGCCCCTCCGTGCACAGGATCCGGACCAGGTCCGACTGAGTGAACCGCATCTGGAAGCGGTCCTTGTCGGGAATCCGCGCGGTGAGCGCGACCGGCTGGAAGTTGACGCCGCGCACGACGTCGATGTTGTCGATCGCGAACTTCACGGTGGGCCAGATCTCCTTCTCGTTGAACCCGCCGACGAGGGTCGGGACGAGCACGACGGAGAGGGGCTTGTCCGGCTTGCCCGCCGCGAGCTCGGTCGCGGGCGAGTGGGTCTCCCGGGCCGCCTGGATCGCCTTCTGCTTCACCTTGAGCAGCGGGACGCCGCGCACCTTTCGGTAGATCTCGTCGTCGAGACCGTCGAATTGCAGGTAGAGGGTGTGCAGGCCCGAGTCCCGGCACGCCTGGGCAAAGCCGGGTTCGTTCGCGACGCGGATCCCGTTCGTGGCCACCTGGACCTGCTTGAAGCCGAGGTCGCGGGCCATCGAGACCGCGTCCAAAAAGAGCGGGGAGAGCGTCGGTTCGCCGCCCGAGAACTGGACCGCGACCGTTCCGACGGGCTTCTGCTCGCGGAGGGTCTTCAGCATGAAGTGGATCTGTTCGCGGGTCGGCTCGAAGACGTAGCCCGCGGCGTTCGCGTTCGCAAAGCAGACCGGGCACTTCAGGTTGCAGCGGTTCGTCAGGTCGACGAGCGCGAGTCCCGTGTGGGACTTGTGGTGGCTGCACATCCCGCACGTGGTGGGGCAGCCGCGGAACTTGTCGTAGTAGGGGTTCTCGTAACCGACCCCGTCGTGGGCGTAGACCTCCATCCGGAGATAGAAGTCGACGTCGTTCGAGATGATGTCCCAGAAGTAGCCATGGGTACGGCAGGTCTTTTCCATGATGACCCGGCCTTCCTTCTCCCGGACGATCGCCGGAATGACCTTGATGCATTCGGGGCAGACCGACGCGGTCTTGCGGGGTAGGCCACGGGGCGCCTGGAACTCTTTCATTACGCGTGCCGGCATTCTCGTTTCCTCGTTTTGGGTCCTCGCCCGAGCGGCTCAGACCTACTGGTCCCACCAGCCCCTCCCTACATAATCCATCTGTCGTCGGGGGCGCGACAAAAGTTGGGTCCCGTGACGGGGAGTCGCACGGCCTGGCTCGCTACAACGCCGGCTATACGACCCCGCACGAGCCTCGGAGGACCCCCCCGCAGCGACCTATTATGGCCCGCCGTGCCTCCGGACGAACGAAGCGATGGGGACCACCAAGCCTCGGGCCCGCGCGAAGAAGGCCGGGCGCCGCCGACGGCCGTCGGGAAGCAGTTCCTCCCGACCGCAGTTTGTCGGTCGGGATGCGAGCCCCGTGCTCGACCGCTACCCTCCGAAGTCTCCGGACTCCGCCCCGAAGGGCCCCCCACCGATCACGCTCACCTCGTCGACCGGGTCGGCGTCGGCGACCCCCGCTCCCGCGCCCGGCGCGACGCCCCCCAACCCGACCCCTTCGTCGCTGATCACGCTCGAGCGCCCGTTCGACGTCGACGAGTTCTCGACCTTGCTCGGCGGGACGTCGATCCGGGTCACCGTGCCGCGGGAGTCGCTCGCGGAGGTCCTCCAGCGGGTCCTCGAGTTCATGGGGTTCGGCATCTACGTCTATTCGATCTCCGTCCGCCCCACGGCGAACGAGCTCCTGAAGGGGTTCGTGGTCGAGCTGCAGCGCGTCGACTACTCGGCGGAGAAGGCGGCCTGGCTCCCGTTCGTGGAGAAGGGTACCACCGACTCGCCGTTCGGCCCGTCCGGCGACCGCACGTAGCGGCCCTAGACGCGCGGGGCGAGCGCCCGCTGCGTCAGGAGCGTCGCGACAGTGAACATCGCGACGAACCAGCCGATGAGCCCCAGGAGGTAGATCCCGGCCGAGTACGGATAGAGGGCGTCGCCGAAGAACGTGATCCGCAGCACCTCGACCGCGAGCGTGATCGGGTTGTACGACGCGATATCCTGGAGCCACGCGGGCATGGCGCCCCACGGGTAGAGGGCGGCCGACGTGAGCAGGACCGGCAGGTTGATCGCGTTCACGAGCGCGAAGTAGGTCTGCGGCTGCTCGATCGTGAACCCGAGCGCGAGGAAGAGCGCCGCGAACATGAGCGAAAGGAGCAGGATCGCGAGGACGACCTCGGCGGCGCCGACGACCGTGACCGACGCGGAGACGTCCAGGCCCGAGAGGCCGACCTGCCCGAGCAGGATCGCGAGCCCGAGGACCAGGAAGGCGAGCCCGACCGGTTGGATCGACCCGGCGACGAGGCGGGCCCCGAAGATGTCGGTCGCGGTGGCCGGCGAGGCGGCGGTGCGCTTGAGCGAGCCGAACAGCTTGTCGAAGATCACGTTGGCGCCGACGAACAGGGTGGCCGTCACGCAGACGAAGCCGACCATGCCGGCCGCGAAGTAGGAGAAGTAGTTCGGGGCGCCCAGAAGGAGCGCGTTGAGGGCCGCGACCCGTTCGGCCGGGGGCAGGTACGCCAGGGAGGAGGTGAAGTTGAACCCCTGGCCGAAGAGGAGCAGGTACATGATCGGGAGCATCAGCGAGGTGGCGATCGCCGCGGGGTTCCGCGCGATCTTGAGGAGCTCGCGCTTCGTGAGCGCGCTCCAGCGTCGGACGTTCATCGGCGACCTCGTCGGGCGTCCTGGAAGCGGGAGATGAAGACGGCCCGGTCGGTCGCCGTCGGGCCCTCATCCTCCCGGTACTCGCGCCCGGTGAATTCGAGGAAGACCTCGTCGAGACTGGGCCGTCGGAGCGACACCCCGGCGAGGGAGATCCCGAGCCCGGTCGCGGCCCCGACGACGCTCGGGATCAGCGTCTCCCCGCTCGGGCACTTGACGCGGAACGTCCCGTCCTGCACCGCCACGGAGGTGACGGAGGGAAGGGCACGCAGCGCAGCCTCGAGCCCCACTCCCGCCCCGAGCGGACGGACGGAGACCACGTCGCCGCCGACCCGGTCCTTGAGCTCGGACGGGGTGCCCTCGGCGACGATCTTGCCGTGGTCGATGATCGCGATCCGGTCGCACATGCCGTCCGCCTCGTCGAGGTAGTGGGTCGTCAGGAAGACCGTCATCCCCGATTCCTTGCGGAGGTCGGTGATGATCTTCCAGAACCCCGCCCTTCCCTGCGGGTCGAGCCCCAGGGTGGGTTCGTCGAGGAAGAGGACGTGCGGGGAATGGATGATCCCGACGGCGAGCTCGAGGCGTCGACGCATGCCGCCCGAGAACGTCTTGACGGGCCGGTCGGCCGAGTCGGCCAGCGCGAGCCGTTCGAGCAGGTACTCGACCCGCTTCGGCGTGTCGCGGAGGGGCACCGAGAAGAGCGCGGCCGCGAGGAGGAGGTTCTCCCGGCCGGTGAGGTCCTGGTCCGCCGTGGACTCTTGGAAGACGAGGCCGATCCGCTGCTTCAGCTCGTGCGGGTTACGGAACGCATCGAGCCCCGCCACGGTCGCGCGGCCCCCGGTCGGAGCGAGAACGGCCGTCAGCATCGAGAGGGTGGTCGTCTTCCCCGCACCGTTCGGTCCGAGGAAACCGTAGATCTCCCCTTCGTGCACGGAGAAGGAAACCTTGTCGACGGCCTTCACCGAGCCGTTGTAGACCTTGACGAGACCCTCGGCCACGATGGCGTCCGGCATGCTCCGACCTACCTGCCTCCCAATCCGGGGAGTTCATGGGCCTTGCTGTCCATCTTCCGTGGTGCGAGGGAGTGCGGCACGCCTCTCCGATCGTCGCCCTCCCTCTTGAGACTCCGTCACCTTCGGTGAACTCCCCGGGTCTTCGGACGGCGCTCTGTCGGGGAGCGGCGCCGCGGACCGGCCACCCCGGACCGCGCCGCGCGTCCCTCCGGGCGAAGGTAATACCTTGGGGCGGCCTCTCACCGGCCGAGGGATGGAAGTTGACCGTCGGTTCCGACGAAGCGCGCTGGGAAGTGGAGTTGCGGCAACTGCGGGAAGAGCTCCAACAGCTGCGGGCCGAACAGAAGGAGATGGCCCAGTCGATCCACCAGCTCGTCCAGACGTTCCGGACCCTGGCGGCGCATCTCGGCATCGCGGCGGAGCCGTACGTCCGCAAAGATGCCGACCCCTCCGCCGACCGAGACCTACCGGGCTTCGCGTAGCGCGATGCCCATGGAGATCCTCTACCGGGTCCGCGCCGAGACTCCGGCCGACCATCGGGCGCGCTTCACGGTCGACGTCGACGGCGTCCGTTCCCCCTCCCTCGACCTCGTCGTACCCTCGTGGGTTCCCGGCTCGTATGTCGTCGTGAACTACACCCGCGGGTTCCGCGACTTCCGGGCGCGCCGCGGGCCGGACGGGACGGAGCTTCCCGTGGAGCGGGTCGACAAGGCCCGATGGCGCATCCGCACCGAGGGCGCGTCGCGGGTCCGGGCCGAGTACACGGTCTACGGCCACCAGCTGGTCACGGAAGGATTCGACCTCACCCCCGACCACCTGTTCATCAACGCGGCCCTCTGCCTTCCGTACGTGGACGGGCACCTCGCCGACCCGGTCTCGCTCGAGGTCGAGGCGCCGACCGACTGGAAGGTCGTGACCGAGCTCGAAGATGTTCCCGATTCCCGGCACCGGTACCGCGCCCGGAACTACGACGAGCTCGTCGACTCCCCGATCGACGTGGGCCGACCCGTTCTCCTCACCGTGAACCCCGGCGGGATCCCGCACCGCATCTCCCTCTGCGGCACGGGGGGCAATTACGAGGTCCGCCGACTCGAAGAGGACGTGTCGAAGGTCGTGGCGGCGAGCATCGCGCTCGTCGGCGACTCCCCGCTCAAGCGCTACACCCTCTTCTACCACCTCACGGACACCCCGGACGGTGGCCTCGAACACGCGACCTCCGCTTCGTGCGTCGTGAACCGGAATTGCTTTCAGCCGGGCGAGGCGTACCGTCGCTTCCTCGCCCTGACGGCGCACGAATACCTCCACCTGTACAACGTGAAGCGGATCCGGCCGAAGGTCCTCGGGCCGTTCGACTACACGCGGGAGAACTACACGCGGCTCCTGTGGTGGATGGAGGGCACGACCGATTACTTCACGTATCTCGTCCTGCGGCGAAGCGCCCTGTACTCGACCGAACAGTTCCTGCGGCAGCGCGCCGAGCTCGTGAAGACGTACCTCGAGACGCCCGGGCGCAACCGGATCTCGCTCGAGGAATCGTCGCTGATCAGTTGGATCGACCTCTACCAGCGGTTCGAGGAGACCCCGAACCAGTCGGTTTCGTACTACCTCAAGGGCGACCTCGTCTCGATGTGCCTCGACCTCGAGATCCGCCACCGCACGGAAGCGCACGCCTCCCTCGAGACCGTGCTACGTCGCCTCTGGACCGACTACGGAAGACCCGGGATCGGCCTCGAGGAGGACGAGCTCCTGGCCGTGGTGAACCGGGCGACCGGGCTCGACCTGGCCCCGTTCTTCGACCGGTACGTCCGGGGAACGCAAGAGCTCGACCTCGCGGCGTTCGCCCGCCTCGCGGGGCTGGACCTCGCCCCGCGGGCGAAGCGGCCCGACGAGCGGGACGAACCCGAGTCGAGCGACCTCGGCGTGGCGGTGGAGGACTCCGGTGGCCTTCCCCGGGTCCGCCACTCGTTCGAAGGTCGCACGGGCCACGAAGGCGGCCTCACGCCCGGCGACGAAATCGTCGCGATCAACGGGGCGAAGGTCACCTACGCCGGCTTTGAGAAGGCGCTCGAGCAGGTTCCGCCCGGTTCGACCGCCGAGCTGACGGTCTTCCGCCGCGGCTACCTCCAGAAGATCTCCGTCGTCATGGGAAAGCCGCTCCCCCGCAAGTACGCGTTCACGCCGATGGACTCACCGTCCGACCTGGCCCGCGCGGTGTACGAAAGCTGGATCGGCGAGCCCTGGCGACCCGAGCGGGAAACTTCCTAGCGGTCGCTCGGCCCGGAGGCGCCCGGGGAGGTCGGAACCGCCTTGCGGCCATATCGCCATTCGCCCTCCATGGGGTAGAGCCGCCGCAATCGCGTGTCGACCCGGTGTCCCACCCGGACCTCTCCGGGGTCCGCGTCCGTTACTTGCAGGGTGATCCGCACTCCGTCCGACACTTCGACGAGGGCGACCTGGTACGGCCCGGTCGCCTCGACCTGGGCGTCGAACTCGGTCGGTTGCCCGCCCCGCCCGATCGTCGTCACGGCGACCACCTCGATCCGGTCGCGGGGCAGAAGGATCGGGGTCAGCTCGTCGGACCGGCGGCACCTCCGACAGACGTCCCGGGAAGGGAACGTCACCTCGTGGCAGGCGTCGCACTCGTCGGCGGCGAACCGCCAGCGGCTCGGCAGGTTCTCGAAGTACCGGGGCCGGGGAACGTAGGCGCCCTCGGAGACGGCCGTGACCTCCCGGTTCGCCGCCCGTAACGCCTGGGCGAGGTCGATGTGGCGCCCCCCGCCCTGAACGACGCCCCAGTCTCCGACCCACGCCTCCTTGCGAAGCCGGTCCCGGCCCTTCGGGCCCACGCGAAGCGCGAGAGCGAGGGCCGAACGGTCCTTGTCGGTGGCTGCGTAGCGGGACGGCGTCGGCTTTTCGGTGCCTTCCAAGAGGAACGCGACCGCGCCGGCCCCGAAGCGGGAAGGCGGTGCCTCGGGCACGGCGGCCGCCCGTTCGGGCAGGTCCACCGCCACGACCAGCGCAGAGCCCGCGCCGTCCTGCTCGACCTGCTGCAGGGTTCGGGTCAGTTCGGCCGCGTCGCCGGGATGCCGGACTACGTTCGCCATCCCATGGCCGAGAAGCACGGGAAAGCCCCAATCGGCCATCGCGGGGAACTCCCCGACGAGATGGATCTCGAGGGCGTCGTCCGGTCGGTCCCGGTCCACCCAGGCCCGCTCGACCGCCGTCGCCCCGAGCGTGAACGCGTCCTCGTCCGGCCCCGCGACCCGGACCCGGTCCGACGTTCCCGCCGGCAGATACGCGGCGGCCCGGACGAGATTGCGCACTCGGCTCACCCCACCGAAAAGAGCGAGACGGTCGCGGTCGCCCCGGCCCCGCCCACGTTCTGGGCGAGCGCGTGCGATGCGTAGGGCACCTGGCGCGAGCCCGCCTCGCCCCGCAGCTGGAGGAAGATCTCGTAGGCCTGGCTCACCCCGGTCGCACCGATCGGATGGCCCTTCGCTTTGAGGCCACCGTCCGGGTTGACCGGGAGCCGGCCGTTGCGTCGGGTTTCCCCGGACAGCGTGAGCGCCGCGGCTTCGCCGGGCCCGGCGAAGCCGAGGTCCTCGAGGGCGAGGAGCTCGGCGATCGTGAAGCAATCGTGGACCTCGAGGAACGAGATGTCCGAGCGGTGCCATCCGGCCGAACGAAACGCCTCGTGGGCGGCGCGCTGGGTCGCCCGGAAGCTCGTCAAGCTCGCGCGTTCCTGGACCGCGAGCGGGTCGGTCCCTGCGCCCATCCCGTCGAGGAAGACCGGGGTGTCCGTGTACCGGCGCGCGAGCTCGGGCGGAGAGAGCAGGAGCGCCACCGCGCCGTCGCTCACCGGACAACAGTCGTAAAGGCCGAGCGGGTCCGCGACCCGGGGCGCGGCGCGGACCTGCTCCCGGGAGACGGGCTTTTGGAAGTGGGCGTTCGGGTTCAGCGCGCCGTTCTCGTGGTTCTTCACCGCGACCGCGGCGAGCGCGTCCGAGGCGTCCCCGTGCTCCGCAAAGTACCGGGAAGCGATGAGTCCGTAGACCCCGGCGAAGGTGAGCCCGGCGAGACGCTCCCACTCGGTATCGCCGGAGACTCCGAGCCAGTAGCGGCGCCGGGCGTTCGAGACGTCCGTCATCTTCTCGACGCCCACGACCAGGACGAGCGGGCCCGCGCGGGCCGCGAGCGCCCCGACCGCCGAGCGCAGCGCAAAGCCGCCGGAGGCGCACGCGTTCTCGACCCGCGTGACCGGAACCCCGACCACGCCGGCCTCCTCGGCGAGCACGGCGGACGCGTTACCGATCTGCGATCCTCCGAACCCCAGGGTCGCGAGGAACCCCTCGCTCACGTCCTTGCGCTCGGCGCCCCGGGTGACGCTTGCGAACGCCGCCTCGACCGCAGAGCGTACGAGCGCCCGGGGACCGTCGTCGAGCACCCCGAAGCGGGTGTGCCCTGCTCCTACGATCGCTGCCCGGTGTGCCAATGCTTCCGCCCCGCGAACCGTCTTATCAGCGGAGTCGCTCTCGCCTTTTAACTGCGGGGACCGATGGATCCGGGAGA
>Ga0335078_10002347_pt1 | contig 28775 bp, 24 predicted proteins | sample Lox_Sample_32_FD_206711 | JGI IMG/M metagenome (GOLD analysis project Ga0335078, IMG submission 206711) | Soil microbial communities from Loxahatchee National Wildlife Refuge, Florida, United States - Lox_Sample_3.2 | ecosystem: Environmental > Terrestrial > Soil > Wetlands | place: USA...
GAGATGCTCACCTGAGGCTGGGCCGCGGCCGCCGCGGGCTGCTGCCCAGCCGCCAGCACCGACCCGCCGGCCGCAACGGCCAGCGCGGCCAGGGCGAGTCCCACCCGCCCCGGGCACCGGCCGGGCGGCCCGGCGCGGGCGGGCCTCCGGTCGCGGTGCGAGGAGCGCTGACGCGGCATGGCGGAAATGGTATTGCCGTTCCCTGAGTACTCTTGCGGCGTGTCCTAATGAGTAGTTTGCGTGATTGCGGGCGTCCGGGCCTCCCGGATTTCCCCCCGGCCGCAACTTGCCCATACCCTCAATGCCCGTGCCGGATACCCCGTCGCTGCGCCCCGGTCAGCGCAAAGCCGCGGCCACGCTGCTCCGCAGGGCGGCCGCGCCCACCGCTGGCCTGAGCCGCCTGTTCGCCCGCCACGGCCATCAGCTGGCCCTCGTCGGCGGCTCGGTGCGCGACGTATTCCTCGGCCGCCCGCACAGCGACCTGGACCTGGCCACCGACGCGCGGCCGGAGCGGGTGCTGGAGATCACGGCGGGCTGGGCCGACCGGGTGTGGGAGACCGGAATCGAATTCGGCACGGTCGGGCTGCGCAAAGGCGGCACGATCTTCGAGATCACCACGTACCGCAGCGAGAGCTACCGGCGCGAGTCACGCAAGCCGGCCACCGTCGAGTACGGCACGTCCCTGGAAGAGGATCTGCGGCGGCGCGACTTCACGGTCAACGCGATGGCCGCGCGGCTGCCGTCGATGGAGCTGGCCGACCCGTTCGGCGGGCTGGCCGACCTGAACGCGGGCCTGCTGCGCACCCCGGGCCGGGCGGCCGACTCGTTCAACGACGATGCGCTGCGCATCATGCGGGCGGCACGGTTCGCCGCCCAGCTCCGGTTCACCGTGGCACCCGACGTGGCCGCGGCCATGCGTGAGCTGGCGCCCCGGCTCGGCGTGGTCTCGGCCGAGCGGATCCGCGACGAGCTGCAAAAGCTGATGCTCGCGCCGGGACCGCGCGACCCCGGGCGTGGCATCGCCCTGCTGGTGGATACCGGGGTGGCCGACGTGGTGCTGCCCGAGGTGCCCCGGATGCGGCTGGAAACCGACGAGCACATGCGGCACAAGGACGTGTACCAGCACTCGCTCACCGTGCTGGAGCAGTCCATCGGCCTGGAGGAGCGCTACGGGCTGCAGCCGGACCTGGTGCTCCGGCTGGCCGCGCTGCTGCACGACATCGGCAAGCCGAAGACCCGGTCACTGCTGCCGGATGGCCGGGTGGCGTTCCACCATCACGAGGCGGTCGGCGCGGCCATGGCGCGCAGCCGGCTCAAGGCGCTGCGCTTCCCCTCGAACGTGGTGGCCGACGTCGCCACGCTGATCTCGCTGCACCTGCGCTTCCATGGCTACGGCCCCGGGGACTGGACGGACTCGGCGGTCCGCCGCTACGTCCGGGACGCAGGCCCGCTGCTTACTCAGCTGCAGGTGCTGACCCGGGCCGACTGCACCACCCGGAACAAGGCCAAAGCGGCCCGGCTGGCCCGGGCCCAGGACGGGCTCGAGGCGCGCATCGCCACGCTCAGCGCGCAGGAGGAACTCAAGAAGATCCGGCCCGACCTGGATGGCCACCAGATCATGCGCATCCTCGGCCTGCCGCCCGGCCGTGACGTCGGCCGGGCCTACCGCCACCTGCTCGAGCTGCGGATGGAGCACGGCCCGCTGGGTCCGGAACGGGCCACTCAGGAACTGGTGCGCTGGGCCGAGGGCGAAGGGCTGGGCGCGCCGCCGCCCTCGGCCGGCCCTTCGCGGGAGGCCAGCCAGTAGCCAGCCGCGACGACCGCGAAGCCCACCGCGACCAGGCCGACGATGATCCGTGAATGGCCGCTGGCCGGCATGAAAACCGCGCTCAGCGCGGCCCCCGCGACGAACGTGACGTTGAACGTCATGTCGTAGAACGCGAAGACCCGGCCCCGGTAGCCGTCGGCCACCTGCTCCTGCAGGATCGTCGTCGCGCAGATGGCCACCCCCTGCCCGGCCAGGTTCAGCCAGAACCCGATGACCAGGAACGCGGCCTGGCTGAACGTCTGGCCCAGCGGCCCGGCCACCACCGCGGCGCTGGCCAGCAGCAGCGTGATCCAGGCGGGCTTGCTCATCCGCTTGGTGACCTGCGGGGTGATCAGCGCGGCGCAGGCGTAGCCCACCGCCGAGACGATGACCAGCACGGTGAAGTGGCTGAGTGCGGTGTTGGCGCTGGCCGAGCGGTAGAAGTAGTTGCGGTAGAGCAGGATCGACATCAGGAACAAGATTCCGTACAGGAACCGGTTGCCGCCGGTGGCGCCCAGCGCTGCGGCTGGCCCGCGGCGCCGGGCGACATACCGCGCCCCGTCCACCAGGCCGGACAGCACGGTGGCCAGCTCGCTGGCCAGCCGGCCCGGCTGCGCCTCGCCCGGGCCGTAGCGGGGACCGAGCAGATCGCGGGGCATGACCCGGGCGACCAGGCTGGCCAGCACGTAGCACAGCCCGCCGACCAGCAGGGTGATGGCCGAGCCGACCTGCCCGGCGCCGGTGAGCACGTGCACCCCCAGGCCGGCGATCCCGCCGATCGAGGCCATGATCCCGCCCGCGGTCGGCGACACCGCGTTGGCCATCACCAGCTTGTCCCCCGCCACCACGTGGGGCAGCGCGGCGGACAGCGAGGACAGGAAGAACCGGTTGACCCCGAGCACCAGCAGCACGGCGATGTACAGCGGGACGCCCAGCTTGCCCGAGGCCACCAGCCCGGCGGTGATCACCACGAACAGCGCCCGCAGCAGCGCCGACCAGACCAGGATCTGGCGCCGTGACCAGCGGTCGATGAATACCCCGGCGAACGGGCCGATCAGCGAGTAGGGCAGGTACAGCACGGCGAACGCGGCGGCCGCCGACGCCGGGTTGGGGAACGTGGTGGTGTTGAAGAACACGTACGAGCCGAGGCCGGCGGTGAACACCCCGTCGCCGGTCTGCGAGATCAGGCGGGTCGCGAACAGCCGCCGGAAGTCCCGCTCCCGGAGCACGATCCGCAGGTCGGTGAGGAACGATGAGCTGGGACGCCGGCCGCGCAGCTTCGCTTTCACGGCGGCCAGGAAGGTCACCCGCTCAGCCTACGGCGGGGCGGCAACCGGAACCGGGCTAGGCCGTGTCCCCTGGATCTTCGGCCCTCTGCGCGCCGCCCGGGCGCCGGGCGTACTCGGCCGGGGCGAACAGCACCAGCACGGACAGGTCCTCGGCGACGCCGGTGAAGTGGTGGTCCTCGCCGGCGGGCACGTAGATGACCGTACCCGGCCCGACCGGGGCGCTCTGCCCGCCCGCCACCAGCCGCGCCCGCCCCGAGGTCACCACGTAGATCTCGTCCTCGGTGTGCGGCTCCTGGTCATCGACGCCGCCCGCGGGCACCGAGTAGGTGCCGACAGAGAGGTCGCTGACCCGGAGATGCTCGGCCCAGTGCGTGCCGCCACCAGAGGCGGGCGCGGTGAACGCGCCCGCCTCCTGCAGGATCCGCATTACCTCTCGATCTCCCCGCGGATGAACTTCTCCACCAGGTCGCGGGCGACGTCGTCACCGTGCTGCTCGGGTGGGGACTTCATGAAGTACGACGCCGCGGACAGCACCGGGCCGCCGATGCCCCGGTCCTTGGCGATCTTGGCGGCGCGGATGGCGTCGATGATGATGCCCGCCGAGTTCGGCGAGTCCCACACCTCGAGCTTGTACTCGAGGCTGAGCGGCACGTCGCCGAAGGCGCGGCCCTCCAGCCGGACGTAGGCCATCTTCCGGTCGTCCAGCCACGGCACGTGGTCGGACGGGCCGATGTGCACCGCCGCCTTTTCCATCTCATGCGGGATCTGCGAGGTGACCGACTGGGTCTTGGAGATCTTCTTGGACACCAGCCGCTTGCGCTCCAGCATGTTCATGAAGTCCATGTTGCCGCCGAAGTTGAGCTGGTAGGTGCGGAGCAGCTCCACGCCCCGGTCCTCGAACAGCTTGGCCAGCACCCGGTGCGTGATGGTGGCGCCGACCTGCGACTTGATGTCGTCGCCGATGATCGGCACGCCGGCCGCGGTGAACTTGGCCGCCCACTGCGGGTCGGAGGCGATGAACACCGGCAGCGCGTTCACGAACGCCACCCCGGCGTCGATCGCGCACTGCGCGTAGTACCGGTCGGCCTGCTCGGAGCCCACCGGGAGGTAGGAGACCAGCACGTCGGCGCCGGACTCGCGGAGCACCGCGGTGACGTCGGCGGCCGGGTCGGCCGACTCGGAGATCAGCTCCTGGTAGTACTCGCCCAGGCCGTCCAGGGTCGGGCCGCGCTGCACGGTGACTCCGGTCGGCGGCACGTCACAGAACTGGATCGTGTTGTTCTCGCTCGCCCCGATGGCCTCGGCCAGGTCCCGGCCGACCTTCTTGGCGTCCACGTCGAACGCGGCGACGAACTCGACGTCGCTGACATGGTACGGGCCGAACGTGACGTGCATGAGCCCGGGAACCCGGCCCGCGGGGTCCGCATCCTTGTAGTACTCCACACCCTGGACCAGGGAGCTGGCGCAGTTGCCCACGCCGACGATAGCTACCCGAACCGAACCCATGGGGTTTACTCCTTGTCTCGCCGCACTCGGTGTCGGCGTCAGTTTTCTCCGGTCAGTGACGTTCGCCAGGATCAGCCCGGCGGCCTTTGCTGGCGCGCGCCGCGGCCCGGCCCGGTGTCGGCTTCGCGCTCGGACGCGATCAGCTCGTTGAGCCAGCGCACCTCCCGCTCGACGGACTCCAGGCCATGCCGGTGCAGCTCGAGGGTGTAGCTGTCCATCCGCTCCCGGGTCCTGGCCATCGCGCCGCGCACGCCATCCAGCCGCTCTTCCAGCCGGGTGCGCCGGCCTTCCAGGATCCGCAGCCTGATGTCGGCCCGGGTCTGGCTGAAGAACGCGAAGTGCACGCCGAACCCGTCGTCCTCCCAGGCGTCCGGGCCAGACTCGCCGAGCAGCTGCTGCAGCCGCTCCTTGCCATCTGCGGTCAGCCGGTAGACGATCTTGGATCGGCGGGACAGCGGCTTGGCCGCCGCATCGGAGGCCCCGGCCGCTTCCTCTGCGATCAGCCCCTGGGCCAGCAGCTCCTTCAGGCACGGGTACAGCGACCCGTAGCCGAAGGCCCGGAACGCGCCAAGCGTCGCGTTGAGCCGCTTGCGCAGCTCGTAGCCGTGCATGGGCGTTTCGTGCAGCAGCCCGAGCACGGCGAGCTCGAGCACGCGCGACCGTTGCCCGACCATGCCGCCGGTACCTCCCCTCGCTCACCGAGGCTGGACAATGTGCCAAACCGATGTATCGAACCGATACATCGCAAAGATATGACGGGTTGACCAATGCCGCAACCCGTACCCAGTGGGACGTTCACCTCCACCGGGGTGATCTGGGCTCGGTGCGGTGCTGCGCCCGTCGTACGCTGAGGTAGTGGAAATCCGGCGTTCGGTCGTGGACTACGGGCTTGCCCGGCGGGCAACGCTCGCTTCCGTGCTGGCCGGGCACACCACGATCGCCGATGTCTGCGATGCACATCCCTACCTGCTCCGGGCGGCGAAATTTCACGGCGAGGAGACCAACACCGCCTGCCCGATCTGCCGGCGGACCAGGCTCACCCACGTCACCTACGTGTACGGCGACGAACTCGGCCCGTACGCCGGGCGGGTAAAGCAGGGACCGGAACTAGCCGAGATGGCGTCCGAATACGGGGAGTTCCGGGTATATGTGGTCGAGGTCTGCCAAAGTTGTGCGTGGAACCACCTCGCCTCGTCCTATGTTCTCGGCACCGGCGAGCCCCCCGCCCGGCGCAGGCGGCGGGCCCGCGCCAGCGACTGACGGCCGGGCAGGAGCCGCCGCTCAGCCAGGGCGGGCAGGTCAAGCACGCGCTATGCAGATGTGACGAATTTCTAACCTGCGCCGGGCGGCTCGAACCACCGGATAGCGTGAGGCCCGGCGGACGGCCCACGACTGCCCCTCCCAACCAGTGAGGACGCGTGAGTAACCCAGACTTTCCCGGCGCTTACCCCCCGGATGACGGCGACTGGAGCCGGCCCGGGCGAGCCCGGAGTGGCCAGCGCGGTGACGCGGCTGGACGCGCTGGCGGTTACGCCCAGGGGGGCAGCGACGGGGCCGACCGCGGTTACGGGCGCGAGCGGGCCTACCGCTGGGATCGCGGCCAGGCCGGCGAGCCGGGGCGCCACGCGGGGTCGGCCCCCCGGGGCAGGAGCGCGCCACGGCGGCGGAGCCGCAGCGACCCCGGGCTGACGCTCAAGGAGCGGCTGGCCGCACAGCTCGGCACCGACGGCCACCCGGCTACTGGCCACACGGCCGCCGCGGGCTACCCGGGCGGCGGTTACCAGAACGGCGGCTACCAGGGCGGCACGTCCCGCCGCGACCGCGACCTGCAGCAGGCGGCCGGCCGTGGCGGCCGGCGGGGCGGCGGCAACGGCCGTGGCGGCCGCGGGCCGGGCCGCACCCGCCAGAAGGGTGACTGGTGGCGCCACTGGACCTGGAAGAAGGCGCTGGCCATGGCCGCGTGCACGGCGGCTGGCTTCATCGTGCTGCTGGTCGTCACGGGTTTCTACGCCTACTCCCAGACGCCGATCCCGGTGGCCTCGGAATTCGCCACCGGGCAGGCCTCGCACGTCTACTTCCGGGATGGCAAGACGCTCGTCGGCATGTTCGGCAGCACAGACCGGCAGATCCTGTCGTCCACCCAGATCCCGGTCATGGTCAAGGACGCCATGGTCGCGGCGGAAGACAAGCACTTCTACCACGAGGGCGGCGTCTCACCGGTCGGCATCATCCGCGCGGGCATCGCGGACCTGACCAGCGGCTCGGTCCAGCAGGGCGGCTCCACCATCACCCAGCAGCTGGTCCGGAACTACTACCTGGGCATCGGCACCGCGGAGACCGCGACCAGGAAGATCAAGGAGATCTTCGTCGCGGAGAAGCTGGCGCAGAGCAAGTCCAAGGACTGGATCCTGACCAACTACATGAATACGGTGCCCACCGGGCCCAACATGTACGGTTTCGGCGCCGCGGCCCAGACCTACTTCGGCAAGCCGGTCAGCAAGCTGAGCGTCGCGCAGGCCGCGATGATCGCGGCGATGCCGCAGGCGCCCAGCTACTACAGCCCCAACCCGAAGGCGGGCGCCGCCTACCAGGCGCTCGTCTACCGCTGGCACTACGTGCTGCAGACCATGGTCGACATGGGCACGCTGAGCCCGCAAAAGGCGGCCCGGGAGAAGTTCCCCAAGGTCGCGAAGGCGTTCCACAACACCTGGAGCGGGTACCGCGGCTACATCATGGAGGCCGTCCAGCGGGAACTGGAGAACACCTACCACTACAGCCCAACGGACATCGCCAACGGCGGGCTGACCGTGGTCACCACGTTCGACCGGCCGATGATGAACGCGCTCTACGGGTCGGTGAAGCAGGAAGAGAAGCTGTTCGGCCGCGTGCCGCGCTACGTGCATGCGGGTGCGGTGCTGGAACAGCCGCGTACCGGCCAGATCTGGGCCATGTACAGCGGGCCGAATTTCAACGACCCGAAGAAGAAGTGCACGCGGGTCCGCTGCCAGTGGGACATGGCGCTGCAGAACCGCGAGCAGGTCGGCTCGTCGTTCAAGCCCTACGTGCTGGCGCTGGCCCGGCAGCAGGGGATGAACGTCAAGACCAGCGTGCTGGACGGGCACTCGCCGCTGTGGATCCCGCCGGTCTCGGACCCGACCACGTACGCGAGCTGGAACCAGCCCGCGGACTCGGGCAGCTGGTACCAGGTCGGCAACGACGCGGGCGACGCCCAGGCCGCCGGGGTCAGCGTGGTCACCGCGTCGGCCGAGTCGCTGAACACCGCGTACACCGATCTGTATCACCGGGTCGCGGGCAGCGATGGGCAGGATATTGTCCACCTGGCCAACAGCTTCGGGGTGGACACCGGCAAGTACGGTTCCGGGCTGTACCAGATGCGCAGCGAGGTCGGCACCGCGCTGGGCCAGGCGTCGCTCACCGTCGAGGAGCAGGCCAGCACGTTCGCCACGCTGGCCAACGACGGCATGTACATCACCCCGCACGTGATCCTGCGGATCCAGCAGCAGAAGCCGGGTGCGGCCATGACCACCACCACCGCGACCCCGAAACGGCGGCCGGTGCTGACCCCCGATCAGGCGTCTGACGTGGACTACGCGCTGTCCTTCGACACCAAGCCGGGCGGCACCGCGGCCACCGCCGGGCTGACGGATGGGCGGCCGGTCATCGCCAAGACCGGTACCACCAACCTGTCCCAGTCGGCGTTCTTCATCGGCGCAATCCCGCAGTGGAGCCTGGCCGTGGGCCTGTTCACCAACCAGCAGGGCTGCCCGAAGGGGGTGCCCGGCTGCGCGGCGGCGGCCAATCAGGAGAGCGCGCCGCCGGCCGGGGTGCAGACCCTCTACGGGCTGGCCGGCCTGCAGGGCTACGGCGGCCAGGAGCCCGCCACCATCTGGCACAACTTCATGGAGCAGCAGTTCCTGGACACCACCCCCCAGGCGTTCCCCACCCCGGACTTCGGCGGCACGCCGTGGAACCTGCTCGGCCCGAACGCGCCCAAGCCGCACCCCCACCCGCACCCCACCAGCCAGGGCTTCGTGTTCTTCCACCACTGCTTCGGCAACGGGGGCGGCAACGGTAACGGGAACGGCAACGGGAACGGGAACGGCAACCCGGTCCCGAACCCGAACCCGAGCATCCCGATCCCGACCGCGCAGGCCAGCACGCCCCCGGTGCCAAACCCCTCCCCGTCGGGCTTCCGGCGGGGATAACCCGGCCGGCCGGCTCCCGGCCGGGGGAGAATCGTCTGAGGGACTGACCCGGTGATGGACGCCGGGCAGCAGATGACCGGGCGGCGGATAACGGAGTGTGCGTGGCAGACGAGGGAGCCGGCCTGGCGGGCCGGGGACGGCCCGGCGGGCGGCAGCATCCGGGTACGGCCCGGCTCGCCGTGCTGGTCGGCTCCACCACGGTGCTGGTCACCGCCAGCGTGCTCGGCTGCGTGCTGGGGCTGGCCAACAAGTGGTCCTGCCGCGCCGGGGCCTGGAACGGCTACCTCACCCAGTTCCAGGCGCACTGCTACACCGACATCTACCCGCTGTACTACGGCGAGGGCCTGTCGGCCGGCAAGGTGCCCTACGCCGGCCATCCCGTCGAGTACCCGGTGATCATCGGCGGGGCCATGCAGCTGGTGGCCTGGATCGTCCGGCCGATCGGTGACCCGTTCGTCCGGGGCCGGGAGTTCTTCGACGTCACTGTCGCGGTGCTGTCCATCTTCGCCATCGTGGGCGTGCTGGCCACCGCGTATCTGGCGGGCCGGTCGCGGCGCTGGACGGCGCTGGGCGTCGCGCTCGCGCCCGCGCTGATCCTGGGCGCGTTCATCAACTGGGACCTGATCGCGATGGGCCTGGCCATGCTGGGCCTGGCCGCCTGGGCGGCGCGCCGCGGTGTGCTGGCCGGGGTGCTCATCGGGCTGGCCGTGGCGACCAAGTTCTACCCCGTGCTGTTCCTGGGGCCGCTGCTGCTGCTCTGCGTGCGGGCCGGCCGGATGCGGGAGTTCTGGGTGACGGCCGGCTCGGCCGCCGCCGCGTGGCTGGCGGTCAACCTGCCGGTGCTGATCGTCGCGCCGTCCGGCTGGGCCCGGTTCTACCAGCTCAGCGAGAGCCGGTCGGCCGACTGGGGCTCGATCTGGTACTTCTTCCAGACCGAGCACTGGCCGCTGTTGGGCATGACCAGCATCGGCCACCTCAACGTGCTGTCCAGCCTGGTGTTCCTGGCCGCCTGCGTGGGGATCGGGCTGCTCATCCTGGCCGCGCCGCGGCGGCCCCGGCTGGCCCAGGTGTGCTTCCTCACCCTGGCCTCGTTCCTCATGTTCAACAAGGTGTGGTCGCCGCAGTACGTGATCTGGCTGGCCCCGCTGGTCGTGCTGGCCCGCCCGCGGTTCGGCGCGTACCTGGCGTGGCAGCTGGCCGAGGTCGGCTACTTCTTCGCGATCTGGGCCTACCTGATCACCGTGTCGGTGTCCGGCATCGAGCACGTCGGCGGGATCAGCAGCGGCCTGTACTTCGCCGCGCTGCTGGCCCGGTTCCTCACCGTGCTCGCGCTGTGTGGCCTGGTGATCCGGGAGGTGCTGCAGCCCGCGCACGACGTGGTGCGCGCCGGCGGGGCGGACGACCCGGCGGGCGGCGTGCTCTCCGGGGCCGCCGACCGGTTCGTGCTCAGGCTGGGCGGCCGCCCCGAGCGCCACCCCGCGGCCGCCGCCTCCTAGTCCTGCTTCCCGCCGAGGTGCTCGCGGAGCCAGGCGATGTCGGCCGGTGGGTCCGGGGTCTCGCAGATGACGTCGCCGCCAACCGCGCGGATCAGGCCAGCCAGCACGTTCGGGTCGATGGTGCCCTGCGTCATGCCCGCGTGGCGGTCCCGGCTGGAGCCGAACTCATCCCGCGAGTTGTTGCAGTGCACCAGGTCGATCCGGCCGGTGATGGCCTTCACCCGGTCCACGATCCCGGTCAGCTCCTCGCCGCTGGCGTAGGCGTGGCAGGTGTCCAGGCAGAAGCCGACCTCGCCGCGGGAATCGCCGGCGTCGCCAATCGCCTCCCACAGCCGGGCCACCCCGTCCAGGCCCCGCGCCATGGCCTGGCCGCCGCCACCGGCCGTGTTCTCGATCAGCATGGGCACCGGCCGGTCGATCCGCGCCGTCGCCTTGGCCCAGTTCTCATAGCCCTCCGCCGCGTCCGCGTCGGCCGTCACATTCCCGCCGTGCACGATCACCCCCGTGGCGCCGATCTGCGCGGCGCCCTCCAGGTACTGGCCGAGCAGCTTCCGGCTGGGGATGCGGATCCGGTTGTTCGTGCTGGCCACGTTGATCCGGTACGGGGCGTGGATGTACGCGCTCACGCCCGCGCCGGCGAGCGCGGCGCGCAGCGCGGCCGGGTCACCGCCCGGGAACTTCGGCGCCGCCCAGCCCTGCGGGTCGCCGAGGAAGAACTGAACCACCGGCGAGTCGGTCGACAGCGCGGCGGGCAGGGGGTCCTCGTCATGAACGTGGGGTCCGATGCGCACCATGGGAGTAGAGACTAGGCCGTGCGCGGACGGCCGGGGCCGCGCGGGCTCAGGGGAACAGTCCGCCGTGCGCCAGGCCCAGGGCCACCCCGACAAACGCGGCCACCAGCCCGCCCACGATCAGTATCCGCTCTTCCCTGGTCGCGGAGACCATCTGGGTGTACAGGCCGATGACCAGCGAAGCCAGCCCGGCCCAGCTGGCGGCCACGTGGGCCCACCCGGGCGCGCCACCCTGGTTGGCCAGGAATCCGGCGGCCATGGCCAGAAGGCCGGCCAGCAGGGTGAACACGGCGAGCGCGTTGGTCACCGGGTGACGCTGCCCGTCGCTGTTCAGCGTCACGTGCGGCAGCCGCATCCGGGCCCGGGCGCGGCCGGCCTGCGGCATCTGGACTCCGGTGGCTTGCGGCATTGCGGCCACCCCCTCGGGCATCCGGCCGACGGCGGAATTACCGGTCTTGTTCCCAGTGCCGGCCCGCCGGAATCCTGGCCGGCAGCGTCGGTGCCCCCTGGTAGGCTGGCTCAGCCGCGACGATCACCGGCGTTATCGCAGGCTGGCGTGGCGGCCCCTCCTGTCACGGAAAGACCGTGGCCGCATCAGTCCAGAGGAGGCATGTTCCTGCATGCGCCGCTATGAAATGATGATCATTCTCGATCCCGCCCTCGAAGAGCAGGCCGTTCACCCGTCACTCGAGCAGTTCATGTCCGTGGTCACCACCGGTGGCGGTGCCGTGGACAAGATCGACGTGTGGGGGCGGCGCCGGCTCGCGTATGAGATCGACAAGAAGGCCGATGGCATCTACGCGGTCGTCGACCTGATCGCCGAGCCGGAGACGGTAACCGAGCTCGACCGCCAGCTCAGCCTCAACGAGGCCGTGCTGCGGACGAAGATCCTGCGCCCGGAGATGCACTGATCCCGGGCCCGCGACGTGACACACCCTCCGATTGACCGGGAGTAACCCGATGGCAGCAGGCGACACCCAGATCACGATCGCCGGCAATCTGGTCGATGACCCAGAACTCCGGTACACCCCGACCGGCCAGGCGGTCGCCAAGTTCCGGGTGGCCTCCACCCCCCGGTTCCGTGACAACCAGTCCGGCGAGTGGAAGGACGGCGATTCGCTGTTCCTCACCTGCAACGTGTGGCGGCAGGCGGCCGAGAACGTCGCGGAGTCGCTGCAGCGCGGCATGCGGGTGATCGTCCAGGGCCGGCTGCGGCAGCGCTCGTACGAGACCCGCGAGGGTGAGAAGCGCACCGTGTACGAGGTCGAGGTGGACGACGTCGGCCCGTCCATGCGGAATGCGTCGGCCAAGGTCACCAGGTCCAACCGGTCCAGCGGCGGCTTCGGCGGCGGCCAGGGTGGTAACCAGGGTGGCGGCCAGAGCGGCGGCCAGGGTGGTAACCAGGGCGGATCCAGCGGGTATGGTGGGTCGTCCGGTGGCCGCTCCGATGACCCGTGGGCATCCGACGCGGGTGGCTTCGGCGAGGGATCGACCGACGAGCCACCGTTCTGAGCGCGGCCCCGGCCGCGCCGCGCAGCAACGATAACTAACCATCCCCGCGCGCAGCGGGGCTCTCTTCAGGAGCACCATGATGGCGAAAGCACCTGTTCGCAAGCCCAGGAAGAAAGTCTGCCTGTTCTGCCAGGAGAAGATCTCCTACGTGGATTACAAGGACACCGGGCTGCTTCGCAAGTTCATCTCCGACCGGGGCAAGATCCGGGCCCGCCGGGTGACCGGTAACTGCACGCAGCATCAGCGCGACGTCGCCAGGGCGATCAAGAACGCGCGAGAGATGGCGCTGCTGCCGTACACGAGCACGGCACGCTGAGGCGGGAGGGCCGATACCCATGAGCCGCACACCGATGAAGCTGATCCTCACCAACGACGTCACCGGGCTGGGCGGGCCCGGCGATGTGGTCGAGGTGGCCGGCGGCTACGGCCGCAACTACCTCGTGCCGCGCGGCCTGGCCATGCGCTGGACCAAGGGCGCCGAGAAGCAGATCGAGCTGATCAAGCGAACCCGGGCGGCCCGGGACGTGCGCAGCCTCGACGACGCCAAGGAAACCGTGAAGCGGCTGTCCGCGCTCACCGTCCAGCTGCGGGTGCGGGCTGGAGCCCAGGGGCGGCTGTTCGGCTCGGTGAGCTCGTCGGACATCGCGCAGGCGCTCCGGGCCGCGGGCGGCCCGGAGCTCGACCGCCGGCGCATCGAGATCGCCACGCCGATCCGGACCATCGGATCACACCAGGTCACGGTGCGGCTGCACCCGGACGTCACGGCGACCCTGGACGTTGAGGTCAGCGCCAGCTGATCAGGCGGGCGGTCCGCCGTGTTGCGGCAGGCCGGTCCGTCGCGTGCGGCGGGGTCAGTCCGTCGCGGTGTACTTGGGCAACCGCTGCGCCAGTGCTGGGTCCAGGTCCGCCATCATCGCCCAGACACAGGCCAGCCGCGCCGCCATGCCGTCCGTCCCGGACGCACCCAGCCGGGCTTCCTCAGCCAGCCGGTCGATCGCCACGCCGATTAGCGCGAGCCGGGGGTCCGGGGCGGGCCAGGCGTCAGGGATCGAACACATTCTCGAATCCTAGGGGAGCGGCCCGCTGTCTGCGGGCGCTTCCGGCCGGCTGCCCGGCGGCCCGCGGGGCGCCCGGAGCCGCGCCGCAGGTGTGGATAACTTTGGGCGCGTGGGCACCCCGCGAGCTGGCGAAACTTTTTTCCGCACACATCCGGTGGATCGCATAACTGCAGGCAGTAGCCACCGTCCGGGCACCGATCGGGGGATCATCCCCAGGCCTGTCCCCAGACTGCGCACAGCGCTTGCGGCGTGTCTGCACAGCCTGTCCACAGGCCTGTGCACAGCATGATTGGACGGCTGGCCGGCGCCCGACAAAACTGTCAGACCTGCCTACTAAAACGGGGGGTAGCCCACGGTGCCGGTGGCCGCCGGGCTACTTGAGGCGACGGGGAGGTGATGGCGGTGAGCGTTACCGAGATCGCACCCCGGGGTGAGGGCTTCGATCGCACCCCACCGCACGACGTAGCCGCGGAGCAGTGCGTCCTCGGCGGAATGCTGCTGTCCAAGGACGCCATCTCCGACGTGATGGAGACCATCCGCCCGGATGATCACTACCGGCCCGCGCATCAGATCGTGCATGAGGCCATCCTCGAACTGTACGGCCGGGGCGAACCTGCCGACCCGGTTACCGTCTCCGACCTGCTGAACAAGCGGGGGGAGCTGGCCCGCGTCGGCGGTCCCAGCTACCTGCACACGCTGATCGCCTCGGTGCCCACCGCGGCCAACGCAGGTTACTACGCCCGGATCGTCCGGGAGCGGGCCATCCTGCGCCGCCTGGTCGAGGTCGGCACGCGCATCGTGCAGCTCGGCTACGCCGGCGACGGCGAGGCCGACGAGCTGGTCGACCGGGCCCAGGCCGAGGTCTACGGGGTGACCGAGCGCCGGGTGAGCGAGGACTACCTGTCGCTGTCCGAGATCATGCCGGCCGCGCTGGACGAAATCGAGGCGATCGGCAGCCGGGGCGGCGGGATGACCGGCGTGCCCACCGGGTTCGCCGACCTCGACGCGCTCACCAACGGCCTGCACGCCGGCCAGATGGTCGTCATCGCGGCCCGCCCGGCCGTGGGGAAGGCGCTGGCTCTGTCCACCTCACTGCCGACCCCTGAAGGCTGGACCACCATGGGCGAGGTCCGGGTCGGGGATCGCCTGATCGGGTCCGGCGGCACGCCGGTGGCGGTCGTGGCTGCTACCGAGGTGATGCACGGCAGGCCCTGCTACGAGGTGGAGTTCTCCGACGGTGAGATCCTTGTCGCGGACGGCCAGCACCAGTGGCTCACCTGGACGCGTGCCGCCCGGCGTTATGACGCCCAGGTCCGGGGACTGCGGCGCAACTACGCCAGGCCGGTGGCGCCGCAGGTCGTCACCACCGAGCAGATCGCAGCCTCGCTGCGCTGCCCGGCGGCGGACCTCCGCCCGGATCACGCGGTGCAGCTAGCCGCGCCACTGGACCTGCCCGCTGCTGGGCTTCCGCTGCCGCCCTACGCCCTCGGTGTGTGGCTCGGGTGCGACCATCCCCTCGAACCGCGGTTCACGACCGCGGATCCTGAGGTGGTCATGGCCGTAGAAGCTTCCGGGCTCGCCGCCGTCCCGCAGGAGGACCCGCTCAGTTATGCACTGGCGACCCAGGCGGGCCACGGCTGCCCGGCTGAATCCGTGCGGGCCGAGCTTCGCACGCTGGGGCTGTTGGGGCACAAGCACATCCCTGCGCGGTACCTCCGCGCATCTGCTGGGCAGCGGCGCGAACTGCTGGCCGGTCTTCTTGACACCGACGGCACGGTGCTCGCCAGCGGGTCGATTCAGCTCGCAGTGACCAGCCGGGAGCTGGCCGAGGGAGTGCGCGAGCTAGTCGTCAGTCTTGGTTACCGCTGCTCGATGGCTACCAAGCGGGCTAAGGGCCGGCGCGAGGACTCCTCCATCTGCTACCTGGTCACCTTCACCACGCCCGACGAGGTGTTCCGCCTGCCCCGTAAGCAGCTCACCCACAAGGAGCGGCGGCGGCATCATCCGCAGCGCACCCGCTGGCGCTACATCGTGGATGTGCGGCCGGTGGCGTCGGTGCCAGTGCGGTGCGTTGAGATCGATGGCCCCGATCACCTGTATCTCGCGGGCCGGAGCATGATCCCGACCCACAACTCAACTCTGGCGCTGGATCTGGCCCGGGCAGCGGCGATCAAGCACGCGATGCCGACCGTGATGTTCAGCCTGGAAATGAGCCGCAACGAGATCACCATGCGGCTGCTGTCGGCCGAGGCCCGGGTGCCGCTGCACAGCATGCGCACCGGGCAGATGGGGGAGGAGGACTGGACCCGGCTGGCCCGGCGGATGAGCGAAGTGGTGGACGCACCGCTGTTCATCGACGACTCACCCAACATGTCGATGATGGAGATCCGGGCCAAGTGCCGCCGGCTCAAGCAGCGGAACGACCTGAAGATGGTCATCGTCGACTACCTGCAGCTGATGAGTTCCCCCCGGCGGGTGGAGAACCGGCAGCAGGAAGTGTCGGAGATGTCCCGGTCGCTCAAGCTGCTGGCCAAGGAGATCGACGTCCCGGTGATCGCCATCTCCCAGCTGAACCGGGGACCCGAGCAGCGCACCGACAAGAAGCCACTGCTGTCCGACCTGCGCGAGTCGGGCTGCCTGACCGCGGACAGCCGGATCCTGCGGGCCGACACGGGCGCCGAGGTGACGCTGGGCGAGCTGGTCGCCAGCGGCGAGCAGAACGTCCCGGTCTGGTCGCTCGATGACCGGCTGCGCCTGGTGCCCACCGTCATGACGCATGCGTTCCCGAGCGGGACCAGGGAAGTGTTCCGGGTCCGGCTGCGCTCGGGCCGTGAGGTGCAGGCCACCGCGAACCACCCGTTCCTGACCTACGACGGGTGGCGGCCGCTCGGTACGCTCGGCCCGGGCAGCCGGGTCGGCGTGGCCCGGCATACCCCTGGTCCGGTGAACCTGCGGGCGCTGCCCGCGGATGACCTCATCCTGCTGGCCCGCCAGCTGGCCGGCGGTTCGCCGGAGCAGGCGATCCCCGCCCCGCTGTGGTCGGTGCCGCGCAGCCAGCTGGCGCTGTTCCTGCGCCACCTGTGGGGAGCCGGCGGCTGCATCTGGTGGGACGCCCGGGCGGAGCAGTCACGGATCTACTACCCGTCGGCGAGCCGCCGGCTGGTCGATGACGTCGCCCGGCTGCTGCTGCGCTTCAACGTGCTGACGCAGGTCTTCGAGCTCGGCGGCGACGGGCGCTCGCCCCGGTACCTGCTGGTGGTGGAGGGCACCGAGAACCAGCTGCGCTTCCTGGACGGGATCGGAATTCCCGGGGCGGGCGGCCCGATCGCCCAGGCCACCCGGGAGCGCCTGCGGTCGGCCCGGCGCGACGAAGCGGCGTCCCGGGTACCGGGCGATGTCTGGAACCAGGTGGGGCGGGTCCTGGCCACCCGCCAGCCAGCGCTGCGGGCCGGCGCGTCAGTAACGGCTGGCTGGCGTCCGGCCGTATCGGTGCTGGCCGGCCACGCGGATCCGGCGCGCGCTGACGGCCCGGTGCCGGCCCAGCTTTCCCAGGTGGCCACCCTCCTGGACCAGGCCGAGCTGGACATGGTGGCGACCAACGACATCTTCTGGGACGAGGTCGTGTCCGTGGACAGCGTGGGCCGGCAGCCCGTCTACGACGCGACCGTGCCGGGCACGCACAACTTCGTGGCCAACGGCATCAGCCTGCACAACAGCATCGAGCAGGACAGCGACGTGGTGATCCTGCTGCACCGGGAGGACGCGTACGAGCGGGAGTCGCCGCGGGCCGGGGAGGCGGACCTGATCGTGGCCAAGCACCGCAACGGGCCGACCGCCACGGTGACCGTGGCCTTCCAGGGTCACTACAGCCGGTTCGTGGACATGGCCCCGGGCTGAGCCTGGCCGGGAAGCGGGCGGCCGTCATAGCCTTCCGGCCGGCCCCTGGACGTCCCCGATGCTCCCCCTGAATAGCACGGCTGACCTGGGTAGAAGTGTGACATGGACGTGCGACGAGTGATCTTCGCGGCCGCGCCGGTCGCGGCGGCGGCGGCGCTGGGCGGGGTGGGCGCGCGGCGCGCGCCGGAAACCTACTCGCGGCTGGACAAGCCGCGCTGGGCGCCGCCCGCCGCGGTATTCGGCCCGGTGTGGTCGGCGCTGTACACCGGCATCGCGGCGGCGGGCTGGCGGCTGTCCGGCCGCGGATCCGGGTGGACCAGATCGCTGCATCTCACGCAGCTGGCGCTGAACGCGGCATGGCCGATCGCGTTCTTCGGCGTCCGTGACAAGCGCGCCTCACTGGTGATCATCGCGCTGCTCGACGGCGTCATTACCGCCGAGGTCCTCGCGCTGCGCCGCCAGGACCGCGTCGCCGCTGCGCTGCTGCTGCCCTACCTGGGCTGGAGTGGCTTTGCCACCGCGCTCAATGCGGCGGTAAGCGACCCCGGCGAGCGTGGCTGACGGGTCCCTCGGTTCCCGCGCCGAGCAGGGAATGCTTGAGAACCGGTCGGAGTGCCAGCGGCGCGCTACAGCTTGCTGCGGATGGCGATCTGGGCCAGTTCGGGCAGCTTGGGGGTGGCGATGGCGGCGGCGATGCGCACCCCGGCCCAGGCCAGGGCGAAGCCATAGGCGGCGGCGCACAGCACCAGCAGCGGCATCCGGATCGCGGCTGGATCAGTGCCGGTGCGCAGGATGACGACTATCACCGGGGTGATCGCCACCCCGACCGCGCCGAGGCAGGCGAGGGTGCCGCCGAGCGGGTAACCGGTGTAGCCGTCGGCGGGGCGGGGCGCGGGATTGCCGGCCCGCTTTTCCACCGGATAGGGCAGCGCGGCGGTGATGATGTTGCTGATGGCCAGGCCCGCGCCGAGCGCAGCCAGGTCCACCGCCGTGCCCAGGAAGCCGTCCACTGGGTGCCCGGCTACGCCGGCGATGGCGAAGGAGGCCAGCGTCAGAAGCGGCACACCGACCGTGGCGACCGCGATGTTCTGGCCCGAGAAATAGGCGCGCAGCGTCCGGGGCCCGCTCAGCGCCATCGCCTCGAATCCGAACCCTGGCCCGGTCATGCCGATCGAGTTGGCGTGGAAGACGCCCACGAACGTCCCCCCGAAGCCGGCGCTGAGCAGCACGGCGACGATGTAGTGCGGGGTGGTGACCGTGCTGACCGCCGACGCCCCCATGATGACCACGACGATGGCCCAGTAGACGACGGAGACCGGCTCGCGGCGCTGATAGATCCAGAACCGGGCGGCCACCGTGCCGCGCAGTCCGTACCGCGCGAATCGCAGCGTCGCGCCGTGCACCGCCGAGGACTGCGTGGAGGTATCGGTCGACACCAGGGCGCGGTGCAGGGAGCTGACCCACAGCCAGCCGAGCGCGACGATGACGGCGGCCAGCAGCGCCAGCCGCAGCAGCGCGGCACCGGGATGCCCGCTCGAAGCGTCCTGGATCGCGTGCGCGGCCAGGCCCGGGGGTAGCCAGCGCAGCCAGCCGTCGATGCCGCCGAAGCTGGCCGCGGTCAGCTTGCCCTCGGCGGTCAGCCTGGGCACCACCTGGACGAACGCCTCATACAGCACGAACAGGGGGATCACCAGGAGGGCGGCGAGGTCCTTGCCGCGGCGGGAGCGCAGCAACCGGGCCATGCTGGTGGTCACGAACCGGGCCAGCGTGATGCAGAACAGCACCTGCAGCAGCACGGCGGCCAGCGCGACGACCAGCCCGGCCGGGCCGTGGGCCAGCCCCACCGTCACCCCGAGCAGGCCGACCACATTGGCCAGCGGCCAGGCCCCGGCCGCCGAGGCGGCCAGCAGCCCCACCGCCAGCGGCCGGGTGCGCAGCGGGTAGAGGGCCAGGGTGGCCGGGTCCAGGGTGCTGTCCAGGCCGAACGCGACGAGCGGGAGGATCAGCCAGCCGAACGCGAACAGGGTGAAGATGACGGTCGTCAGGTCCACCGCCGAACTCTGGCCGCGCAGCAGGGCCAGCGCGGCGAAGGTGCCGGCCGCGACCAGCCCGGCGAAGATCGTGCTGGCGATGAAGGCGAACTTGGCCCCGGCGGACGCCCGCAGCGCGTTGCGCAGCAGGCGCAGTTTCAGCTGGACGAGGAGCCGAGCCACGACAGCACCTCCTGGTCAGTCGCTCTGCTGCCGACCCGGTCGATGAACGCCTGCTGCAGGGTCTTGCCGCCGCGAACCTCATCAAGGGTGCCGGTCACCACGATCCGGCCCTTGTCGATGATCGACACGTGATCACAGACCTGCTCGACCAGCTCCATCACGTGGCTGGAGAACAGCACGGTCGAACCGGAACCGACGAAGCGGGTCAGCAGCCGGCGGATGACGTCACCGGACACCGGATCGACGCCTTCCAGCGGTTCGTCAAGGAACAGCACGGCGGGGTTGTGGATCAGGGCGCAGCCCAGCGCGGCCTTCTTGCGCATGCCGGAGGAGTAGTCGGCGACCAGGCGCCTGGCGTCGGCGGCCAGATCCAGCACGTCCAGCAGCTGCGCCGCCCGCGAGCGCGCGTCGCCGGCCGGCAGGCCGCGCAGCCGACCGGCGTATTGCAGCAGCTCCTCGCCGCTGAGCCGGTCGAACAGCCGGGCCTGGTCCGGCACCACCCCGATGATCGCCTTGGCGGCGCGCGGGTCGGCCCACACATCCAGCCCGTTGATCAGGATCTGGCCGCTGTCCGGCCGCAGCAGGCCGGTCATCATGGACAGCGAGGTGGTCTTCCCGGCCCCGTTCGGGCCGACGAGACCGGCGAAGGAACCCGCCGCGATCACCAGGTCGATCCCGGCCACCGCTTCTTTCTCGCCGAAGCTCTTCCGCAGCCCGTGTACCGCGATGGCTGGCTCAGCCATGGCTTCCTCCTTGTCGGCTGGTCGGCTGGTCGGCTGGTCGGCTAGGAGCCCACGGTGTGCGGGAGCCTGCCCCTGGCGCCGAGTTTGTACGCGATGATCAGTGCCTGGCCGGATAGTGGCACGGCTGCACCGGTGATGACGTAGTCACCGTCGATGGCGACCGGGGCGTTCGAGCCGGCGGACAGCGGAGTGTTCAGCAGGATCGCGCCGGTGGTGGCGTTGAACGCGTACAGGTGACCGCTGTAGGTGGTGGTGAAGACGACATTGTTGGTAACCGCCGCGGCGCCGTAGGGCGAGGAGGGGAGCTGGTCGCTCCATCCGACCTTTCCGGTGTCCTGGTTGACGGCGACCATCTCGCCGGTCGCCCTGGGGATGGCGGCCCGGAATGCCTTGGCGCTCTCCGTCACGCCCTTCACCGACATGGGCACGGCGAGGTTGTTGACGGCGGCGAACGTCGTCGACCCGTTGCTGGCCAGCTGGGACTCGACGCCGCCGAACACGCCCGGTTCGAGGTCGAACCTGGCCGGCAGCGAGATGGGTGAGCCCGGCCGGGCGTTCTCGGTGAGCAGCCCGGCGTCGCCGGGACCGCGGTGCACGCCGACCGGGAGCTTCCAGATCAGCTTGCCGGTCTGCGCGTTCAGCTCGATCAGGATGCCGGCCTTGCCGCCGCCGATCACCACCTGCCGCCCGTTCGCGGTCGTGAGCACTGGCGAGTTCTGCAGATCCCAGTCGAACAGATCGTGCGGTGTGAGCTGGTAGTACCACAGCAGCCGGCCGGCCGGGCTGAGCTTGACGATCGAGTCGGTGTACAGGTCCGGGCCTGGACGGCTGGTCCCCCACGGATAGCCGCGCGGCCATCCGCTCTGGCCGATCGGGCCGGGATTCGCTATCCCGATGTACAGGTTGCCGTGGCGGTCGAAGGACGGCGGATCCCACAGTCCGCCGCCGGAGTTGATGCCCGGGTTCCCCCACAGGTTCTGCACCTGGTCCCAGGACCACCTGGGCGCGCCGGTGGCGGCGTTGAGCGCCCACAGCGTCGACGTGGCACCACCGAGATACTGGCCCTTGTTCGGGTTGACGGGCACGGTCGACACATACACGGTCCCGTCGTGGTAGCCAGGAGCCATGTCGATGCCCTCGCGGTCGTTGCCGATCAGGGTCCGGCTCCACAACTGCCGGCCGGTGGCCGCCGAGAGCGCGACCGCGGCCCTGTCCGTCGCCGCGTACACGGTTCCTCCGACGACATTGACGCCGTCAGGGCCACCGTTCAGCGAATTGTAGTTGTGCGTCCACAGGACCTTGCCGGTGGCGAGCCTGATCGCCATCACGTTCGACTCTTGATCCTGGGTGTATACCACGCCATTCACCACGACCGGTGTCGTGGTGTAACCATTCGCCAGCCCGGCGGCATGGGTCACCCCCGTCGACTCGACCGGCACGCACCACGCCACGCCCAGCGTGGTCACATTCGAGCTGGTAATCGGGCTGGCGACGTCGCGCGTGTTGGCCAGGTTGGCACCGGGGAGCGTCCAGCCCGGCGCGGCCGGCGGGCTGGACGCGGCGCCCGCCTGGCCGGTGACAGCCGGGCTGGCTGAGCCGGTCACCGCGCTCGTCCCGGCCGCGGCGCCGGACTTCGCGGAGCATGTCGCGGTGCTGGGCGCGCTGCTCCCGCAGCCGCCCAGGACCAGCCCCGCGGCCAGTACCAGGGACGCGCCAGTGGCCGCGCGCCGCCGGCCGCCCGGGCCCGTGATGGCCCGCGGCCCGGCGGTCCTGATGCGGGGGGCGCCCATGACTGCCTCCTCGTCCGCGTGCCGCCCACTGGAAACACTGCCGACCAGTGTGCGCCCGTCTGCCCCGGAGTAAAAACTGATATCACAAAGATAAGCACTTGGTATCAGAAAGGTCAACCCTTCGGCCGGGCAGAGGACGGGACGGGCCGGTGAGGCGGCTGGCTCCCGGCGGCCAGCCGGGCGGGGTCTCTGGGCCCGGACTCGCCCGGTGACTGGCGGCGGTGCTGGGTACGCTGTTGGAGCCCTCAGCCGGGGCAGCGGCGGGGCGGCAGCGCAGCTGGCGGTTCCAGGGCCTGATTACCCCGCACCGCCACGCAGCGAGGAGGCGATCGCCATGACCGGTGCTAGCGACATCGGCGGGAGCCACGCCGCCGGGGGGGCGGCCCACCGGGGCCGGGGCGGGACCAGCCGATGATCCTCGTGGCCGGGGAGAGCCTCATCGACCTGATCGTCGGCCCGCAGGGCAGCGTGCACGCCAGTCCCGGCGGCGGCCCGTTCAACGCCGCCCGCGCCATTGCCCGGCTGGGGCAGCCAACCCGGTTCCTGGGCCGGTTCTCGGCCGATCCGTTCGGCCGGGTGCTCATCGAGAAGCTGGCCGAAGACCAGGTGGAGCTGGCGCTCCCGGACCGGGTGACGCAGCCCACCGCGTTGGCAGTGGTGGCAGTCGACGGAACCGGCGTAGCGCAATATTGGTTTCATCTGGCTGGAACGGCCGGGTTCCAGCTCGATGAGACGGCGGCCGGGGCGGCGCTCCGGGCTGATGTCACGGCCGTGCATATCGGCACGCTCGGGCTGGTCGTGCCGCCCATGGCCACCGAGGTTGAGCGGCTGGCGCAGCGGCTGCCCGGCTCGGTGCTGCTGTTCCTCGACCCGAACTGGCGGGAGCAGGCCATCCTGGATGCGGACGCGCACCGCCGCCGGATCCGGCGCGTCCTGCCGCGCACCGACATCGTGAAGACGAGCACCGAGGACCTGGCGTTCCTGGTGCCGGGCGCGTCGCTGCCGGATGCGGCGGGCACGCTGGTCGGCTGGGGCGCGCGCTGCGTCCTGGTCACCGACGGCCCCGCGGCGATCGGGGTGTTCACCGCGGATGACCAGCTGTCGGTGCCGGTCCCGCCGGTCGAGGTGGTCGACACGGTCGGGGCGGGCGACTCGTTCGGCGGCGGCTTCCTGGCCTGGTGGGCGGAGCACGAGCTGACCCGGGCGGACCTGGCCGACCCGGCGCTGCTCCGGGCGGCGGTCACGGCCGGGGCCCGGGTCTCCGCGGTGACCTGCGGCCGGGCCGGCGCCCAGCCACCGTGGCGGCATGAGCTGGACGACAGTGCAGGCTGGGGCCGCCGCCGCGACGGGTGAGGCGGGGCGGGCCTGGGCGCGAATAGGGTCGGTGCGCAGCGGGTGCGAAGAGCACGGGGCTGCTGCGTGCGCCGGTGCTGCGGCGCCGGCTGGAACGGTCCCTGCAGCGCAACGCCTGACTGGCCCGGCGAAGGTCCCGCCGGCGCGGGCCCGACGCCTCCGGCGCCGGACGCCCCCTGGTGGCAGCATTGATCGTGGGCCAGGCAGCGGCGTTTTGCGGGAGGCGCGGTCATGGCGACCAGGACCATCCACGAGCAGGACCGGTGGCCACCGCCCCGGCTGACCAGCGGGCAGGTGTGGGAGGCGGTCGCCGGGGCTTCGTTCGCCGTGCTCAGTCACGTCACCCCGGCCGGGGAGCCACGCTCCAGCGGTGTCGTGTACCAGACCGCCGGGCAGCGGCTGATCGTCGCGGTCGCGCCCGGCAGCTGGAAGGCCCGGCATGTCGCGGCCGACGGCCGGGTGGCGGTGACGGTGCCGGTGCGCCGGGGTGGGATCTTGTCGCTGCTGGTGCCTATCCCCCCGGCGACGGTCAGCTTCCACGGGACGGCGGTCGTCCACCCGGCCGGATCGGCTCAGGCGTGCTCGCTGCTGGCGGAGCTGGGATCCCTCGTTCCGGCGGCGCGGCGGTCTTCGGCTTGTGTCATCGAGATCACGCCGGCTGGGGCGTTCCGCACGTTCGGGCTCGGCGTTTCCCTGTGGGCGATGCGCAATCCGGCCGCCGCCCAGGCGCGCGTGCCGGTCGCGGCGGGCGAGGACACCTGATGACTGCGCCGCCCGGAGCGGCCGTGACCGGGCAGCCAGCCGACCGGCTGGCGCTGATTGCCAGCCGTCACCCCGCCGTCGGCCTCGCGGTCGGCGTGGTCCGCGACGGGCGGCTGCGCCTCTTCCACGGGCACGGCATGGCCGACATCGCCTCGGGCAGGCCGGTGACCGAGGACACAGTATTCCGGATCGGCTCCATCACCAAGACGTTCACCGCGATCGCGGTGCTGCAGCTCGCCGAGCGGGGGCAGGTCGACCTCGACGCGCCAGCGGGCGACTACCTGCGCGCCTACCGCCTGGTCCCGGCGAAGCCCGGGCACCGGCTGCCGACCATCCGGCAGCTGCTCACCCACACCGCGGGCCTGCCCCAGCTCGTCTACCCCGCGCGTGCGTTCCAGCCGGTCCTCGGGGAGACCGTGGCCCACGGGCGGCGGGTGCCGGCGCTGGCCGAGTTCTACCGGGGCCGGCTTCACCTCGTCGCGGAGCCGGGCAGCCAGCACGCCTACAGCAACCACGGGTACGCCACGCTCGGCCAGATCGTCGAGGACCTGACCGGCCAGCGGCTGGGCTGCTACTTCCGCGAGCGCATCTTCGGGCCGCTCGGCATGACCGACACCGACCTCGTGAGGTCCGGCCGGATCGCAGCCCGGGTCGCGACCGGCTACACGCTGCGGGCCGGCGGCCCGCAGCCGGCCCGCGACATCGATCTGGTGGCCGTCGGCGCCGGGGCCATCTACTCGACCACGGCCGACATGGCCCGCTACGTGGCGGCGCTGCTGGATGGTGGCCGCGGCGAGCGCGGCCGGATACTCGAACCCGAGACGGTGGCCGGCCTGTTCGCGCCGCACTACCAGCCCGATCCGCGCGTCCCCGGGGTCGGGCTCGCGTTCTTCCGCCAGGAGCTGGGCGGCCACCTCGTCGCCGGGCACGACGGGCTGGTGCCCGGCTTCACCTCGCAGCTGTCGCTGGCGCCGCACGACGCAACCGGCGTCATCGCGTTCACCAACGGGGCGCGGCACGCCATGGCATGGCTCGGCCCCGAGGTCACCGCGGTTGTCGCGGGCCTCATCGGGGTCCCCGAACCGGTGATCCGGGCCGACGTCCCGCACCATCCGGAGATCTGGACCGACATCTGCGGCTGGTACTCCTTCCGCGGTTCGTTCCGTGACGTGCAGAAGTGGCTCGTCGCCGGGGCGGAGGTCGTGGTCCGGCACGGCCAGCTCACCCTCCGGCCTGTCACCCCGGTGCTGGCCCTGGCCCGCGGGGTGCCGCTGCACCCCGACGACGCCGGCGACCCCTATGTGTTCCGGATCGACCTGTCCAGCTTCGGCATGGGCACCAGCCGGGTGGTGTTCAGCCGGTCACCGGAGGGCGGGGCACACGCCGCGTTGCACGTCGACCTCGGCACTGGCCCGGTGTCGTTCGACCAGCAGCCAGCCACCAGGAACCCGCGGTACTGGGCCGCGGGCGCGCTCGGCGCGGCGGCCGCGGCCACCACCGGCAGCGCCGTCCGCCGGCACGTGCGGTACGCGCCGCTGCGGGCCCGCGGGCGCGCTCTGGCTGCGGCAGCCGCCGCGTCACGTGCCCACCGGCCCCATGACGTGCCGTAATCAACGGGATGCGGGCGTGCCTGAGATTCCGGGTGCGCGGCCCTCTCAGCGATCTTGCATCAGCTCACTGAACAGCCGTTCGTAGCGCAGCAGGTGCAGGTCGCCCACGTACTGCTCGCGAATGTAGGCCTGAGCGGCATGTCCCATACGGTCGGCCTGGTCTGGGTCGTCGAGCAGCCTGCTTACCGCCATCCCGAACGCTTGCCCGTCGTGCGGGTCGGGCAGCAGGATGCCGGTGCCGTCGGCGATCTGGTCGATGATCCCGCCGACGGCCGAGCCGACGACGGGCCGGCCCTTCCACATGCCTTCGGCCACGGTCAGCCCGAATCCCTCTGCGAGGCTCTTCTGGGCGATGACCGCGGCCTGCCGCTGCAGGGCGTTGACCATAGCGGCGTTTTCATCGGTGTCGTCCAGCGGCAAGGTCGCCAGCATGATCCGGGCCCGGGCCGGGGGCGGCAGCGCACGCCATGCCAGCAGGCAATCCCCGAAGACGGCAGCGCCTTCCGGGTCATCCGTCACCCCGGCAACCGCCGGGCCGGCCAGCACCAGGTATCCGCGGCCGCGAGGCGCGACGTACTCGGCGAAGGCCCGCATGACGCCCGCCATATCCTTGAGCCGGTCCCACCGGGAAACCTGAACAACCAGCGGATCATCGGGGCGGGGGTGGCTGTCGGCGGTGATCCCCGCCGCCTGGGTGACAACGCCTGCGCTGCCGTCACGGCGCAGGAAGGATGGCGGCCCGTCCGGCACGCTGATGTCCAGTACCCCGATTGCCGCCAGGATGGCGCGCACATTGGCCTCACCGAGGTCTTCGTTCTTGGGGGAAAAGGGATCGATAGACGGCGGGATGACCCAAACCTTCTCGCCTGGCATCCACGAAGGCGCATATTCGCGGCGAGAAAAGACGTACTGCTCGGCAGCGGCCAGGTGCGGTCGCAGAAACCTCCACGCCGCCCGGGTGGCGTCGTTCTCCCAGTCCACACCGATGTGGCAGCGCCAGGCCACGCGCGCGCCCGCACTCGCCAGTGGTGCGGCCAGCCCGGCGGTCTGCGGATCGTGCAGCAGTACCAGATCTCCCGGCCTTATCCGGTCGAGCAGCTCGACGGCGTTCGCGGCCAGCATCCGCCCGTAGTGGCCAGCGTCGGCCCCGGTCAGCGGGCCACCGGCGGCTTCGCCGTGGATCTGGTTGTGCAGGCGCTTGGTGAGCACGAAAAATCCGGCATCGCCGGTGATCACTTCCCAGCAGACCGGGATATCCAGATCCTGCACGTATCCGACGATGACCTGCAACATCTCGGCTACGCCACCGCCAACCGCGGTTGAGCTAACGTTCCAGATGGTGTGTCCGGCCAGCCGCTGCCGAAACTGGTCGGCTGCCCCCTGCAGCCGGGCCAGCCGGTCCTGGCCGATGACCGGCTCCAACCGGGCGACAGGGTGTCCCGCCACTTCCACCGACCGGACCAAACTCACCGATAGGCCCCCTTCGCGGCGGCGGCTTCAGAGCGGCAGGCATCAGCCCCGGCCGGCCCGTGAGGTATGGCGCCATCACGGGTCATCGGGCCCGATCGGCACCCAGCAGTGGCGCCGCGGCCGGGCAAGATTCCCCTTGCCCCAGATTCGGGCCCCGGATGCGGCGGGGCATCCTCCTGCGTGGGTGAATTCTGCGCTCCGTGAGATCACCCGGTACGAGGGAAGCCCCAGGTCGCCCGGGGGACAGGTGCGTGACGAGGGCCTCTTCGGTTTGGCCTCGGCCACCGCTCGCGCCGCGCTTACTCGGCCCGGAGCAGGCTTGCCGGACGCAATCGCGCGGCCGTCAGTGCCGGGCCGATGGCCAGCGCGGTCGCGGTCAGCACGGCCCCGACCGCGATGGCCGCGATGACCAGGGCGGTCACGACCGGTACCGGCACCACTCCGAGGCTGGAGGCGAAAGCCCGCCAGATCAGCCGGCCGACGGCGACCCCGGCCGGCACGCCGACGAGGATCCCGGCCAGGGCGACGGTCGTGGCCTGCCACAGAACCGAGGACGCCACCTGCCAGCGGACGAACCCGAGGGCCTTGAGCAGGCCCAGCTCCGGTCGGCGCCAGGCCACGCTCACCAGCAGCAGGTGCACCAGGGTGGCCACGCCGAACAGCGCCAGGACCACACCGAAGATGAGCGGGAAGTTCACCGCCTGCCCGAAGCTGGCCAGGTTGGCCGGGGTGGCCGGAAACTGCATGTCGTCCGGGTAATCCCGGGCCAGCTGGGCCAGCGCGGCCGCCCGCCCCGGGCCGGGCGCCGTGCGCACCAGGATCACGCCGCCCGCCCCGGCCACCGCCCGGGCCCGGCAGGTCCGGCCGGGTGGTCCCGCGGCGCAATGGTCGGCGAGCAGGCCGCTGAGGGTGAGCACCGCGCCGGTGCCCAGGCCTGCGGTGCCCACGTTTGGCGGGAACACCGTAATTCCCACCACACGGTCGGTCGAGGTCCGGGGCCGCCCCCGGGCCCCGGGAGCGGTCACCCGCACGAGCGAGCCGATGCGGGCCCCGATCTGCCGCAGCGTGGTCGCGCCCAGCGCCACCTCATCGTCGGCCTGCGGAAGCCGGCCGCTGACCGTGGTGAGCAGGAGTCGGCCGCGCGCGCTCTGGCCCGCGATGCCCGTGACGGTTCGGCCGTTCACGCTCACGTCCTCGCTGACGCCCAGGCTGATGTCCGAGATGGCGCGGTCACCGGCGAGACCTGTCAGCA
>Ga0335078_10002348_pt1 | contig 28768 bp, 25 predicted proteins | sample Lox_Sample_32_FD_206711 | JGI IMG/M metagenome (GOLD analysis project Ga0335078, IMG submission 206711) | Soil microbial communities from Loxahatchee National Wildlife Refuge, Florida, United States - Lox_Sample_3.2 | ecosystem: Environmental > Terrestrial > Soil > Wetlands | place: USA...
TAATCGCCGTAAGCGAAGCCGCCCGGCAGGATCACGCAGTCGACACCGCGAAGATCGTGGTCCTTGTGCCACAGCATGACGGGCTCGTTGCCGCTCAGCTCGACTGCATGTGCGCAATCGCGATCAGACCAAGTACCGGGGAAGACCGCGATTCCGAAGCGCATCACTACCGACGATCTCGGGTGGGGAGGACAGGGCCCATATGTTCGCGGCGAGTTTCCGGAGCGGTTCGGCTGAGCGCGACAATCTGCTTGCGAGAAGCCGAACCGCGTAGGACTGTCTGAGCAGGCGAATATGTGGGTCCTGTCCTCCCCACCCGCCACGCCGTCATTGCGAGGCGCTCTCCGTCATGACGCGTAAGGAGCCGATCCTTGAGTCCTCAATCACAGGATTGCGGAGCAGCTGCTCGCACATGCGCTCGACTTGATCGCGAGCATCGGACTCGCTGTCGGCTTCGAGCTCGAGGTCGATGTGCTTGCCCACGCGAACCGCTTTGACGCCATCGAATCCGAGCCGGCGCAAACCGTCGCGGACGACCAGGCCCTGCGGATCGTTGACGACGGGCTTCAGCGCGACGATCACCTCGACCGCGAAGATCATCCCGGCACGACTCCGGTGAGATCGATACCGCAGATGCGCCGCGCCGCCTCGACGTAGCGCTGCGTGGTTCCACGCACCACGTCCTCGGGCAGCTCCGGTCCGGGCGGTGTCTTGTCCCAGTTCAGCGTCTCGAGATAGTCGCGCACGAACTGCTTGTCGAACGAAACTGCGGGCTCACCCTCGCGCCACTCGGACATCTCCCAGAATCGCGACGAATCGGGGGTGAAGATCTCGTCGATCAACGTCAGCGCGCCGTTGATGAATCCGAACTCGAACTTGGTATCGGCGAGGTAGATGCCGACACTGTGGCAGCGGGCGGTTGCGAAATCGAACAGGCGCAGTGACGCCGACTCCAGCTGCTCCGCGAGGTCCGACCCGACGAGGCTGCGCAGCTCCTCGCGGGAGATGTTGACGTCGTGACCGTCATCCTTCTTGATGGCGGGCGTGAACCGTGGTGCGGGAAGGCGCGATGAATCGCGGAGGCCTGGCGCGAGTTGCTCTCCGGCGAGCGTGCCGTGGTCGCGATACTCCTTCCAGCCTGATCCGCTGATGAAGCCGCGGACGACGCACTCGACGTCGATGCGCTGTGCGCGAGCCACGTGCATCGAGCGGGGCAGCCAATCACCGCGCACGCCCTCGGGGATGGCCTCCTCGACGTCGGGGAGCAGGTGGTTCGGCATCATCCCGGCGGTCTGCGCGAACCACCACCGTGACATCTGCGTGAGGACGGTTCCCTTGCCCGGGATCGGGGTGGGGAGCACGACATCGAATGCGCTCAGCCGGTCCGTGGCGATCATCAGCAGCGTGCCGTCGGCGAGCTGGAAGGTGTCACGCACCTTGCCGCGCCGGAACAGGTTCAGGTCTCCGATGTCAGCGGCGTTCAACACCTGCATTCAGGACATCCTCCCGCCGGCGATGCCGGCCTCGACTGCGAACTGCGGTGACGCGGACGCAGTGCGCGCTTCTGGTGGTGACGTCGACAGGCCGAGCCGACGGTACGTCTCGTCGATGTGCGCCAGATACGGTTCCACGTCGAAACAATGGGCGATGGTCGACTCGGACAGCGCTCCGGTGACCTCGGGATCGTTGGCCACCAGATCGCGAAACGCGTCCTCGCCGTCGCGAGCGCGGCCCGCAAGCGCCTGCACCGCTCGATACGCGCGCTCGCGCGGCCATTCAGCCTCCACGATCAACGCCGTGAGCACCTGCTGGGAGAACACGACACCCCCGTGCCGTTCGAGGTTCTCCATCATGTGCTCCGTCTTGACCCGCAGCCCTTCGACGATGCGCGTCGAGAGGCGCACGATGTAGTCGGTGAGGGCGCAGGCGTCGGGGAGGATCACCCGCTCGGCCGACGAATGCGAGATGTCTCGCTCGTGCCAGAGCGCGACATCCTCCATCGCCGTGAGCGCGTACCCGCGGAGGACTCGCGCGAGGCCGCAGACACGCTCGCAGAGGATCGGATTCCGCTTGTGGGGCATGGAGGATGAGCCCTTCTGACGCTGTGCGAACGGCTCCTCGAGCTCGTCGACCTCGGTGATCTGGAGCAGGCGGATCGTGGTCGCGAGCCGCTCGAGCACCGCGCCGAGGAGCGCCATGGCGGTGATGAACGATGCGTGCCGGTCGCGGGCGAGCACCTGCGTCGCCACCGGCGCGGTGGTGAGCTCGAGACCCTCGCACACGTGCTGCTCCACCTCGGGGGGCACGCTCGCGTGCGTGCCGACGGCGCCCGTGATCTGGCCCGCAGCGATCTCGGTGGTGGCCGCGGCGAAGCGAGTGCGCGCCCGCCGGACCTCGTCGACGAAGTTGGCGAGCTTGATCCCGAGCGTGAGCGGTTCGGCGTGGACCCCGTGGGTTCGCCCCATCATCACCGTGAGCCGGTGCCGCTCCGCCTGTTCGACGAGCGCGCCGATGAGGGACTCGATGTCGGCGTCGATGACCCCGGCGGCATCACGTAGCTGCGTCGCCAGCGCGGTGTCCACGACGTCGGACGAGGTCAGACCGAGGTGGAAGAACCGCCCCGCGTCGCCGACCGTCTCCTGGACCGCGGCGACGAATGCCGCGACGTCGTGCCCCTGCTCGGCTTCGAGCTCGGCGATGCGATCGGCGTCGATGCTCGCCCCCTGAAGCGTGCTGAGCGCCTCGACAGGGATCCGGCCGATCTCCGCCCATCCTTCGCACGCCAGCAGCTCGACATCCAGCCAGCGCTGCAGTCGCGATGCGTCACTGAAGATCTTCGCGATCTGAGGCGGGGCGTACCGGGGGATCACGTACGGTCATTCTATCGGGGTGACCGACGGCGCCTCCCTGCCCCTCGTGATCGCACACCGTGGTGCCTCCGGCGAAGCCCCGGGCAACACTGCTGCCGCCTTCGAAGCCGCGATCGCGGCGGGCGCCGACGCGATCGAGCTCGACGTGCGGCGGACCGCCGACGGCGTCCTCGTGGTGCATCACAACGCGTCGCGCCGCGGGGTGCTCGTTTCGATGCAGACGTACTCGGCGCTCGCCAGGAGAAGCCGCAACGAGCCGCCCCTTCTGGAGGCGGTGGTCGACCAGTGCGCCGGCCGCATCGCGCTCGACGTCGAGATCAAGGAGCCCGGGTACGAGGCGGAGGTCCTCGAACTGGTGTCGAGCCGGTTCACTCGCGACCAGATCCTGTTCACGTCGTTCGAGGAGTCGGTGATCGCCACCGTCAAGCAGCTCGATGCGGGCGCGCGCTGCGGCCTCCTGCTCGGCCCTGGACGGCTCCACACGCGGGCTCAGCGCTACGAGTCGCTTCCCTTCGATCTCGCGGAGCGGTGTGGAGCCGACCTCCTCGTGGTCCACCAGTGGCTCGCTGGGCTGCGTGGGCGCACCCGGCGGCCGCGAGGCAGCAGCCTCCTCGACGAGGCCCGCCTCCGGGGGACTGCCGTCATGGTGTGGACGGTCAACGGGCCGCAGCGATTGCGCGCATATCTCGCAGATGGGCGTGTGGCGGGGATAATCACCGATCTCCCCGGTGTCGCCGTGGCGGCACGCCGGGAACTTTCAGAGGAGGCGAGCCCGGACCATCCCATGGACACGAGGAGCGAGCCTTCAGCGGGCGCCCGCCGGGTCCCGCCACCGGAATCCGGCCCGGAACCGGGCGCGGCATTCGATCCTGAGGCAGCCGACGTAACCGGACCAACGCGTCAGCCGTTCCCCAGACGAGTGCGCCCGATGATCTCGAGATGACGCTACCTCGGGCGTATGAGGATCAACTTGTCGAGCGTGCCAAATCGGACGCCGATGCCTTTGGGGAGCTCTACGACCACTACTTCGGGCAGATCTACCGCTTCGTCTTCAGCCGCCTCCGCGATCAGGACGCCGCAGAGGACGTCACGTCAGAGGTCTTCTTCAAAGCCCTGCGAGCAATCGGGCGATACAAGCCCTCTGGCCATCCCTTCAGCGCCTGGCTCTACCAGATCAGTGTCAACGCCATCAATGACCACTACCGAAGCCGCAAACCGACCTCGAGCCTCGACACGGCGATCGCCGTCGCCGACCCGGCTCGCCCGGTCGACGACCGCGTCGTCGACAGCGCCGAAGCGGCACGCATCTGGGAGGCCATCGATGACCTCCCGGCCCAGCAGAGGGCCGCGATGACTCTCAAGCTCGGTGAGGACCTCAAGCTCGCTCAGATCGGGGAGATCATGGGCAAGAGCGAGGGGGCCGTGAAGCTCCTGATCCACCGCGGCATGATCGGTGTGCGCGTGCGGCTCGGCGTCGTCGCGACCGTCGAGGAGAAGGGCTGATGTCCTGGCTCGGCGGCTGGTTCGATCCTGAGCTCGAGGAGCTGTTCCGCGATGAGCCCGAGCTGCTGCAGACGGCGCAGCGGGTCCGGGCGTCCCGGCCCGATGCCGCCGAGGCGGACCCGCGCTTCCGCAACCGGCTCCGCGGGCAACTCCTCGCCGAGGCGTCGCGCGGTCACAGCCGGCGTGGGGTGCGGCGCTGGTGGCGGCTCGGGCCGGCGCCCATCGCCTGGGGCGGGGCCGCGGTCGGGGTCGTGCTGATCGGCGCGACCGTGCTCACCTTCATCTCGAACCACCCGACCGATCAGACGATCGTGGCGATCTCGCCGATCTCCGCCCAGCACGCGGTGAGCCCCAACAACGTCATCACCGTCGCCTTCAACCAGCCGATGGACAAGCAGGCGGTCGAGAGCGCTGTCGTCATCCAGCCCGCGACCAAGGTCTCGTTCTCATGGAACGGCAACAACCTCGTCATCTCTCCGGTGTATCACCTGACAGGCAACACCCCGTACACCGTCACGATCGGCAGCAAGCAGCACCCGATCCGTTCGACGTCCGGCGTCTCGGCCACCAAGCCGATCGCCATCAGCTTCGGCACTGCGCCGACCCCCGCAGCCGGCCCACAGTCGGTGACGCCGACCCTGGTTCCGTCGGCGGCGGGTGAGAACGGCGTCGGGGGATCGCTGCTCTTCGCCCCGGACGGCTCGGTGGTCAGCACCGCCGGCTTGCTCCCCGCCGCGAGTGCACTCGCCACACCCACTGCCACTGCCACTGCCACACCGCACGGCCGCTCGACTCCGTCTCCGATCCCCACCCCCACACCGGAAGGCGTGCAGGAGCCGTCCGTCAACGGGTCGCTCGTCGCGTTCCCTGCCGGCAGTCCCCCCGTCGTGCTCGGCCCCGCGGCAACCGCCGTCGCGTACTCGCCGAACGGCCGTGCAATCGGCATGGCCGTGGATGACGGCAACGGCGGCTCGGACATCAAGGTCGCCCTCACCGACGGCAGCCAGCCATCGACGCTCGCCGATTCCGCCACACCGGTGACGGATCTGACGTGGTCGTCGAACGACCGCCTCGTGTACACCGACGGCAGCACGATCGATGCGGTCGACCTGTCCCGCAGGATGTCCTCGCTGTACAGCGTCGCCGATGGCGGCACCATCACCGCGCTCGACCCGGGCGGGGCATACGCGTACATCGCCCCCTCGAGCAACACCGGCGGTGATCTCCTCAACATCGCCGCGGGCAGCGATCAGGTGCTCCAGGGCGCCGTGACCGACGTCGCGTTCAGCGGCGATGGCAGCACCGTCGCCTGGGTTGACGAGTCGGGCAGCCAGAGCCGTCTCGTCGTCGAGGCGGTGGGCCAGAACGCTCCCGCCACGGTGTCGACCGTCGATCCCGCGGCGACCGTCAGCGACGTGACGCTCGACCAGGACGGCGGCGAAGCCGCATATCTCAGCGCGGGCACCAGCACGGCCGCGCAGCTCGTGGTCGCCCAGCTGCCGAGCGGCGCCCCGCTCGCGATCGGGACCCCCGCGAACGCCTCCGGGCTCGCGCTGTCCCCCGCCGGCGACCAGGTCGCGTACGTCGCGAACGAGCAGACCGGCGCCGAGGTGGATCGTGCGACCGTTCCCGGAGCAGGCTCGGCACGCACCGCGTCGCAGCTTCCTGCGGCGGCCAACTCGGCGCTGCACGCATTCGTCGAGGCGCAGGTTCGCGATGACATCACAACCCTCACCGAGCTGAGCGGTCCCGGCGTGGACGCAACCTCGAACACACCGCCGAACCTCAGCCGCGCATACGTGATCAGCACCTACCTCGGAATGCAGGGCGCAGTCTCCGCGAACATCGAGCTCATCGTCGACCCGGATGCCGCCCATGCCGCGGCGCGGGTTGCGGGTGAGGCGCTGACGCTCAGCCGCCAGGACGGCGGCGCTTACCTTGTGACGGCTCTCGACGCCCAGCCGCTGCGCGACGAATCCTCGGGACCGCACGTGGTCGAGGTGCGCTCGAGCACCGACGACGGCGTCACCACCCTCCAGGTCAGCTTCGACAGCGACCTCGATCCGCTCACCGTCGCGGGAGCCATCACGGTGGTGGATGCTTCGGGCACGACGCTCCAGTCCAACGCGGTGTACGACGCGGATTCCCGGACGGCGACCGTCACGATCGCCAAGGCGTCGGCCGGCGTTCTGACGATCGAGATCTCGACAGCGCTCGGCGACGTCAACGGGCAGACGCTCGCACACGCCTTCACGACTCGCGTGGGGATCGGCGCGCAGTAGATCCCGCGGCTCGCGATATCAGGCGCGCAGCGCGTGGCGCCACAGAGTCGCAGCAACCGGGATGCGCATGGTTCCGTCAGCCGCAGTGCAGGGCTGCAGACTGCGCCGGCATGCATCACGGATCTCGCTCAGCGAGTCCTCATCGACGCCGGCGAGCTCGGCTGCGAGTGGGCGTTCTGCCACCATCGCCGCCCAGTAGTGGGTCATCCCGTCGAAGCACACGACGTCGCGAATCATCGTCACCTCCCACCGCGCTGCACCGGTCGGCTGCGCAGTCGCGAGGCACCGCGAAAGAAAGCGCGACCGGGCTCCCGTGATGCCCTGCAGCGCGTCATCGAGCGCCGCCTCGTGAAGCGGCGGCGCAGCAGGATCCCAGGTGACGAGCGCCGCGATCCCGGGGCGGCGACAGATGCGCACCGCAGCGTCGAACAGCGATGCGCCGTCCCAGAAGCCGTGCGTGCAGAGCGACCCGGCGCGCGCGCAGGAAGAAGCCTCGACCGGAATCCCGCGGCCATCGGCGACCACCGCGGACACCGCGCATCCCGTGGACGCGAGCTCGTGCGTTGCCACCGACAGCGATGGCGCATCGCTGTCGACGAGCACCACGCGACCCTCAGCACCGACTGCGTTCCCGAGCGCGACTCCGAGTGCGCCGCCGTCGCACACCAGGTCGCACACGGTCTCGCCGGGCAATGGATCGAGCGCATCGACGAGCTGCTCCGCGAGCGGGCGCAGCACCGTATTCGCATACAGCCGGCCGTAGCGCGGCACGACCGCTCCCTATCCGGAAACGGCGACGGCGGCCGCGATCGCCGCGGCACGCGCGGGGTCGCGCACCAACCGTCGCAGTGGCTCCTGCTCTCGTGCCCACTCGTCGGCGATCGCGATCAGCTCGGGATGCTGATCGATGAAGGCGGTGCTGTACTTCCCGGCACGGAAGTGCGCGTCCGCGATCACGGCCATGTGGTACGGGATGTTGGTGCGGATGCCGGTGATCACGTACTCGAGCAGCGCCCGGTGCATCCGGTCGAGCGCCTCGTCCCGCGATGCGGCGTACGTGATGAGCTTGGCGATCATCGGGTCGTAGTTGGGTGACACGAGGCCGGGTCCGACGAGCGAGCTGTCGACCCGCACCCCGGGGCCTGACGGTTCGTGGTAGCCCGTGACCTGCCCCGGCGACGGCAGGAATCCGCGCGCGTAGTTCTCGGCGTTGATGCGGCATTCCACCGCGTGCCCGCGCGGCACGACGTCCTCCTGCCGCAGGCTCAGCCGCTCGCCGGCGGCGATGCGCAGCTGCTCCGAAACCAGGTCGATCCCGTATACCAGCTCCGTCACGGGATGCTCCACCTGCAGGCGGGTGTTCATCTCGAGGAAGTAGAACTCGCCCTCGCGATAGATGAACTCCACGGTGCCCGCGTTCACGTAGCCGACCGCCCGCGCTGCCGTGACCGCCGCCAGACCCATGCGCTCGCGCGTCGCCGCGTCGATGACCGGGGACGGCGACTCCTCGATGATCTTCTGATGCCGGCGCTGTATCGAGCACTCGCGCTCGCCGAGGTGGATGGCGTTGCCGAAGGTGTCGGCGAGCACCTGGATCTCGATGTGCCGCGGCTCCTCGAGGTAACGCTCGAGGAAGATCGTGTCGTTGCCGAAGGCGCGTTGCGCGGTGCTCCGAGCGGTGTCGAGCGACGAGCGCAGCTCATCCTCGTCACGCGCGACGCGCATGCCGATGCCGCCGCCGCCGGCGCTCGCCTTGATGAGCACCGGGTACCCGATGCGCTCCGCCTCGCTGACGGTTTCCTCGACGTCACCGAGCGCGCCGCTCCCCGGCACAACTGGAACGCCTGACTCACGCATCCGCTCGCGCGCGGGAACCTTCTCGCCCATGGCGGCCATCGCCTCGGGAGGCGGGCCGATGAAGACGATGCCGCTGTCCGCGCAGGCACGCGCAAACCGCTGGTTCTCGCTGAGAAACCCGTATCCGGGATGGATCGCCTCGGCTCCGGTCGAGCGAGCCGCGTCGATGATGCGCTCGATGACGAGGTATGACTGCGCCGACGGCGCGGGACCGATCTCCACCGCTTCGTCGGCGAGCAGCACGAACGCCGCGGCGCGGTCGGCCTCGCTGTGGACGGCGACGGTGCGCACGCCCAGGTCGCGACAGCTGCGGATCACGCGCAGCGCGATCTCTCCGCGGTTGGCGACGAGCACCTTCTCGAACATGTCCGCGCTGCGCCTCAGCCTTCGCTCACGTGCCGATCTGGACCAGCGGAGCGCGGGGACCGACCACCACCCCTTCCTTGACGTAGACGTCGGTGATGGTGCCGGCGCGCGTCGCCTCGATGTCGTTCTGCATCTTCATCGCCTCGAGCACGCACACGACGTCCCCGACTGCGACGCGATCGCCGACCTTCACGTTGACCTTCAGCAGCAGGCCCTGCATCGGCGACACCACCGTGCCTTCGCGCACCGCCGGCCGGGCCGGCGCCGACGGTGCCGGCGGTCCCGTCGCACTGTCGAGCCCGCCGGTGATGCGCACCGAGTAGCTCTGCCCGTCGACCTCGACCGTGAGCTCCCGGACCGGGACCGCGGGCGCGTCGTCTCCGGCCGGCTCCGCGGCAGCGACGGCATCCTCCGCGGGTTCGGATGACTCCGCGGTACCCGCTTCCTCGGGCTCGTCGCCGAGCCGCTCGGCGACGGCCTCACCGCGCTCGACGGCGAGGTACTGGGCGGGGAACAGGGCGTACGTCACGACCGTCGCGGGAGCCGGCTTCGGGTATCCCTCGCGCACCAGCTCGCGACGGGTGGCCGTCATCACCGGCTCGAGCAGGTCGGCGGGCCGGCACGTGATCGGCTCCTCGCGCCCGTTGACCAGCCGGCGCACCTCGCGGTCCACCGGAGCCGGGGGCTCGCCGTAGAGACCGAGGCAGTAGTCCTTGATCTCGTGGCTGATGGTCGCGTACCGGTCGCCCTCGATCACGTTGTACACGGCCTGCGTGGCCATGATCTCGGTCAGCGGGGTGACGAGCGGCGGGTAGCCGAGCTCGGCGCGCACCTGGCTGACCTCCGCCTCAACCTCCGCGAGGCGGCCCACGGCGTTGCGCTCGCGCAGCTCAGCCATGGCATGGCCCATCGCCGATGGCGGCAGGAGCCCGCGGAGTGCCGAGGTATCGAGACGGGCTGCGAGCGGGTCGATCACCTCGGCGTAGTGGAGCATCTCCTGCTCGAGGACCAGCGCGGCCTCCGCGACGCGTTCCAGCTCGAGGCCGCTGTCGATCTCGGTGCCTGCGAACCCGGCGATGAGCGCCTCGGCCGCGGGCATCGACGCTCCCCCCGCGAGCGGCGACAGCGCGCAGTCGGCGCGGTACGCGCCGGCGAGGGCCGCGGCCTGGCAGGCGAGGGCGCCCTGTCCGGTCTGCGCGGAGATCGAGACCGCGACCGGGACCCCGGCCGCCTCGCGGATCACGCGGACCGCGTGCGCGGCTGCTGCCGAGCCGAGGACCCCCAGCGGATCGTGCAGGCAGATCGTCGGGTAGCCGGCGTCGACCAGCCGCTTCGCCACCTCACCGAGGCCGTCCAGCCCATGGCCCGGCACCTCGTTGTAGACGATGACCCCCTCTGCCTGCTTGCGCGTGCGCCGGATCGCCTTCGCGCACCGCTCGAGGTTACGCACGTCGTTGAGCGGGTCGTAGCACCGGAAGATGTCAACCCCCGCTGCCGCCGCGGTCTCGATGAATGCGTCGACGAGATCATCCGGGACCTGACGATGTCCGACGAGCGACTGGCCGCCGATCATCGCCAGGAGCGGCGTGATGGGCGCGGCGGCGCGGATGGCGCGGAGCCGCTCGAACGGGTCCTCGGCCAGAAACCGAAGGGACGCCTCGAATGTCGATCCGCCGAAGACGTCGAGGGCTGCGAAGCCGCAGTGATCGAGGGTCTCGGCGACCGGAAGTGCGTGGCGGAGGCGCAGTCTGCTGACGAGGAGGGACTGCTGCCCATGGCGGAGCGACGTCTCCACCAATTCGAGACGGGGCATCGCGCGCCATTCTAGTGGTCCGCCCCGCTGCCGCTCCTACTCGACGGTGAAACCCTCGGGAAGCTGCACCTTGGTGCGCATCTTCGCGCGCTGTTCCCTGATCCGCTCGGCGACCTCCGGGTCGAAGAGCCCGATGATCTCGGCGGCGAGATGTCCGGCGTTCCGCGCGCCCATCGGGCCGACCGCGACGGTCGCCACGGGGATGCCGGGGGGCATCTGCACGATCGAGAGGAGTGAGTCGAACCCCGCGAGCGGCGTCGCGGCGAGAGGGACGCCGATCACCGGGATGGTGGTGAGCGACGCCAGGACCCCGGGGAGGTGCGCCGCCGCGCCCGCACCGGCCACGAGAACGCGAAGGCCCCGTTCCTGTGCGGCGAGCGCGTAGGCGCGCACGACATCACCGGCGCGGTGCGCCGACATGACACCGATCTCGGATCCGATCCCGTACTCGGCGAGCACCTCGCCGCACGCTCCCATGACGGGGAGATCGGACTCGCTGCCGACGACGATGCCGACCCTCACCGTGCCGCTCACGACGGGACTCCGGCCGTCACCGTTCGCCCGATGTCGCCGCGCGCCTGCATGCCTTCGAAATGCACGCGCGCAAGGTTGGCATATGCGAGGTCGCGCGCGGCCTCCACGCCGGCGGCGATCGCGGTGACGCAGAGCACGCGACCCCCTGCGGTGCGCAGCGCTCCGCCGGGGTCTCGCGAGGTGCCCGCCTGGAAACAGAGGACGCCGTCATCGAGCGAATCGAGGCCGGTGATCACGTCACCGCGACGGACGTCTCCCGGGTAGCCGGCTGCGGCGGCGACCACCCCCACCGCCGCCGCACCGGGCAGCGCCCGCGCGATGCCGGCATCGACCTCACCGCGCGCGCACGCGGCGAAGAGCTCGAGCACCGATTCGTCGAGCAGCGGCAGGATCACCTGGGCCTCGGGATCTCCGAAGCGCGCGTTGAACTCGAGCACGCGCATGCCGTCGCGCGTGAGCATCAACCCCGCGTACAGACAGCCGACGAAGGGCGTCCCCCGCTCACGGAGGGCGGCGACGCATGGATCGAGCACGGTGCGCGCGACCTCTTCCGCGAAGCCACCGCCGGTGACGTCGGGCGGCGGCGCCACCGCTCCCATGCCGCCGGTGTTCGGTCCGCGATCGCCGTCGAAGATCCGTTTGTGATCGCGCGCGGGGACGAGGCTGCGAACGCGCGCGCCATCGCTCAGCCCGAAGATGCTCACCTCGACGCCGTCGAGCCGCTCCTCGATCACAACCTGGCGCCCGGCGTCGCCGAAACGCTGCTCGCGCAGGCACGCGTCGAGCGCCTGCTCCGCCTCGGCGACACCGTCGCAGACAAGCACGCCCTTGCCGAGCGCGAGCCCGTCCGCCTTGACGACGCACGCGCCGCCGACGTCGTTGATGAATCCCGCGAGGCGCGGGCGATCCTCGACGGTTCCCGCCACCCACCGCGCGGTCGGGATCCCCGCGCCGTCCATCACCTGTTTCGCGAACGTCTTCGACGACTCGATGCGGGCCGCGCTCGCCGTGGGACCGAAGACCGCCACGCCACGCGCGGCGCACGCGTCCGCGACACCGGCGGCCGCGGCCGCGTCCGGCCCGATGACGACGAGATCGACCTGGCGATCCGCAGCGAGGCGTGCGATCCCCTGCGCGTCGGTCACGTCGACGGCGACGTTCTCCGCAATGTCAGCGGTCCCCGCGTTGCCGGGCGCGACGATCAGGTCGACGTCGCGCGCGTCACGCCGGCACGCCCATGCCAGCGCGTGCTCACGTCCTCCGCCGCCGACGATCAGGACGCGCGCTATTCCCATTCGATGGTCGAGGGCGGCTTGCTCGAGATGTCGTAGACCACCCGGTTCACCCCGGACACCTCGTTGACGATGCGCCGGCTGATCAACCCCAGCACGTCGTACGGAACCCGGGCCCAGTCGGCGGTCATCCCATCCTCGCTCTCGACGATGCGCACCGCGACGACGTTGCCGTAGGTGCGGAAGTCGCCCATCACTCCCACCGACGAGATCGGCGTGAGGATCGCGAACGACTGCCAGACCTTGCGGTACAGCCCGCTGCGCTTGATCTCGTCGATGACGACCCAGTCCGCCGCACGCAGGGTTTCGAGGCGCTCGCGCGTCACCTCGCCGATGATGCGGATCGCGAGCCCGGGCCCCGGGAAGGGCTGGCGGAACACCATGTCCTCAGGAAGGCCGAGCGCGAGCCCGACGTGGCGCACCTCGTCCTTGAAGAGATAGCGGAGGGGCTCGACGAGCTCGAACCGAAGGTTCTCCGGGAGCCCGCCGACGTTGTGATGGGTCTTGATCTTGGTCGCGTTGTGGGTGTCGTGCGAGGTGGACTCGATGACGTCCGGGTAGAGCGTCCCCTGCGCGAGGAAGTCGATCTCACCGAGCCGTGCCGCCTGCTCCTCGAACACGCGGATGAAGGTCGCCCCGATCCTGCGGCGCTTCTCCTCCGGGTCGACGACACCGGCGAGCGCGTCGAGGAACTGGTCGGCGGCGTCGACGTGGATGAGCTTGATGTGGCGCTGCGTGCGCATCACGTCGACGACGCGGTCGCCCTCACCGCGCCGCAGCAGACCGTTGTCGACGAAGACGCAGGTCAGCTGGTCACCGACGGCGCGGTGCACCAGGGTTGCCGCGACGGCAGAGTCGACGCCGCCGCTCAGCGCGCAGATCACCTGGCCGTCGCCAATCTGACGGCGGAGCGCGGTCACCGTCATCTCGATGAACGACGCCGGCTCCCACGTCCCCGCGCACCCGCACACGTCGATGAGGAAGTTCCGCAGGAGATCACGCCCGAGGGGCGTGTGCGCGACCTCGGGGTGGAACTGGATCCCGTACCGCTGTCCCGGACCGACGAACGCCGCACAGGAGGAGTTGAGCGAGTGCGCGATGGGGTGAAACCCTGCGGGAAGCTGCGTGACGACGTCGCCGTGCGACATCCAGACGGCGAGCTCCCCGGGCATCTTCGCGAAGAGCCCGGACACCTCGTCGACGGTCACCGACGCACTCCCGTACTCGCGCCGCTCGGCCGGCGCCACCGCGCCGCCGAAATTCACGGCGAGGAGCTGCATCCCGTAGCAGATGCCGAGAATGGGGATGTCGAGGTCGTACAGCGCCGGGTCGGGATGCGGCGCACCCGGTTCGTACACCGACGCCGGACCGCCGCTGAAGATGATGCCGCGTGGATTGCGGCGGCGGATCTCCTCAGCGCTGATGGTGCCGGGGACCAGCTCGCAGTACACCTGTGCCTCGCGCACGCGGCGCGCGATCAGCTGGCTGTACTGGCTGCCGAAGTCGAGGACGAGGATCGTGTCCTGAGCGACCTGCGCAGGCGTGTGCGCCACCGCGCCTGCATCGGTCGCGACCGTCATCGCCGTTCGCCCACCTTCGTCGTCAGACTCCCATGCCCACACGCTGCTCGCGCTGCTGCACCTTGCCCTCGGTCTTGATCGAGGGCGCGATCACCATCTCGGTCTCCTGGAACTCCGCGATCGTCCGCGCGCCGCACACACCCATCGCTGCTTTCAGGGCGCCGACGAGGTTCATGCTCCCGTCATCGACGTGCGCGGGTCCGAAAAGGATCTCGCGCAGCGCGCCCTTGATCCCCGTCCGGATGCGCGTGCCGCGGGGGAGGTTGGGGTCGGGGGTGGCCATCCCCCAGTGGTTGCCGTGGCCTGCCGCCTCAGCGGCGGAGGCGAAGATCGAGCCGATCATCACGGCGTCGGCGCCGCTCGCGAACGCCTTGGCGACGTCGCCGCCGAGGCGCATTCCGCCGTCGGTGATGATCGCGACGCGTTCCCCGCTGCGCCGGAGGTGGTCGTCGCGCGCGGCCGCGCAATCACTGGTCGCCGTGACCTGAGGAACCCCGACCCCGAGCACGGCGCGCGTCGTGCACGCGGCGCCGGGGCCCACCCCGACCAGCAGGCCCTTGATCCCCGTATCCATCAGCTCGAGCGCGGTGGCGTAGTCGACGCAGTTGCCGGCGACCACCGGAATGTCGACCGAGCGGGTCAATTCGGTGAAGGACAGGTGCCGGTAGGACTTGCTCACGTGGCGCGCGGTGAGCACCGTCCCCTGGACGACGAGCACGTGCGCGCCCGCCTCCTGCACTATGGGTGCGCGCCGCTCCGCGTGCGCCGGCACGGTGGAGACGGCACACGGCACCCCGGCGGCGGTGATCTCCTCGATGCGCTGGCCGATGAGCCCGTCCTGCACCGGTGCCGTGTAGATCTTCTGGAGCAGGGTGTTGATCTGATCGACCGGAGAATCGGCGATCGCCTGCAGCACTTCGGCAGGGTCCTCGTAGCGCGTCTGGACCCCGTCGAGATTGAGCACCGCGAGACCGCCCAGCCGGCCCATCTCGGCGGCGAACCGAGTGTCGACCACCCCATCCATCGCCGCGGCCATGAACGGGATCTGCATCGCGGTGCCGTTGAGAGCGAAGGACACGTCGATCTCGTCGGGATTGACGGTCACGCGACCGGGGACCAGGGCAACCTCGTCGAAGCCGTAGGCCCGACGAGCCCGCTTCCCTCTGCCCAACTCGTACTCCATCTTCAGATTCTACAGGAGTGGGTTGGGAGTCCCGCCGTCCGAGCGCACCATCTTGTGGAGCACCGGCGCGGCTACCACCATATCTGGTAGGGAGCCGCGAGCGATCAGGCTCGGAAGACCCCACCCCGCTCGGCGAGATCGAGCGTGAGACCGTCCTGGATGACACCCCGCACCTGGTCGCTGATCCGCATGACGCCCGCCGGGTCGCCGGCGATCTCGGGATCGAGCTCGTCGGTGCGCACCATCGGGTGGAACCGGATCCGCCACCGGCTGGGCAGCGGCAGGAGACCGAGCGGACCCAGCAGCGGCCAGGTCGGCGTGATCGGGAAGTACGGCAGCCGAAGCATCCTCGCGACGGGCTGGAGGTCCGCGAGCATGGGGTGGATCTCCTCGGCGCCGACGACGGAGACCGGGATGATGGGCACGCCGGCGCGGAGCGCCACCTCCACGAAACCGCCGCGTCCGAAGCGTCGCAGCTTGTAGCGCTCGCTGAACGGCTTGCCGGTGCCGCGGACGCCCTCGGGAAACACGAGGACGAGCTCGCCCTTGCGCAGCAGGCGCAGCGAGTCGTCGGGATGACCGTTGGTCTGCCCCGTACGGCGGAGCAGCCAGGAGAGGGTCGGCAGGTTGCCGAACCACGATGCCACGAGCGCGCGAGCGTGACGCTCGACCGCGTCGAATACAGCCACCTTGATCATCGCCCCGTCCCAGGGAAGGACCCCGGCGTGGTTGGACACCAGGAGCGCGCCACCGCCGGCCGGCAGCACCTCGGCGCCGAAGGTCTCGACGCGCCAGTACTTCCGGGAGATGAGGTGGAAGATCGGCAGCAGCGCCTCGGTGAACTCCGGATCGAAGCCGAACTCGTCGATCGTGTAACGGCCGGCTCGGTGAGCCGAGCGCATCTCGCTCACGCGGTAGACGAGCGACAACACCTCCTGCAGGCTCTCGAGGTCGATGACCTCGCGACCCGTCAGGTCCCGCAGGCGCATCGCCAGCGTGCCGGTCGCGCTCATCGCCGCCATCGGGAGCTGGGTGCGGAGGTCGTCGAGCAGCTGACGCCCGGGGAGCCCGTTGGAATGCGCCGTGCCGCTCGCCGGCGCCGCGTCCATGCTCACGCGCGCGATCCTGCGGGGCGGCGTTTTGCTGCCGGGCGATGACCGTTCCACGCCACCGTTCGCGTCTCGATGAACCGATCGAGCTCGACCTCGCCCGCGTCTTGCTCACTCACCGATCCGAGACGCTCGGGCCCGTGGCGGTGCGCACGGCGGTCGAGCACCGCTTCGGCGGTGGTGTACCGGAGCGACGCGCCGAACACCTCACGAAGCGCGGTCGTGTCGACGCCGCGGCCGAACTGCAGCAGCCGGACCAGGTGCGGCTGCAGGCCGAGTGGCGGCGCGCCCGGTGGTCGCACCCTGTTGAGGGCGAACATCGTCAGGCCGCTCCCGGCAAACGGTATGACCGGCGCGCTGCGCCGCCCCAGCATCGAGATGGCCTGACTCAAGACGACGACGCCCTCACCGGCGACGTTGAAGGTGCCGGGGAGGTCGTGGCGCACGGCGCGCTCGAGCACGGCGACGCAGTCATCCTCGTGGACGAACTGAAGGCGCGGATCGAACCCGAGCACGGTGGGCACCACCGGCAGGTCGAACAGCCTCGCGAACGGTGTGGTTCGAGTGCGGCCGAGCATGTCGGCAAAGCGGAGCACCGTGACGGTGGCCTCCGGGCTGCGTTGCGCGAACGCCGCGACGTAGCTCTCGACCTCGTCGAGGTCGCGCGTGAACGCATCGCGAGCCGGCGCCGTCCGGTGCATCGACTCCGACCACATCGACGGGTCGGCGGACTCCGCGCCGTAGATGGCCGTGCTCGCCGCGACGATGAACTTTCGGACGGGGCTGCCCGAGCCACCACACGCCGCGAGGAGGTTCATCGTGCCGATCACGTTGGTTTCGTGGGCGCTGTGCGCGCTCACCCCCAGCGGGTCGACGATCAGCCCCGCGTGCACCACGGTGTCGAGCTCGAGGGTGCGCACCAGACGCCCGATCGACCGGTGGCGGAGGTCGGCTCGGAGGAAATCGGTCCGCTGCAGGTACACGGACGGCGCGCGCGCGCCGACGGCGACGATCCGCTCGATGGACGGGTCTGTCTCGAGCGCGGCGGCGAGACGAGCGCCCAGGAATCGAGAGACCCCCGTGATCAGGACGCGGCGGGTGTCCGGCACGCGCCCGATGCTATCGCGTCAGGGATAGATCCCTCGGACTCGCGTGGCCTCGGCGACCTTGGTGACCGCGATGCGGAACGCCGCATCGCGGAGGCTCACCTTGTGCGTCGCCGACTCCGTCTTGACGTGCTGGTAGCTCCGGGTCATCACCTCGCGCAACCGCGCGTTCACATCACCTGAAGCCCAGAAGTACGCCTGGACGTCCTGCACCCATTCGAAGTAGGAGACGATCACCCCGCCCGCATTGACGAGGATGTCCGGCAGGACGAGCACACCGCGGCTGTTGAGCGTCGCATCGGCCTCGGTGGTGAGCGCGGCGTTCGCGCCCTCCGCGACGACCTTGGCGCGCACACCGCCGGCGTTGCGCTCGCTGATCTGCGCTTCGAGCGCTGCCGGGACCAGAACGTCGACATCGAGCGTGAGCACCTCGTCGCGGTCGAGGTGATCCGCGCCGCTGTAATCGCTGAAGCTGCCGCCCTCCTCCTTGAGATGGCGGAGCGCCATGAGATCGAGTCCGTCGGCGCGATAGAGACCGCCGGTGCTGTCTGACGCGGCGACCACGCGCAGGCCCTCAGCGGTGAGCAGCTCCGCACTGACGCTCCCCACCTTGCCGAAGCCCTGGATCGCCACCGTGGCACCCGACGGATCCATCCCCGCGTCACGCATGGCGAGCACCGTCACCATCGTCAAACCGCGTCCCGGCCCGGTGAAGCGACCTTCCGACCCGCCGATCGCCGTCGGCTTACCGGTGACGGACGCGGGCACCGAGAAGCCGGCGTGCATCGACAGCGTGTCCATGATCCACGCCATCACCTGCGGACCGGTGCCGACGTCCGGCGCCGGAATGTCACGATCCGCCCCCACGATCAGCGAGATCTCGGTCGTGAATCGCCGTGTCAGCCGTTCCAGCTCGGTGATGCTCAGCGCGTGCGGATCGCACACCACGCCGCCTTTGGCGCCGCCGAACGGCACATCGGCGACCGCCGCCTTCCACGTCATGTACATCGCCAGAGCCCGCGCGTCATCCAGCGTCATGGCCGGGTGGTAGCGCAATCCCCCTTTTGCCGGACCCCGGGCGATGTTGTGCTGAACGCGAAACCCCGTGAAGACTTCGAAGGAACCGTCGTCCATCTCGACCGGGAAGTGCACCACGAGCTCGCGTTTGACTTCGCGGAGCACCACCCGGAGGGCGTCGTCCAGCCCGATGGCGTCGGCGGCTGCGTCGAACTGCCGCTGAGCAATGCTCAGGGCGGAGCGCTCATTGGTCCCGGACATGCGCAGGCCGAACTATACGCAACTGGGTCCTCGTATGCGCGGTCGGGAGTCCCCGGAATGAGACGTCGGAGTCGGTGCGTACATGTCTGCCCTGGCAGCAACCCGACGCGCAATCATTGACAATCGCGACCGTAACCAGCATGCTATGCGCAATCGATGGGAGGTTTTGGACACCTCCTGTCACAAACAACACGGAGGCCCATAGGATATGGCCAGGACCAGACGTAGGAGAGGCGGCGTCGAGAAGGCCGTCAAACGCACCGTGAGGCGCGTAGGGACGACTGCTCGCCGTCGCGCACCCGCCGCTGGTGGCGATCTCGTGAAAGCGGTGCAGAACCTCGTGAAGGCGCTGCCCGTCGGCGAGCTGGAAAAGCGCCTTGCGGGCCTCGAGAAGACTGTCGCGCGGCTCGAGACGAGCCTGCGTGGTGCGGCGCGTCGCGCCGGCACCGCCGTCCGCGGCACCAAGCGCGCAACCGCGAAACGTTCGACGGCGAAGCGCACCACCGCCAAGCGGGCGACCGCGAAGCGCGCCGGCGCCAAGAAGACGACGGCTCGCAAGACCACGGCGCGCAAGACCACGGCGCGCAAGCCGGCGGCCCGCAAGACCGCGGCACGCAAGACCACGGCCCGCAAGACCGCGGCACGGAAGACCACCGCGCGCAAGCCGGCGGCCCGTAAGACCACCGCACGCAAGACCACGGCGCGCAAGCCCGCGGCGGCGCGGAAGACCACCGCGCGCAAGCCTGCGGCCCGCAAGCCGGCGGCAGCGCGCAAGACCACCGCACGCAAGCCGGCGACCCGGCGTCGCGTCGCGCGCAAGCCCGTTGCGGCACCGCCCGCGGCGGCACCGACCACGACGACGAGCTAGCTCAGCAGCCCATCCGTTGTTCGAAGGCCTCCGGCCGGCGCCGGGGGCCTTCCTTTTGCCCGGCGATCACGCGGCGAGCGCGCGAGCGAGGATGCCGGCGGCACGCCGGACCGCGGCCTCGTCGACGTCGAGGTGCGTCACGCAGCGCAGCGTGTGCGGTCCCATGACCGTGACCAGCACACCGTCCCTCGCGAGCTCGGCCTCGAGCTCCGTCGAGGATGCGCGCGTATCGCAGATCACGATGTTGGTCGGAAGTGCCGGCGTGCGGACCGTCGCACCGGCAGCGCCGGCGAGCGCGCTGCTGATCAGCCTCGCGTTGGCGTGGTCCTGGGCAAGACGCTCGACGTTGTGCTCGAGTGCATACAGACCGGCCGCAGCGATGACTCCCGCCTGCCGCATGCCGCCTCCCAGCCGCTTGCGCCATCGGCGGACGTCGGCGATGACCGGTGCGTCGCCCGCGACGACCGACCCGACCGGTGCTCCGAGTCCTTTGCTGATGCAGACCGTGACCGTGTCGCACTCATCCACGAGCTCCGCCGGGTCGACCCCCTGCGCCACCGCGGCGTTGAACAGGCGGGCGCCATCGCAGTGCACGCGGAGTCCGAGGGCGTGAGCAGCGCGCGCGGCTCCGTGGATCCTCGCGACGTCGAGCGCCGCACCGCCTCTGCGGTTGTGCGTGTTCTCGATGCACAGGAGGCTGGAGACCGGCTCGTGGATGTCGCTCTCGCGGACCGCGGCGTCGATCGCCTGCGCGTCGGGGATCCCGTCAACACTGTCGAGGAGGCGCAGCTGCACGCCCGCGACGATCGCGGTGCCGCCCACCTCGTACACGACGACGTGCGCCTCCTTGTCGGCGATCACCTCATCGCCCGGCCTCGTCTGCGCCGCGACACACGTCAGGTTCCCCATCGTGCCGCTCGGGACGAAGACGGCCGCGTGCTTTCCGAGCCGGCGTGCCATCTCCTCCTCGAGACGCCGCACGGTCGGGTCCTCGCCCCAGACGTCGTCCCCGACCTCGGCACGCGCCATCGCTGCGCGCATCCCCGCGTCAGGAACCGTCAGGGTGTCACTCCTGAGATCGACTGTTCCCGGCACCGACGTTGGTCTCGCTCTGGATCACAGGCGCATCCTGAACCATGCGCGTGGTGGCGTGTCCCGTGAGCCGCCCCTCCATGGACCCTGCCATGCACGTGCGATGCCTGCCGGTGCGCTTCGCCTGGTACAGCGCCTGATCCGCGAGGCTGATGAGCTCGGCGGGGCTCGTCGTGTCCTCCGGGTACGCGGCGACGCCGATGCTCACAGTCATCTGTGCGGGAGGCTGATCGGGCAGCCGCACGTCGGTCGCGGCCACGGCGGCACGGATCTTCTCCGCGACGATGAACGCCTCGCTCGCCGAGGTGTTCGGCATCACCACGACGAACTCCTCACCGCCGTAGCGCGCCGCGAGATCGGCACGTCGCACGGTGCCGAGCAGCGTTTGCGCGAATGAGGTGAGCGCGACGTCGCCGGCGTGATGACCGTGGGTGTCGTTGAGGGCCTTGAAGTGGTCGATGTCGAGCATGAGGATCGCCAGCGGTGCTTCGAGACGCTCGGCGAGCGCGACCTGCTGTCCGAGCGAGTCGATGAGGAATCGATGGTTGTACAGGCCGGTGAGGTCGTCGATGCTCGCCTGGCGCTGCACCACCGCCAGGAACCGGTAGCGTTCGAGCGCGAGCGAGATCTGCTCCGCCGCCGAGGCGATCAGCTCGGTGTCGCCGCTCGAGAACGAGACGTCCCACCCCGCGACCCCGAGCACGCCGTGCACGTGGCTGCCGAGACGCAGCGGCGCAACGCAGAACTCGCGGACTCCGAGCCGCGCCTCCGCGCTCGCAGCCGTCGCGCACAGCACGAGCGATCCCGGACGGGTGCGGCGGTATCCCTCGCCGAGCGGACCGTTGCCTTCGAGCAGCCCGTCGATGGCCACTTCCCGTCCTTCACCGCCCACCGCAAAGGGGTCGCTCATCTCGGAGCCGTTGACGAGGATCACCACCGTCGGGACGCCCATGGAAGAGCGCAGCACGTCGCACACGTTGCTCAGGGCCGTCTCGAGCGGCTGCGCGAGGCTCAGCTCGGTCGCCACGGACGCGCGCGCCGCGGATGCGCGCATCGTCGAGCGCACCTCGAGCCGCATCGCCTCGAAGCTCGCGCTGAGCCGGCCCACCTCGTCGACGGAGTCGACGCTCACGGGGACGTCGAAGTCACCGGCGCCCACCGCCGCAACCGCTCTGTCGAGCCGCCGGAGGGGCCGGCGCAGATCGATCTGCACCACGATGACGATGAACAGCATCGCGACGAGGATCACGGCGAGCAGCAGCAGCACAGACGGCCATGCGAACGGCCCACCGGGGACCGATGTGATCACCACCAGCGTGATTCCGGCGCCGATTCGCGACGACGCGACCGCGACCTGGCGTCCGTCGAGCGACACGATCGTCGGTGCGCCCGTCGCAACGGCATCGGTCAGGGGCGCGCTCGTCGCATCGCCCGCGGCGACCACGTTGCCACCCACCGTTGCCGCGAGCGCATAGCGTCCATCGGAGCGGAGGAGCAGCAGGTCGACCGGATCGGACGTCGTGGCGATGTTGTGTTCGATGGCGGCCACGAACGATTCCGTCATCGGCCGCGCGACGAAGACGGTCGCCCCGGTGCTCGCGAGCGGAGACGTCGCGATGAGCCACGCGCCCGCGCCTGACGTCGCGGCGGTGCTCGCGCCGGCGCTCAGGGCGGTGCGCAGCGTCGCGATGAGGGGGTCGGTGCCGATGAGCGACGTCGATCCCTGCACGGCGACGACGCTCCCGTCGGACTCCTCGAGACCGAGGACATCGCTCGTGCCGAGCACCTGGGCGTCCTCGGTGAGCGTCGCGAGCGCGGCTTCCGGCGACGAGAGGTCGTTCGCGGCGGTGATCTGGCGAGCGACTCCCGCGGTGAACGCCATCAGCGACTGGCGCTGACCGTCGATGAGGTTGGTCGCGATGCCGACCTTGTCCGCCGCGCTGCCTTCAGCCTGCGTTCGCGTGGTCGATTCGGCGAAGAGCAGCGGCACAACGGCGATGGTCGCGCCGGCGACCAGGATCACCCCGGCGAACTTCAGTGAGAACGACGCTCCGTGCCAGATGCCCGTGAGACCACGGAGGCGACGCATCGCCACCGTTCAGTCGGCGCGCCGGACGAGCACGAGTGCCGCGACGGCGATCGCCGCAGCTGCGAGCAGGGTCGCGATCGTGATGACGTAGATGGACACCGGGACCGATGCCGGCGCCGCGATCGCCGGCGAGGGTGGCACCGTCAACGCCGGCGGAGCGAGCACCGGTGGTTGACGCACCGTCGGCGCGGGCGAGGGAGGCGACGGCTGACCCGAAGGCGGCGCCGAGCGCGGCGGGACCGATCCCGTCGTGCCGACGCTGCGCGAGGGCGGCCGCGGGGCCGAGGGCGCCGGCGCGGGCGGAGACGACGGTGGCGGCGTGGTGTCGGAACGCGGTCCCGATGACGTGCAGACGCGAGCGCGCTCGGCGTCCTCGCGATCCCACCACGCGCCCGCGACCTGCGCATCGTCGCGGTTGCAGTCGTCGCGGATCTCGCGATGCTCGAAGCGGTCGGCTCGATGGGATCCGCGGTGCGGCGGTCCGGAGCACAGTCCGGCGGCGAACGCGGTGGCGCTCGCCCCGATCAGGACGCACATCAGCGACACCCCTGCCAGCAGCATCACGAGCGGGCGTCTCAGCCCGATGCCATGGCGGCGCGTACGGTCGAGCGCATGCGGAAGTGGCCGAGCCCTGATATGCAAGTCGCCTCCGTCACGATGGTACGGCCGTTTGCAGGTGCGACTTGTGACCGAAATGTGACACTTTTCACGTGCCGATCGTCGTTATCAACTTCGTCGACGGCGAGGTGGTGCTCGCCGAAGCTCCCGAGATCACTTTCGATCTCGCGATCCTCGACGCCGAGCTCCGCTCGATCAACCAGAACAGTGAGCGAGCGCTCTTTCCCGTGACGGCGATCCGTCAGATCCTGGTCGGCGACCCGGAGCCCGCTCCTCCGGAGGCCGAGGTGAAGACGTGGGATCGCGCGGCCTTCCATTTCGCCGACGGGATGGTGCTCCGCGCCTCGATCCGTTCAGACGTGCACCTCGGCCGGTATGGCGGCGTGTGGCATATCGTCGAGCCGGAATCGACCGAGCTGCGCACGATCGCGGTGCCGTACGCCGCCCTCAAGGGCGTGTACCAGATCCGTCAGTGGGACAGCCGTCCCGCGAGCGAGCGCGACGAGCACGCCGAGCTCGATCAGCTCGCGAGGGTGCTCGCGGAGCGGGAGCGCACCGTCGACGGCGGCGGCGGCGTGCCCCAGCGGCGCCCGCTGCTGTCCCGGATGCGACGCCCGCCCGGCTCAGCCTGATATCGGACCTGTCGCGCGCCTGTCGAGAGGAGAGAGCGCTTTTCGATCGCGTGATACCGTCCCCGAGGTGACCACCACGCTCGTGCGTGGCGAGCCGGAAGCAAGCGAAGTCCCCCCCTCGCTGTCGAGCCGCCTCTTCACCCTCCGAACCGTCGCGTCCCTCGGCATCGCCGTGGTGATCGTGGGCGTCGCCGTGTGGCGCGCCCAGATCAATTGGGGCGCCGCGTGGGACAACATCCGTCACGCCAACCTGCTCCTCTATGTGGCGGCGCTCGCGGTGTACTACGCCTCGTTCGTGGTGCGATCGGTGCGCTGGCAGGTCCTTCTCGGCAACGCGGGCGAGGTGCGACCGGCGCGCTCGCTCGTCCCGATCATGGTGACCTCGTTCTTCGTGAACTGTGTGGTCCCGGCGAAGATGGGCGACGTCTATCGCGCGTATCTGGCGAAGGCGAGGCTCAACATCCAGGTGAGCAAGGCGCTCGGGACCATCATCGCCGAGCGTCTCATCGACCTCTGCGTGCTCATGGCCCTGCTCCTCGCGGCGGGCGCCGTGGTGTTCCGGACCAAGGCCCCCGGGATCCTCATCCCCTACGTCGTGATCGGTGTGCTCGTCTGCCTCGCGGGTATCGGCGTGATCCTCGTCATGCGAGCCGGCCGCGGCCGGCGATTCCTCCGCCTGCTGCCCGAGGCCGTCTTCCACCGCTACGAGAGCCTCCGCGTCGGCACCGTCGACTCATTCGCACGGCTGCCGGCGCTGCTGGGGCTCACCGTGCTGGTCTGGGCTGCGGAGGGCGCCCGCCTCGGCCTCGTCGTCCTCTCGCTGCAGCTCGTCGGCGTGCACCTCGGACCGTCGCAGTTCCTGCTCATCGCGCTCATCGCGGCGCTGCTCACCACCGTGCCCTTCCTGCCTGGCGGCCTCGGACTCGTCGAGGCCGGGATGGTCGGCGTCCTCATCACCGTCGGTGGCGTGAGCAACCCGGTTGCGGTGTCGATAACGCTGCTCGACCGCAGCATCAGCTACGCGAGCCTCGTCCTCTTCGGCTTCGTGGTCTTCATGTTCACCCAGGTGCACGCGCCACGCGTCCAGCGGGTCGTCACCGAGGCGTGAGAGCGCTCGTCACCGGCGGCGCCGGCTTCATCGGCTCCCACATCACCGACGCGCTCGTCGACGCCGGACACGACGTGACCGTCATCGACGATCTCTCGCGCGGTCGCCGCGAGCAGGTCAACGCGCGTGCAACGTTCGTCGAGCTCGACATCACGGGGCCGGGGCTTGCCGCCGCGGTGGCGGCCGCGCGGCCCGACATAGTGTTCCACCACGCCGCCCAGATCGACGTCCGCGAGTCCGTGCGCGACCCGCTCCATGACGCCGCGGTGAACGTCGTCGGCACCGTGAACGTGCTGCGAGCGGCGGTGGACGCTGCGGCGCGGCGCGTCATCTTCGCATCGAGCGGGGGCGCCATCTATGGGGATACGACCGTGATCCCGACCCCCGAGACGCACGCATGCGAACCCGCGTCGCCGTACGGGACCGCGAAGCTGTGCGCCGAGGCATACGGCGGCACGTTCAGCCGCCAGGCGGGCCTCGAGTTCGTGGCGCTGCGCTACGCGAACGTCTACGGCCCGCGCCAGGACCCGCACGGTGAGGCGGGCGTGGTCGCCATCTTCGCGAACCACCTCATCGACCATGACACCGTCGTCATCAACGGCGACGGCGGACAGACTCGCGACTACGTGCACGTCCACGACGTCGTGCGCGCCAACCTCGCGTCGGTGGACGGTCCACCGGGCGTCTACAACATCGGCACGGGGATCGAGGCGGACGTCAACACGATCTACCGGATGCTCGCCGCGGCCGCCGGCGTTGACGACGAGGCGCACCACGGGCCCGCCAAACCAGGCGAGCAGCGGCGCTCGTGCCTCAACGTGACCCTCGCGCGCGAGCAGCTCGGCTGGGCTCCTGTCACCACGCTCGACGACGGCGTGCGCAGCACCCTCGACTACTTCAGGACCGCGCGCTAGGAACCGAGCAGAGCACGGGCGCGTTCGAGCTTCGCGCTCGCCGCGTCACGCAGCGATGTCGCCGCGGCCCGCACTACGTCGTCCCTCGCGTGTCCCGGGGCTTCGGCGAGCCTGGCGGCCCAGGTCAGCTCGTCGACGGCATGCTCGAGCAGCGACCGGGCCTCGACGAGGTGCTCGTCACCGGGCGCTCCAGCGATGCCCTCGAGCGCCTGCGCGCACCCCTCGAGGCGCCGCCGGTTCGCGCGTGCGTCACCGCCCATGTCATCCGGCGGCGTCCCGCCGAGCGCGCGCGCCGCGTCGTCCGCTCCCTCGAGCACCGCCTTGAGGACACCGGCCGGGTCGTGCTCGGCCGTGGCGCCCGCTCCCATCGCACGGTAGGCACCGATCAGGAACAGCACCACGAGGAGCGCGACGATGATGTAGATCGCCGGCACACCGGCTCCCGGCCGCTACTTGTAGCGGAAGGTGATGCGCCCGCGCGACAGGTCGTACGGACTCAGCTCCACGCGCACCCGATCGCCGATGAGGATGCGGATGTAGAACTTGCGCATCTTGCCCGAGGTGTACGCGAGCACATCCTGTCCCGTCTGGAGGCGCACCTTGAACATGGCATTGGGCAACGGTTCGACGACGGTCGCGTCCATCTCGATCGTCTCTTCCTTGACCTCGACCTGAGCCGCGCCGTCGGTGACGTCCCGTCGACGGACGGGACCGCGCCGGCGGGTGCTGCCAGGCCGGGGTGGGCGTCGTGCCAAACAGGATCTCCTCGAAGCGGAACGGGCGGTGGGCGAGCGTATCACGGAGGCGTTCCCTGGTAACGTCGTGAGCATGCCGGGCCGAGATCGATCGCCGTTCATCGACGCGCTCCGCGAACGCGTGCTCGTTTTCGACGGCGCGATGGGCACCAGCCTGCAGTCCGAGAACCCGACCATCGACGACTTCGGTGGCGCCGCGCTCGAAGGATGGATGGACGGTCTGGTGCTGCACGCCCCGCAGATCGTCGAGCGGGTGCATCGAGGATTTCTCGACGCCGGCTGCGACGTCATCGAGACCTGCACCTTCCAGTCCACCCGCCCGCGTCTCGAGGAATGGGGACAGGGCGACGCGACCAGGGACCTCAACATCGCGGCGGCACGGATGGCCCGGCGGGTCGCGGACGAGTACGCCGCCGACGGACACCCCCGCTTCGTCGCCGGGAGCATCGGCCCCAGCGGATTCCTTCCCGCCTCGAGCGATCCATCGATGAGCCGGCTCGGGTTCCGCGACCTGGTGCCGGTCTTCCGTGAGCAGGCGGAGTCGCTCATCGAGGGTGGAGCCGACCTGCTCATCATCGAGACCCAGCAGGACATCCTCGAGACGAGGGCCGCGATCTTCGGAGTGCGCGCCGCGGTTGCGGCGGCCGGCCGAGCGGTGCCGATCATGGCTTCGGTTTCGCTCGACGTCACGGGCCGCATGCTCCTCGGCACCGACGCCGCCGCGGTGCTCGCCATCCTCGAGTCGCTGCACGTCGACGTCATCGGGTTCAACTGCTCGACCGGCCCGGAGCACATGCGCGAGCCGATCCGGTACGTCACGTCGCACACCACCCTCCCCGTCGCGTGCATTCCCAACGCCGGCCTGCCGGTCAACGTCGACGGGCGCGCGCACTACCCGCTCGAGGCGTGCCCCATGGCGGACGAACTGGGGAGCTTCGTGCACGAGTACGGCGTCAACATCGTCGGCGGCTGCTGCGGCTCGACCCCCGAGCACATCCGCGAGCTGGTCGCCCGGGTGCGCGCGACGCCGCGCGGGGCACGCACCACCATCGACGACGAGCCGCGGCTGGCGAGCAGCATGCACGCCATCGAGCTGCGGCAGCAGCCGCCGCCGCTGCTCATCGGTGAGCGCGTCAACGCGCAGGGCTCGCGCGCGGTGAAGCGCCTGCTCCTCGCGGACGACTACGACGGTGTGCTCGGAGTCGCGCGCACCCAGGTCGAGGGTGGCGCGCACGCCCTCGATGTCTGCGTGGCGGTCACCGAGCGCAGCGACGAGGCGGATCAGATGCGCACGGTCGTGAAGACGCTGCAGATGAGCGTCGACGCGCCGCTCGTCATCGACAGCACCGACGCCGACGTGATCGAGGCTGCCCTCGAGGCGTATCCCGGTCGCGGGATCGTCAACAGCGTCAACCTGGAGAACGGACGCCTCCGATGCGACGCCGTGCTGCCGCACGTCCGGGATCACGGTTCGTGCGTCATCGCGCTCACGATCGACGAGGAGGGCATGGCCCGCACCGCGGAGCGAAAGCTCGCCGTCGCCCGCCGGATCCACGACCTCGCCCGCGACGACTACGCGATCGAGCCGCACCAGCTGATCTTCGACGCGCTCACCTTCACCCTCGCGACCGGCGAAGCCGAGTGGATCGACTCGGCGCGCGAGACCATCGAGGGTATCCGCGCCATCAAGCGCGAGCTTCCCGGCGTGCTCACCGTGCTCGGCGTGTCCAACGTCTCGTTCGGGCTCGCACCGCACACGCGGCCGGTGCTCAACAGCGTGTTCCTGCACCACTGCGTCGAGGCGGGGCTCGACGCCGCGATCATCAACCCGACACATGTCGTTCCCTACGGCGAGATCGACCCGCAGGCACGGCGGCTCGCCGAGGAGCTGGTGTTCAACAGCGCACCCGACGCGCTCA
>Ga0335078_10002349_pt1 | contig 28759 bp, 24 predicted proteins | sample Lox_Sample_32_FD_206711 | JGI IMG/M metagenome (GOLD analysis project Ga0335078, IMG submission 206711) | Soil microbial communities from Loxahatchee National Wildlife Refuge, Florida, United States - Lox_Sample_3.2 | ecosystem: Environmental > Terrestrial > Soil > Wetlands | place: USA...
CCGAACCTATTGCGTACAGTGCGGGCAGGAAGTCAAGAAAGACACGGTGGACGAAGTAGCCGCAGCGGTGCTGGCCATGGAGCCGGGTACGCGGCTACAAGTGCTGTTTCCGCTGCAGAGTACGGCCGTGGCACCGCCCGAGAGCAAGACGCGCAAGAAAGCCGGGCGCACGGGCAAGACCGCGGCGGCAGACAAGACTATTTCTGAGCAGCTCAAGGCTCGGCTTCTGGACCTGAGAACGCGGGGCTTCAACCGGCTGTATCAGAAGGGACAGATTTTTGAGTTCTCGACGCCGGAATCGCTGTTGGATGTGAACTTTGCCGAACCGGTGTTCCTGCTAGTAGACCGGCTGGTAGCGGCGGCGGATGCCCGGGCCCGGATTGTCGATGCGGTCGAGATTGCCTATCGCGAGGCGGGGGAAGTCATCTTTGAGCCTGCCGGCGAACAGAGCGCGCAGCGGCTGCGATTTTCACAGCGTTTCGAGTGCAAGCATTGCGGGATTCGCTACGAGGAACCGGAGCCGCGCCTATTCTCGTTCAATAACCCCTATGGCGCCTGTCCACGTTGCCAGGGCTTCGGCAATACCATCGATTTCGATCTGGATCTGGTCATCCCTGACAAATCGAAGACCCTGAATGAAGGCGCGATCGAGCCCTGGACCAAGCCAAAGTACCGGACCCTCACCACGGAACTCAAGCGCTTCGCCAAGCAGGGTGGAATTCCGCTGGATGTGCCCTGGTCGGAGCTGGAGCCGGAGCAGCAGCGACTGGTGATGGAGGGTGAAGGCCGATTTTTTGGCATCCGCGGGTTCTTCAATCATCTGGAGCGCAAGAAATACAAGCTGCACGTCCGGGTTTTCCTGAGCCGCTATCGCGGCTACTCGGTTTGTTCGGCTTGTGGCGGAGCGCGGCTCCGGATCGAAGCGCAGCAGGTGAAAATCAACGGCAAGAATATCTGTGATGTCTGCCGCATGACGGTGGAGGAGGCGGCGGCTTTCTTTTCGGCAGTTCAGCTGACGGAGCAGGAGGCCGGCATCGCAGACAAGCTGTTGCAGGAAATCCAGGAGCGGCTGCGATTTCTGAATGAAGTCGGGCTGGAATATCTGACGCTGGACCGGTTGTCCTCTACATTGTCGGGCGGCGAGGCGCAGCGCATTCAGCTGGCAACTTCCCTGGGATCACGGCTGGTGGGGACGCTATACGTGCTGGACGAGCCTTCGATCGGTTTGCACAGCCGCGACACTCATCGTCTGATCAAGATCCTGCACAACCTGCGCGACCTGGGAAATACGATTCTGGTGGTGGAGCACGATCCGGATGTGATGCGCGCCTCGGACAACATCCTCGACCTGGGGCCGGGAGCTGGAGAGAACGGCGGGAAGTTGATTGCAGCGGGGACGTTCGACCAGATCACGCAGGTTCCGGGCTCGCTGACCGGCCGATATCTCTCGGAAGAGATTCGCATCCAGATTCCAGCGGCGCGGCGCAAGCCTGGAACGCAGCAGATCAAGATTCTGGGAGCAAGAGCGCATAACCTGAAGGACATCGACCTGACGGTGCCGCTGCGGATGCTGGTGGCAATCACCGGAGTGTCGGGATCGGGAAAATCGACGCTGCTGCACGATGTGGTGTACCAGGGCTTGACTGCAGCCAAGCGGCAGCCGAACGGTCCTTTGCCCGCGGCCGGCGCGTGGCGGGAAATCGAGGGGGCGGAGTATATCGACGAGGTGGTGCTGGTAGACCAGTCGCCCATTGGACGCACGCCGCGCTCGAATCCGGTGACTTATATCAAGGCATTCGATGGCATCCGCGATCTGTTTGCGTCCTTGCCGGAGGCGAAGAAGCGCGGGTTCACCGCCGGACATTTTTCGTTCAATATTCCGGGCGGGCGCTGCGAGACCTGCCAGGGCGACGGCACGGTCACGGTGGAGATGCAGTTCCTGGCGGATGTGGAACTCATTTGCGAAGAATGCAAGGGGGCACGTTACAAACCGCAGGTGCTGGATGTGCGCTACCGGGGAAAGAATATCCAGCAGGTGCTGAATCTAACGGTGCAGGAGGCTCTGCACTTTTTTGCCGGCGTTCCCAAGATCACCGAAAAGTTGCGCGTGCTGGAAGAAGTGGGCCTGGGATATCTGCGGCTGGGGCAGTCGGCGACGACGCTTTCGGGCGGCGAAGCGCAGCGCATGAAGCTGGCGGCCCACCTGCAGCCGGCTGCACGGGAGGCCGGACGAGCCAAGGATTCCACAGGAAGGCTGCGGCGGCGGGTGTTGTACATTTTCGACGAGCCTACGACCGGGCTGCACTTTGACGACATCAGCAAACTGCTGTCGGCCTTTCGCCGTCTAATCGAAGCAGGGGGGTCGGTTCTGGTAATCGAGCACAACCTGGAAGTGATCAAGACCGCCGATTGGGTCATCGACCTGGGACCGGAGGGCGGCGAGCGAGGCGGTTATGTGGTGGGGTCGGGGCCGCCGGAGGAGATCGCCAATCTGCCGGAGTCGTACACGGGAACATTTCTGGCGCGGGTGTTAAACGGGAACGGAGCTTCGCGAAAAAGCGGGAACGAGTAAGCAAACGTGTTGCGAGGTGGACAATTCCGGTGCGGCACTGCGGGTGGGTTTGCGTTGCTGGCGCTCGCCCTTCCGCTACACTCTGCCGCGCAATCTACCGGCCAGACGGTTCGCCATCACAAGATTGCCGTAGAGGACTCTTCTTTTCCTCCCGAGCTGACCGAGGCGGAGAACGACATCGAGAAAAAGGATTACGCCGCGGCGGAGCCGCTGCTGAAGAAAGTGGTAACGGCAGATTCGGCCAATTTTCAGGCTTGGTTCGATCTCGGATTTGTCGACAATGCGATGGGAAAAACCGACGAGGCGATTGCGGCCTATCGCAAATCGGTGGCGGCCAAACCGGATGTGTTCGAATCCAATTTGAATCTCGGCCTCCTGCTGGCTAAGAACGGGCAACCGGATGCCGAGCAGTTCTTGCGGGCAGCGACGGTGCTGAAGCCGACGGCGAATGTGGACGAGGGCCATCTGCGGGCATGGATATCGCTGGCGCGTGTACTGGAGAGCAGCAAGCCGGACGAAGCGGTGGAAGCTTACAAGCAGGCGGCCGCGCTGGCGCCTAAGGATCCTGAGCCTCACCTGGCGGCGGGGGCACTCCTGGAGCGGGCGAACCACTTTGCCGGTGCAGAGCAGGAATACAAGCTGGCGCTGGCGATGGACCCCAACTCCAGCGATGCACTGACGGGACTGGCCAACATTTACATGCGTGGACAACGCTTTCCCGAAGCGGCGGAAGCCTTGGCCAAACTGATAGCTCTGCATCCTGACAACGCAGCCGCCCACTTGCAGCTGGGACGAGTGCTGGCAGCCGAAGGCAAGAATGATGATGCGATCGCCGAGCTGGAAGCAACCTCCAAGCTGGCGCCAGGGGACGTGACTCTGCAGCGCGATCTGGCAACTTTGTATACGACAATCAAGAAGTATGCGCAGGCAGAGACGCTGTACCGATCCTTGCTGGCAGGGCACCCTAATGATCCGGACTTGCATCATGAGCTGGGAGTCGCGCTGCTCAATCAGAAGAAATATGCAGACGCGGAGCAGGAGTTCTTGTCGGCGGTCAAGCTCAAGCCGGATTTCGGCCCGGCGTATGGCGACCTGGCGGTAGCGGCCAGCGAAAACAAGAACTACGCGTTGGCCATCAAGGCGGCTGATGCCCGGGCCAAGTTTATGCCGGAGATTCCGGTGAGCTATTTCCTCCGGGCCAGCGCTTACGATCACTTGCGTGATTACAAGCTGGCAGCGGAGAATTACCACAAGTTTCTGCAGGTGGCGAACGGCCAATATCCTGACCAGGAGTGGCAGGCGCGTCACCGGCTGATCGCCATCGAACCGAAAAAGTGAACCTCATGCGTGCTCGCTGCGCAGCCATCGCGCTGGTCCTGGTTCTCTCATCCTCCGCCCTGGGATGGGATGAAGTACCGGTAGCCGATCTTCTAAAACGGGCCGAATCTGCTCCCATGGGAGAACGGCCGGCTCTGTATGTGGAGATCGCCGAGCGGCAACTCAAAGCCGCCGATGACCTTTACAACACCGGCAAGGTGGATGACGCCCGCGCCGCTATCAAAGACGTAGTCACCTGTTCCGAAAAGGCGCACGACGCCGCGGTGCAATCGGGAAAGCGGCTGAAGCCGACGGAGATTACCGAGCGGAAAATGTCGCTGCGGCTACGCGACCTGAAGCGAACCTTGAACTTTGACGATCAGCCGCCGGTGCAGGCAGCGGCGGACCGGCTGCAGAGTCTGGCGGACGATTTACTGTCCCATATGTTTGGCAAAGGCAAATGACGCAGGCTTGGCGCAGGCTGACGCGCGCGGCAGTCGTGATCTGGTGCCTTGGCACGGCAATACCGGGCACTGGCTGGCAGCAGCATCAGCGTGAACCGCTGACCCTGGCGGAAATCGACCTCTTGCGTGACGCGGCGCAAGAGCCGGCGGCGCGAATTAAACTGTTCATTCAATTTGCGCGCACGCGCCTGGTCTCGCTGGAGCAGATGCGCGCCGATCCCAAGGTAATCGACAAGACGCAACAGACCCATGACAAGCTGCAGGAGTTCCTCGATATCTATGATGAATTGAACGACAACATTGATACGTTCGTGGGACGCAAAGCGGATTTGCGCAAGCCGCTCAAAGAAGTGATCGAGGCGGACAACGAGTTTCAGGCCAAGCTGCGGGCGCTGAAGAGCTCCGCGGAAGCGGGCAAGGAAGCTGCGCAATATCAGTTTGTGCTGGACAACGCTGTAGAAGAAGTCGATGGCGGCGTGCAGGATCATCGTCAGTTGCTGGATGAGCAAGAGGCTGCCCGGCGGAAGAAGAAGTAAAGCCTTAACCACGGAGCGCTTTGCGGATTGTGCTAGTCTGGCGGCGACGTGAGCAGCAGCCTTCTTTGTATTTTTCAGGAAACATATCGCGAGCTTCGTCCCCGCGCGCCCGTGCCGGAGTTGACGGCCGAATTCTTCGCCTACGCCAACATCAATAACACCATCCGCCTGCGCCAGGGAAAGCTCCTGGCGCGCGTCTCGGATCTGCTGGAGGGTGCGCCAGAAGCGGTTTTGCGGGCGATCGCCCATATTTTGCTGGCCAAGATGTACCGCAAGCCGATTGCGCGGGAACATGCGGCGCGTTATCGCCGGTATGTCTCCAGCCATGACCTGACCCGCAAGGCACATCTGGTGCGGCAGATGCGGGGACGGAAGAGGATCGAAAGTGCGCAAGGCCAGACTTATGACCTGGAGGCGATCTTTGACGATCTCAACACGCGGTTTTTCTACGGCTTGCTGGCGCGGCCGCAGATGACATGGAGCCGCGATCATGCCCGCAACAGCCTGGGCCACTATGATCCGGCGCACAACGCGATTGTGGTAAGCCGAGTGTTTGACGATCCGCGCGTGCCGCGTTATGGCGTGGAGTACATCGTGTATCACGAGATGCTGCACCTGAAGCATCCGGTGAAGCTGCGCGGCAGCCGGCGCTGCGTGCATTCGGCGGAGTTCCGGGCGGAGGAAAAACTGTTCCCTCACCTTCGGCAGGTCAAGCAGTTCCTGAAGCGCTTGTGACGACGGCGTTCCCGCTCAATGCGCCATTTCCCCGCGTGATGCAAATCACAGCCGCTGGTGATCTCCTGCGTTGACCCGCCGCACGGGCGGGGCTATCCTAATAAAGTTGAAATTGAAATTCATTTTCAAAATCATTTGGGCGGAAAACGAGGGCGGTTGGTAAATGTTGCAGGCATTCATCATTACGCTGCGGGAAGGCGTAGAAGCGGCGCTGATTGTGGGAATCACGCTGGCTTATCTGGCGAAAATCGGGCGGCCTGAGTTGCGCAAGGCGGTCTACGCAGCCCTGATTTCGGCCTTCCTGGGAAGCATCGCCGGGGCCGTGTTGCTCTCCCGCACCAACTGGAATGAGGACATTTTTGAGGGCTGGATCATGCTGGCGGCGGCCTTTTTTGTGGTCACCATGATCGTGTTCATGATGAAGACCGGCCGCAAGCTAAAGGGTGAAATTGAAGGCAAGGTGGGCCTGCTGGCGGGCGATGACGCCTGGTTCGGCCTATTCGCTTTTGTTTTTCTGATGGTGCTGCGCGAGGGCGCGGAGACCGTGCTCGCCCTGGCGGCGGTTTCACTGAATTCGACCGCGTTGCTGAGTTTTCTGGGGACGGTGCTGGGAATTGGAGCGGCCATTTTGTTCGGGGTAATGTTCGTCAAGGGCAGCGTGCGCATTAACCTGCAAAAGTTCTTCCGGGTGACGACCGTCATTCTGTTCTTTGTGGCCGCGCAGCTGATTGTCTCCGGCCTGCATGAGCTCTCCGAGAACGGGGTACTTCCCTCCTCGAGGCGGGAGATGGCTATCGTCGGTCCCATCGTGCGCAATGATCTGTTTTTCTTTGTGACGATTCTGGCGCTGGCGGCTCTGATGGTGCTGTTCGAGGTGAAACGGCGAGAACCGGTCGCCGTAGCGGCGTCGGCTGCGGAACGGCGGAAGGCATCGTGGATGGCGCGGCGCGAGCGCTTGTGGATGGCGTCGGTTTACGCCAGTTCCTTCGTGTTCATCGTACTGGTGACGGCAGAATTTATTTATGCGAAGAGCGTGAGCGCCTTGTCGCCGGCGACGGAAGTGACTTTCGTGAACGGGCAGGTCAGCATTCCGCTGCAGCAAATCTACGATGGCGATCTGCACCGCTATCAGGCCAGAGAGAACGGCTCGGAAGTGCGTTTCTGGCTCTATCAGAAGCCGGATGGAAAAATTGCCAGCGTACTGGATGCCTGCGAAATCTGCGGCGCGGTGGGTTTTTACAAAAAGGGGAATACGGTCATCTGCAAGAATTGCGCCGCGCCGATCAATCCGCAATCGGTGGGCATGATGGGGGGATGCAACCCTATACCGCTACAGGCGGAGGTCACGCCGGATGCGGTGATTATCCGGGAGGCGGACATCGCGGCCCGTAGCCGCCTGTTCCAGCAATAGCCCATGTTTGTGCGCCTGGTCTACGAATCGTTCCGGCGGCAAAAGCGAAGAAAATTCTTGGCGGGGATTGCCATCACGCTGGGCGTGGCCGTGGCGACGGCCATGATTGCCGTGGCGACCGATATTGGCGACAAGATCAGCCGCGAACTTCGCAGCTACGGCGCCAACCTGCTGGTCACTCCGCAGGACGACACCCTCGATCTGCAGATTGGCGGAGTGGACCTGAAGCCGCCGAGCGATGGCGCCTACCTGAACGAAGCCGACTTGCCCAAGATTCGCGGCACCTTCTGGCATCACAATATTGTGGGTTTTGCGCCGATGCTGCCAGTGAACGTCGAAGTGCAGGCTGAGGGCAGAGCTGCCGATCTCACGCTGTTGGGGACCTATTTTGCGAAGCCGCTGACCTTTGGCAAAGAAAACTTCGTGACCGGGGTGAAGATCACGCATCCGTGGTGGAAGGTGCAGGGGGCATGGCCGGACGATAACTCGCAGGATGTTGTGCTGGGAGAGAATCTGGCGAGCAAGCTCGACCGCAAGGCCGGAGACCAGATCGAGATTGCCGGCACAGCGCACCGGATCAGCGGCATTCTTTCGACGGGGGGAGCGGAGGACGGTCAGATAGTTGCGCCGTTGAGCCTGGCGCAGCAGATTCTGGGCACGCCGGGCGCGGTGCGCCGCCTTTATGTCAGTGCTATGACCAAGCCGGAAGACGCGCTGGCGCGGCGCGATCCGAAGACGATGAATCCGGAGCTGTTTGACCGCTGGTATTGCTCTCCCTACGTGCAATCAATTGCTTACCAATTGCAGGAGGTCATTCCGCATTCGCACGCCGAGCAGATTCGGCAGGTGGCTCAGAATGAGGGCACAGTGCTCTCACGCATCAAGGGGCTGATGTTGCTGGTGACGCTGGCGGCGCTGATCGCCTCCGCGCTGGCGGTTTCGGCGGCGATGGCGACGGCTATCTTCGAACGGCGAAGCGAAGTTGGGCTGATGAAGGCGCTGGGCGGGGGCGGGGCAGCGATCGCCAGCCTTTTTCTGGCGGAAGCCGCTCTGCTGGCACTGCTGGGCGGCGTAGCGGGTTTTGCCGCCGGGGCTCTGCTGGCGCGAGTGATTGGACGGTCAATTTTCAATTCGAGCATCACCATTGATCCCGTTCTCTTCCCTTTCATTCTGGCGATGGCGGTGGTGGTGACGTTTGCCGGCAGTGCGCTGGCGATTCGGCGGGCGGTGAAGCTTGACCCGGTATACGCATTGCGAGGTGAAGCGTGAGGGCGGTTGCAGAATCGTCGAGCCGCCGCGCAGGGGCGCCGCATCCTTCGATGTTTCTGCGGATGCTGGTGCGAGCCACTGTCCTGCGCCGGGGACGGGCGGCTTCAGCTCTGCTGGCCATGGTGGTAGCTGCGGCGGTCGCTACGACCATGCTGAATCTGTACGTCGACATGCAGACCAAGTTGCGCAAAGAATTCCGTAACTACGGGGCGAATGTGGTAGTGGTGGCCAAGGAGGGCCAGGACCTTCCTGGCGATGCTCTGGCGAGGGTTCAATCCGTATTGGGTGGACGAGGATTAGCGGTTCCGTTTGCGTACGTGGTGGCGCGCACGGCTGCGGGACATCCGGTGGTTGTGGCGGGAACGGATCTTGAACAGGTTCGCAAGCTGGACGGTTGGTGGTCGGTGACGGCGTGGCCGAGCGCTTCTAACGATGCACTTATCGGCAACAGGGCGGTGGCGCTTGCCAGCCCGGAGGGCAAACCCTTTGAGCTGAGTTTCCAGGGACGGAATGTGGAACTGAATCAGGCGGGAGTCTTGCGCACCGGCGCGTCGGAAGACAGCCGCGTCTATATTTCGCTGCAGGATTTCGAAAGCTGGACAGGTGTGCTGCCTTCTACGATTGAGATCGCGGCTGCGGGATCGCCTGAGGAGATCAATGGCATCGTAGAAAAGTTGACGCGAACCCTGCCCTCGGCACAGGTTCAGCCGGTGCGGCAGGTCATGGAGGGCGAGGCGCGGGTACTGGGCAAGACGCGGGATACGATGCTGGCCGCATCGGCATTGATCATTCTAACTGCTGCTTTGTGCGTACTTTCGACATTGATGGGATGGGTTTTCGATCGCCGGCGGGATTTCGCCATTATGAAAGCGCTGGGCGCCTCCGAGCGACTCATCAGCGGTTTCTTCGCCGCCGAGGCGGCGGTGCTGGGAGCGGCGGGGGCGTTATTGGGTTTCGCGGTGGGGGTGGGTGTGGCGGCGTGGATTGGAAGGGTAAACTTTCACGCACCGGTAGTGCCGCGGTTGAATGTTTTGCCGATTATACTTGTGGGCAGCGTCGCGGTCGCCCTGATCTCCGCCGCGCTTCCCATGTGGTTGCTGCAACGGGTGCAGCCTGCCGTGATTCTGAGAGGGGAATGAGATGATCAAGCTCAAGGACGTCAGCCGGCTGTATCCCGCCAAGCAAGACGCCAACGGCGGAGGAGCGATCCGGGCATTAGACAACTTCTCTCTCAATGTTGATCCCGGGGAGTGGATTGCGATCATGGGGCCGTCGGGATCGGGGAAATCGACCCTGGTAAACCTGATTGGATGCCTGGACCGGCCTACGTCAGGAGAGATTTGGCTGGATGGCGAGAACGTGGCCAGAATCTCGGCGGGGGAACTCAACCGGGTGCGGGCGGAAAAAATCGGTTTCGTATTTCAACAGTTCCACCTCATTCCCTACCTGACTGCCCTGGAGAACGTCATGCTGGCGCAGTACATCCACAGCATGACTGACGAGCAAGAGGCGCTCGAGGCCCTGGAGCGGGTGGGATTGAAGGAGCGTGCGCATCATATTCCTTCGCAGCTTTCCGGCGGAGAGCAGCAGCGGGTCTGTATCGCCCGGGCCTTGATTAACGATCCCAAGATCGTGCTGGCGGACGAGCCCACAGGCAATCTGGATGCGGTGAATGAAGAGATTGTGCTGCGGCTCCTGCGCGAACTGCACCAGCAGGGGCGAACCATTGTGATGGTTACGCATGACCCGGTGGTGGCGCGGCTGGCGGACCGGCGAATCGAGCTGCATCATGGCAAGATCGCGGCGCAGGAAGTTTTCTCCATGGCCGACGAAGAGCAGTTCGATGAAGTGCTCGAAGAGCTTTGGGCCATCGGCGAACACGGGGAGATTGCGGAAGTCGGCCGCATGGAAGTTCACGGCGCTTTGCCGGTCGGCCTGGCGGTAGAAAAAATGATGGCGCTGGGGCTGGTGACGGCGACTCCGCATCCACCGGAGCGCCACGATCATAAGCCTTTCGTGAATCCCTGCCATGATGCGTTGAAGCCGGATGCTGTCTCGGTTGGCGATGGCAGCATGATTGTGGAATTTACAGCGCGCGGGCGGCAACGGGCGGCCGACATCATTCGCCGGCATCGGCTGGCGGAGCGGCTGTTCACGGACAGTCTGGCCATGGATAGCGAGACTGAGATCGAGCAGCAGGCTTGCAAGTTCGAGCACATCCTCTCGCCGGAGGCGACCGATAAGATTTGCAGTTTTCTAGGGCATCCCCGGACGTGCCCACACGGCGCGGTGATTCCGCCGGGGGCGTGCTGCGGGAAGTCCTTGGCGACGGAGATGGAGGCTCAGGCGGGCGTTCCGATTCGTGTTGCGCGTTAGGCGGCCCAGCCCCAATTCCAAAATCAACTAGAGCTTCCCAGGACGTCAGCTGGGCATTGGAGCACTCGGCTTGCCAACGTGCGACCGGTGTAATATTGGGCCGCGCGCGGATCTTCTATGCCATTTAGAGAAGCTACCTTCTGGTACGGAACGATACTGTTCACCACGGGAATCTACTTCTGGATTGTGGGTGGTGATCAGCTCACTGCCGGAATCGCCTTAACCGTCGTCGGTCTCGCAATGTCGGTTTATGCCGTAGTTGCCGAGCACTATACGTCGCTTCCAAAATTGCGGGTGTGGGTAGCATTGTTGTTGCTGACTTGGGTCGCCCTTGGCTATGACATCTATGGCCGCCATCACAGCGCGGAGCTTCGAGAATTTGATGAGCCGAACCAGCAGAAACCTCTTCTGTTTGGGGTCGGCATGAAGGCCCCGGACTTTTGCCAAGTTATGGCGAACGGCAATTTGTTGCTACCGTACAAGAATGACTATAACGTCGGATTCGCTTGTTATCTATGGGACGGAACACAAGACCAGCTAGATGCGCCGATCATTCTATTCTCCGAGCCCCGCGACATAGTAGGCGGAGACATTTCTATGCGTGTGGAATTCAATCAACAGTTCGATTGGAGGTTCAACCATTCCGAGGGGATGGTGAACTACCTACTGATGCTGGTACCGAAGAACGTGAGGATATCGCAGTTTTCAACACTAAGGCAGGCCAGGGCATTGAAGGTCAGGCTAGTAATGCTTGAGTCTCGCTCAATCGCGAGGAAAGGAAATTAAGAGGAGCAATCAGGATAATACAAGTTCATTATCCCTGCTTTGCTCCTAACGGACTCCGAGGAAGAGCGGTTTGCTGTGCTCCAGGCAAACAGCAGATTCCTCGTCGCTTTCGCTCCTCGGAATGACAAATAAGAGCGCCTCTGCTCCCAGCCAAATGACGACTGCGAAGGTGGTGAGAGCATCCCCGCGCTGCGCTCCCCGCACCTTCCGGACTCCGGTATGATCGAACCATTGGCATATGACTGCGAAAAGGCCCACCATTGGAGTTTTCGATTCCGGCTTTGGGGGATTGACCGTGCTGCGAGCCCTGCGGGAAATTCTGCCGGATGCGGATTATCTCTATTTCGGAGACACGGCGCGGCTGCCTTACGGGTCGAAGTCGGTGGAAACGGTCGCAAAATACGCGGTGGAGGCGGCGCATTATCTGGAGCGGCACGGCGCGCAGATGCTGGTCATCGCCTGCAATACGGCAACTGCGCTGGCGCTGGAAAAGATCAAGCAGGCGGCCACGGTTCCGGTGGTGGGCGTGGTGGAACCTGGGGCCGAGCGGGCAGCCACGGCGAGCAAGAATCAGAAGGTAGTGGTCATCGGCACAGAAGCCACGGTGAATAGTCATGCGTATCTGAAGGCCCTCGAGGCGCGAGGGGTGCAGGCTCGGGAGAAAGCGTGTCCGCTGCTGGTGCCGCTGGTCGAAGAGGGCTGGACCGAACACGCGGTCACTGAGGAAATCGCGCGGATTTACCTGAGGGAGGCGTTCTCGGACGGTTTCCAGTCCGCCGATGTGCTGGTGCTGGGCTGCACTCACTACCCTTTGCTCAAATCGGTGTTAAGCAAAGTCGCGCCGGAGCATGTAAGCATTGTGGATTCGGCGGAATCCACAGCGGCTGCGGTCGTGAAACAGCTGCGCGACGCTCCCCTGGCAGCTTCTGAGCAGGTCGAGCGCCGTCGTTCGCCCCGATTGAAGTTTTTTGCCACCGATTCGGTGGAAAAATTTCGCCGGCTGGGGGCGCGGTTTCTGGGACATCCGGTGGAGGATGTTGAGCACGTGGATTTGAAGGAATAGGTTTCAGCCTGGCGAGAAAAAAAGCAGGTCTCTCGACTGCGATGGCCTCCGCAAGCGGAGCCCATCACTTGGCTCGAGATGACAGAGAGTTGGGACGACGCCACGTATTCAGGATTCGAGCGCAAGAGTCGGATAGATTCGGGGATGCATCTGTATATGCTACCGATATGCATCCTCTGGATAATGTGATCTGGCAGGCGCTGAATACGCGGCAGGCGCATCTCGCCGAAAGCCATCAATCCGCAAGCCGGTTCAAGAAGGAAGTCAGCTCCCTGGGAGGGTTGGCGGAGCCCAGCCCGGAAAGCTATGCCTCGATGGCCGCGCTGCTCGGTGCGGGCGAGCGGGTTGGGATGTCGATAGAAGAAGCAGTAAGCGCTCCGGAATTCGAAATTGTCAGTTCTGTTCCTCTGTTGCAAATGGTGCGCCCGAGCGGCGAAGCTCCCAAGACCAACGGAGGCCGGCCGCCGGAGTTTTTGGCGTTAACCGAGGCGGATGTGCCCGAGATGATGGCCCTGACGGAGTTGACCAAACCGGGGCCGTTCAACCGGCGCACTCGCGAGATGGGGGATTACTTCGGCATTCGCGGGAGCGGGAAGCTGATGGCTATGGCGGGTGAACGCTTGCGGGTTCCCGGGTATACGGAGATCAGCGCGGTGTGCACCCATCCGGATTTCCTGGGACGAGGCTACGCTGCAGCTCTGATGACGCTGCTCATCGGCCGGATTCTCGGCCGCGGCGAACGGCCGTTTTTGCACGTACGGCCGGAGAACACGCGAGCCATCGAGATCTATGAGCGATTGGGATTTGAGAAGCGGTTGTTCAGCCGCTATGTGATTTTGCAAAAGCGAGCTTGAATTCAGCTTAATCACTAGTCAGTGCTGCGAAGATCGATGGCACCAGTTATCACGTGGGCGTGGAGGCGGTATTTGCCCGGCCCCTCCTTTTCAAACGAGCGGAAGAGACCGCCCTTGGAAACGTCAAATGCGGAGGCGTCGAGGCCGCCAGCGGTCACGAAGGCGTCGGAGTGTCCGTACTCCTCCGCATGGGGAATGTCCACTTGCAAATGACCGGCGCGCACCTCAAGGTCCTTGTCGCCTTCCACGCTCTCGACATCCAACTCACCGGCACTGAGCCGTACCCACAGGTTGGACTGTCGGGGAACCTCGACGATGGCGGTGAAATTGTTGTTCGGCGTATTTGCAATAACGATGTCGGCGATCGAGCTACTGGGCTTGATCGCGACCCTGACTTGCTTAAGGCTGGACTCGGAGTGGGCGCGACAGGTAACGACGATCTCATTGGAATCGACGGGAGAGATCGTGTAGCCGCCGGCCTCCAGATGGAGGCGAATGGTACCCCCGGAGACGAAAGTCTGCCGAACGGAAGCCTCCGGACCGTGGGCTTGCGCCTGTACAAGACCGGACAAAAGAAGCATCAGCAACACCGGAGCAAGACGTTTCACAGACACCTCCCCGCCAACCGTGTTACGCAATCCGGCGCGGCAAGGTTCCTGGAAAAGCGCCAGGCACCAGAAACGAAGATTTGCCCCGGCCTTCAAGCGATAGCCTTTTTGAGGTAGGATTAGTGCGCCTTCTCAAGGAGGTCTCCCTTGGCACAAAACTCGCCGGTTGAAATCGTACGACAGGCTTCGACGTTATCCATTGCGTGGGGCGTTTTGCTGATCGTCTTCGGCATGGTGGCGGTGGCATCGCCATTCGTTGCCGCCGTGGCGGTCAATGTGGTCGTCGCCTGGCTCATCGTCCTCGCAGGCATAGTCCACCTCATGCTCGCCTTTCGCGCTCATGGCGCGGGCAGCATGATCTGGAAGCTACTGGTCGGGATCGCCTATCTCTGCTTCGGCGCATACCTGATCCTCCATCCCGTGCTCGCCGTCGCTTCACTTACGTTAGCGCTGGCTTCGCTCTTCCTGATCGAGGGCATCCTGGACATCGTTCTGTTTTTCAGGATGCGCCCCATGGGAGGTTCGAGCTGGGTGCTGGTGGATGGGATCGTGACCCTGTTGTTAGGGTTAATGATCTACATGCAGTGGCCGTCGAGTTCCGTTTGGGCGATCGGCACGCTGGTCGGGGTGAGCATGATCGTCAGCGGGGTTACGCGAGTGATGATGTCGTTGGCGGTACGCAAGGCAACGACTACAGTCACGCGGCTAGCGGCCTAGTGGGCTACAAAATCTGAGTGAAAGCTGGCTCGGCGGGCGCGGAAGAGATTCGACGCTTGGGGAGAAATTCGCCCGATGAAGCGCGTATTGGCCGGTAGGAACGGAGGAGGACGAAATGGGAGGAATGATTCCATTAGGGGACGCATCCCGCCGCCCCAGCCGCATTCCCGTCGTGACCATCCTGATCATCCTGGTGAATGTACTGGTTTTTGTGCGGGAACTGGTCGGCGGCGAAGCATTTGTGAGCCAGTGGGCGGCCGTCCCCGCGCAACTTTTTTCCGGACATCACTGGATCACGATTCTGACGGCGATGTTCATGCATGCCAGCTGGTCGCATATCATCGGCAACATGATTTTCCTGTGGGCCTTTGCTCCTGAGATCGAAGACGCCATGGGCCCGGGGCGGTATTTCGTTTTCTACATTCTCGGTGGGCTAGTGGCCATGCTGGCTCAAGCTGGAGCCAGCCCGCATTCCACGGTTCCTAACCTGGGGGCGAGCGGGGCCATTGCCGCGGTGATGGGCGCATTCATCGTGACTTATCCGCGCGACCGGATTCGCGCGATTCTGCTGATCTTTGTATTTGTGCGGATTACATTTATTCCGGCTGCCTTGTTAATCGGCTTCTGGTTTCTCACTCAGCTCTTCAGTGCAGGGCAGGTGGCGCAGGCACAGACGGGCGGAGTAGCGTACCTGGCACACATCGGCGGCTTTATCTTCGGCGCGGTCACGGCGCGCTGGTTCGAAGATCCACAGCGAATGGCAGCACAAACCAGCACGGAATGATTCCCAGGAAAGGACCAGGCGAGGTTTTCCAACAAGAATGTTAGTACAGGCGGAAACTGACTTCGACGTTGATCTGGACTGCTACCGGCTTGCCATCTTTCATGGCCGGTTCAAACTTCCATTGCTTCACCGCTTCGATGGCCTTTTCATCCAAGCCAAGCCCCAATGTACGGGAGACTTTGATGTCGCGCGGCTTGCCATCAGGTCCGACCACCAGCCATAGGACGCAGGTGCCCTGATACTTGGCTTTGCGGGCTTCTTCCGAGTACTCGGGATCGGGAGCGTAGATCGCTTTGGGAGCGGAAACTCCGCCACCGACGCGGAACGCGCCGCCACCGATACCACCGCCGTGACCGGGGCCAACGCCAGGGCCTTCACCGGAGCCAACGCCGCCACCATCACCCGAGCCGATGCCACCACCCGAGCCGGTGCCGTTGGAAGGCGGGCCCGAGGGCAGATGCGACATAGGGTCGCCGAGAGTGGGAAGGCTATTCATCGCCAGATGCACTTCGGGGGGCACCACCACGGTCGGTTCGGCGGTCAACTTCGGATTGTCATTCCGCACCACCACCATGGGAGGCACAATCTGCTGCATGGAGAGTTTGGGCAGCTTGCCTTTGGGAGCCTGGAACTTGTCGCGATCACCACCACCGCCGCCACCGCCGGCTTGCGTCTTGGAGGGTTCGAGAGGCGGAATGTCGTCGGGCGCGATCAGGGTAACCACTTCCTGTGGCTTCTTGACTTCCTGGACCCAGTGGCGGCCGAGGATGGTCAGGCCAATGATCGCTCCCAGCGCCAGAATGTGAGTGGCGGTCGAGTAAAGCGCGCCGTTTTTCTTGTAATCGTAGAAGCCCCAAATATCCTTGACCGGAATCGGCTTGGAAGTCAGAACCAGCGGGGGCTGTTTCTTGGGAAAGAAATAGTCGTCGAGATTCTGAAACAGGGATTTCCACAGCGGCTCGGACAGAGTGGTCTTGGTCAACAGCAGATTCAGCTCGGGCTCGCTGTCCGCGCGGGGCTTGATTTCTTCGGTCGACATATCGAAACGGTCCGGTTCGTTCCCCTCAGAGAAACAAACCCTTCCTCACATTAGGCTTGATGAGTCCTGTCAGCGCCAAGTTGCATGCAGCTACGGTTCCTGCGCATTCGCTTCGCTTTCCCAAACGCAGCCAGCGCATCCACTCCCTTAGATGCGGAGACGCTGGAAACGTAACTGTAGCAAAATTGTACACTCATTTGGCGGACTTTCCACGGGCTTTTCCGGTAATTGCCTGGTTACTTTTGGCCGTCCATGGACGCTCCCGCACGCACTCCCTATATAATAAAAAATAAACCATTTGGGGAGAAACAAGCCTGGTGCCGCTCGACTTGAAATCCACGATCAATCTGCCTAAGACCGACTTTCCTATGAAGGCCAACCTGCCGCAGAACGAGCCCAAGATGCTGGCTCGCTGGCAGGAGATGGGAATTTATGAGCGGATTCGCGAGGCGCGGGCCGGTCAGCCCATCTATGCCTTGCACGATGGGCCTCCCTATACCAGTGGGCCGATCCATCTGGGAACCACGCTGAACAAGTGCCTGAAGGATTTCATCGTCAAATCGAAGAACATGCTGGGATTGGACGCACCCTACGTGCCGGGGTTCGACTGCCATGGCCTGCCCATCGAAATCAAAGTCGACCTGCAACTGGGCGGTAAAAAGTTGCAGCTGAGGCCGCTCGACGTCCGCATGGAATGCCGGAAGTACGCGCAGAAATTCCTCGACCTGCAGACCCAGCAATTTACGCGCATCGGGGTGTTCGGACGCTGGGAACGGCCGTACGCGACCATGACTCCGCAGTACGAATCGGTGGTGGTGCAAACGCTCTATACGTTCATGGAGCGCGACTTCGTCTACAAAGGGCTACGGTCGGTGTACTGGTGCATCCACGATAAGACTGCGCTGGCTGAGGCCGAGGTGGAGTATGAGAACCACACCAGTCCGACAGTATGGGTGAAGTATGCGCTGAAAGATGATCCGACCGAGCTCGATGCGGCGCTCAAAGGGAAAAAAGTTTTCACCGTGATTTGGACGACGACTCCGTGGACGCTGCCGGCTTCGATGGCGGTGGCATTTCATCCGCATGAGGATTACGTGGCGCTGGAGTCGGGTGGCGAAGTTTATATCGTCGCAGCCAAGCTGGCGGAGGAATTCGCCGGCAAAGTGGGACTGAGTTCGAAGCAGGAGATCGCCCGCTTTCCCGGCGAGAAGCTCGAGTACAAGAAGTTCCAGCACCCGTTTCTGGATCGGACCGTTCTTGGCGTGCTGGCTCATTACGTCACCATGGATACGGGCACGGGCGTGGTACATACTGCGCCTTCACACGGCGCGGATGACTTCAACACCGGCGTGAAGTACAAGCTCGACCTCACCACGAACGTGGACGAGGCCGGCATCATGCACAACGGCTTGCCGGAGTACGACGGGCTGCAGGTTTTCAAAGCCAATGCGCCGATCATTGAGTTGCTGAAAAAGCGCGGCGCTCTGATGCACGAGGAAAAGCTGGAGCACTCCTATCCCCACTGCTGGCGGTGCCACAACCCGATTATCTTTCGGGCGACGGAGCAGTGGTTCATCTCCATGGAAACTCCGATGACGGGCGGCACGCTGCGCACGCGGGCGCTGGAGGAGATCAAGAAAGTAAAGTGGGACCCGGCGTGGGGCGAGGAGCGCATCTCGAACATGATCGCCACCCGGCCGGATTGGTGCATCTCCCGGCAACGGGTGTGGGGTGTGCCGATTGCGGTGTTTCTGTGCGAGAGTTGCGGCAAGCCGCTGCTCGATTCGGCGATTCATCGAAAAGTGGTCGAGTTGTTTGCGCGCGCCGGAGCCGATGCCTGGTACACCTCCGAAACCGATGGCATTGTCCCTACTGGAGCGAAGTGCGAGAAATGCGGTGGGACGAAGTTCGAGAAAGAGATGGATATTCTCGACGTGTGGTTCGAGTCGGGATGCAGTTACCTGGCGCTGCGCGACGCCGAGCCGCAGTATCCGCCGGCGGCGGATTTATATCTCGAAGGCGGTGACCAGCACCGCGGGTGGTTCCACTCTTCCCTGCTGTGTTCGGTGGGATCGCAGGGACACGCGCCTTACAAGGTCGTGGCGACGGCAGGTTGGACTCTCGACGAGCAAGGACAGGCGCTGTCGAAGTCGCGTGGGAATGATGTCGATCCGGTGGATATTGCCAACCGGCTGGGCGGAGAGATTGTGCGGCTGTGGGTGGCGTCGGTCGACTTCCGGGAAGATGTGGTCGGTTCGGAGAAGTTGATGCAGCGCATCGCGGAGAATTATCGCAAGATTCGCAATACCTTCCGTTATGTGCTGGGCAATCTGCACGGGTTTGATCCGCGGCGGGATGCGGTGCCGTTTGAAACGATGGACCCGCTCGACCAGTACATGCTGCGCCAGACGGCTGCGATGGCGGCGGATGTGACGCGATGGTATGGCGAGTTTGCGTTTCACAAGATCTATCAGCGGGTCATCAATTTTTGCGTAGTGGAATTGAGCGCGTTTTACTTCGATGTGCTGAAGGATCGACTGTATACCTATGCTCCCAATGCGCTCGCGCGGCGAGCGGCGCAGACAGCGATTTGGCGGATCGGCGAGGCGCTGGTGCGGCTCCTGGCGCCGGTGATGAGCTTCACCTGCGAGGAAGTGTGGCAGTATTTGCCGGCGACGGGCCGGGCAGAGTCAGTGCACGTGGCGAAGTTTCCGAGCGCCGAAGAGATTCTGGGCGCGGGGGTGGCGGCAGATGTTGCGCAAGAGCGGGAGGAGTGGGCGACTCTGCGGATGGTGCGGGAAGAGGTCTTGAAGGCACTGGAAGAAGCGCGCAACAGCAAGCTGATCGGCGGAGGCCTGGAAGCTCAGGTTACGATCACCGCTCCCGATCCGGTTTATGCGGCGCTGGCGCGGCACCGGGAGCAGCTGCGCTATCTGTTCATCGTTTCCGCGGTCCAACTGGAGCAGGCGCCTTCGGGCAACGGCAGCAGTGGGGTTACAGTGCGAGTGGAGAAAGCTGCGGGGCAGAAGTGCGAGCGCTGCTGGAATTATTCGATACACGTCGGGGAGAATCACGAGTATCCGACGGTGTGCGAACGCTGCAGCGCGGTGCTGAAAGAGATCGAAGCGGCGATGGCGGCGAAGTAATCGAATCCAGAAGCAGGTTTCTCCGCGCGCGGATAATTTGCGACGGCAGATCATCGAGCTTGGTCGGGATGACAAGTTTGAGCAAGGGTTAAATGGCTGAACAGCACGTAATGCGACGATTTCACTTCCTGATAGCGCTGCTGGTGCTGCTGCTCGACCGGGCGACCAAGTGGATCGTGGCCAGGAATATTTCGCTGCACGACGGCATTCAGGTGATTCCGGGGTTCTTCCGCATTACGCACGTGGAAAATCGCGGGGCGGCGTTCGGGCTTTTTGCCGATTCCCCGGCCGAATGGAAGATCGCCATGCTGGTGCTGTTTTCGATTGTGGCGCTGGTGGTGGTGTCAGCGCTGCTGTGGAAGAACAGCCATGCCATGACCAGCACCGGGATTGGGCTGGCGCTGATTCTGGGCGGAGCGGTGGGGAATCTTTGGGACCGGCTGCTGAATGGCCGGGTAGTGGATTTTCTGCTGTTCTACGCCGGGCAATATCAGTGGCCGGCATTCAATGTGGCCGATAGCGCGATTGTTTGTGGAGCGGGGTTACTGGTGATCGAAATTCTGTTCGCGAAGGCGCCGGCGCAGGAGAAGTCGGCGTAGAACTTTCACCGGCTCTCATGACAAGAGCGGGTGCCTGCCCTTCTCACGCGTTCTTTGCGAGAAGGGCCGGGGCACCCAGCGTTCCGAAAACTGTTACGCGGTTTTTCTCTGCGCCATCTGGGCGTAGAAGGCTTTTGCCCCTTCTTCCATTTCCTGCTCGGTCATGTCCTGGGTATGAGTGCTCAAGCCCCAGGTGTGACCGTAGGGATCGACAAAGCTGCCAAAGCGGTCGCCCCAGAACATATCCGTTATCGGCATGGTAGCCTTGCCGCCGGCATCGACGGCACGCTGGAAGGATTTGTCGACGTCTTCGACGTAGAGATAAAAACTGCCGCTCGTACCCCCCAGTGTCTGCGGGGATTTACAGCCCATATTGGGGATTTCGTCGTTCAGGAAAACGATGGAATCGCCGATTTTCAGTTCGGCGTGGGTAATCTTGCCATCGGGTCCGGCCATGCGCATGCGCTCTTCAGCGCCCAGCGCTTTCTTGTAGAACTCAATGGCCTCGGCGCCGTTGCGAACGGTTAAAGAAGCTGTGATGGTGTGAAATCCGGGCGGAACGGGTTGCGTGGAACGCTTCATGGAGTGCTCCTTATCGGGTTATTTAGGCCAGAGTCGCGTCATAGATTTTACTTGGTTAGTTCCAGCATGCACGGTTAAAAATTGTAAAAACCAGTGGGTCGTCAGGTCCCCTGAACCGAGAGAAAAAAAGGGGGGCCCCTCCACTATGCTTCGCTTCGGTCGGAATGACAGCTGAGGGTGGGGAAAACAGCAGATTCCTCGTCGCTGCGCCGCTCGGAATGACAAGAGTGGAAGGCCTACGGGGTGCCGTAGAGCTGGCGGTAAACGCTGGCGTTGCGCAGGATGTTCTGCACGTATTCGCGGGTTTCGGTGAAAGGGATGGACTCCACGAACTCCTGGGGATCGCGGTACTGGCCTTGCCCCAGCCAGTCTTGTACCCGGTCGGAGCCGGCGTTGTAGGCGGCGAGGGCATATTCGAAGGAGCCAAACTTATCGACCATGCTGCGGAAGTAGCGCGTGCCCAGCTGCAGGTTGACTCCCGGAAGAAAGAGTTCCGAGGAGTTGAAGCGCCTTATCTTTTCTTGCCGGGCGACGCCGCGTCCAACTTTGGGAAGCAACTGCATCAGCCCCACGGCGTTGGCTCGTGAAACCGCATTGGGATTGAAGGCCGATTCCTGGCGGATGAGGGATGCCACCAAGTAGGGATCGAGAGCGTTGCTGGAAGAAAACCGTTTCAGGTCGAGCCAGTAGGGCTTGGGAAATAAACCCTCCCAGTAGGAGCGTGGCAGGAGCGGCAAGTCGAGGGCAAAATAATTGGGCGCGGCTTTCTTGAGAATTTCAATGCCGGCATCGTAGCGGCCGGCGTCCTGGTAAAGGCGGGCCATTTCGGTGGGCAGCCAGTTCCCTTTTTCCTCCTCGGCAGCGGCCCGCAATTCGCGCATGGCAAAATCGAGCAAGGCCCCGTTGGCCAGGAGTTCGGCCTTCTGTACGCGCAAGTTGTCGGTGGGAACGGGATCGACCGTGACCTTATCGAGGACGTTGATGGGAGGAATGCGGTCGAGCAGCGCGTAGTGCGGCGGAGCGGCGTCTTTTTTGATTTTGCCGAGGCGCTGGCGGGCCAGTTCGCCATAGTAGTAATTGCGGTAGCGCAGCGAGAGCTTCATGTAATACGCCTGGGCCATCGCCGGATCGTTTTCCTCTTCCGCCAGACGCGCCCGCCAGTAAAGCGCGGCGGGAACCTCCGAAGAGGTGGGATAGAGCGCGATCTGATTCTCGAAGCCCTGTTTGGCCTCGGCATTTCTGCCCTGGCGGAGGCTCAACCAGGTTGCCTTCCAGTGCGCGTAAGAAGCCCGGCCTCCGTTGGGAAAGCGCTGCTGCAATTCGCGAAAGGAGTCGATGGCTTTGTCGTAGTCGCGGCGGAGCAAATAAATATTGCCCGCCGAAAGCAGCGCCTGCTCCAGCCACGAGCTGGTGGGATAGGACTGACGGAGCTCGTCGACGATACGCAGGAAAGTATCGTCATCATTGGCGGTGCGGGCGATTTCTCCGAGATTGAACAGGCGCGCTGCGTTGACTTCCGCCGAGGAAGCGGGCATGGATTCCAGAACCTTCCTGGCCTCCCGGTTTTGCCCACTGCGGCGAAGGGAGTCGGCGAACGCAATCTGAATGTCGGCGCGGTCCTCGGCGCTGGCCTCGCCGAGTAAGTCGCGATATTCGTCCGCGGCCTGGCTGAACTGCTTGCCTTTGGCCAACAGGTCGGCACGGGTACGACGGGCTTCGACGCTGGGCGGAGCTAACTTCGAAGCATCGGCCAGTTTGATAAGGTCGACACGCACCTGGGTCGACTCCCAACTGAGCGGCATGGTGTAGTAGAGGTTGCGGAAGATGGTTGCTGCTTTGGCAGGTTGGCTGTCGGCTTCATAGGCGCGGCCGAGCGCCAGTTCGAGATCGGCGCGGATGGGCTGGCGATCTTTCTCCAATAGCTCCGCAGCCTCTGTCGCCCGTCCGTCGGCTACCAAAGCATTGGCGTAGACAATGTGGGCATCGCGCAGCAAAAGCGATTCCGGGTAGGTCTTATCGAAGGCGTTGAAGGTGGCGATGGCTTCCGCCAGGCGGCCAGTTTGCTGGTAGGCGCTTCCGAGGTAATAGCTGACGTAGTCGCCGATATCGCCGGCGTGCGGCTTGGCACGATTGAGCGGATCGATCGCCTGGGTGTAGTTGTGATCCAGAATCCGCGCGTAGCCGATGACCAGCCAAGCTAAGGCGCCAGCGTCTTCCTTGGAATGGCGCACGGCGTAGGCCTGTACTCCCGCATAGCCGGCGGGAGTGCGGTCCTGGATGAGCTGCCGGGCCATGGGTTTCAGCGTGGCCGAAGCCACAAAGGCCTCATGCATACGGCGAAGGCGTGGAGAAGAACGCCGGCGCGGCCGGGCCTGAGCGGTTGTCTTTTTGTGCGGAGTGGCTTGCGGAGATGATTGAGCAAGTACACAGGCGCTCACAGCCGCCAGCGCCAGAGTCAGAAGGGATTTCCGGAAGAGTACCACTGATTAATTATCTTCCATTTTCGGGGATGCGGATGTTTTCGATTTGGGTTCGGAGGAATTTCCCCCAATTTTTTAGATGCTCAGAAGCCTGCGCTAGCGATGAAAGTTTGGGCCCAGTAGAGAGACGTCATCTTCGGCCAGGCTGCGGATCAGTTCGGCATTGATGTAATCGGCATTGGCGGCAACCGTGTTGCCGTAGCGCTTCATGTAGGTCGAGCGACTCTTCTCGATATCTTCTTTCAGGCGATCGTAGAGGTCTTTGTTCTTTCGACCCTCGGCTACTTTGGCCTGATTGTAGAGCTTGACCTCATCCATGAGCAGGCGGGCGAAGCGCTGCGCCTTGCGATGGACTTCGGCGTCTTCCACGGACATTTGCGCGAAGGCGTCGGGAGCAGGCGCCGGTGCTGCTGCGGCAGCGGTCGCGATAGAAACCACCGGCGCAGATTCTGCGCTGGCCACGGCGACGGCGGGCTCCTCGACTTCCACCGGAGCGGCCGCGACGTGTTTAGGAGCGTGGGCAGCGAACGGATCAGAAAAAGACGATACGGTTTGCACCGGTGGAGGCGCGCTCTCCGCGGGGGTCTCGGAGGTTCCCTCTTTCGCCGCCTGTTTGCGCAAGGAGGCCACCTCCAGCCAGGCGCTGGTCGTGACGACCAGAACTTCCAGCGCGGCGGTGTCCAGCGTGCCGGCGGAATCGGTTCCAGCGTCAGCGTAGACCAAGGCGGCAATCTTATCTTTCAAGCGCAGCGGGAGCAGAACGATGCGATCCTGGGCCGGAGCTCCGAATTGGGAGATGAACTTCGGGTCCATCTCGGAGGCAGCGACGGTCGCGGGAGCGCGAGTTTCCATCACTTGCACGGGAGCGGAGCTGGTCATATCGAGAACGAAATCTTTGATATCGTCCTTGTTGTCGAAGGCGCGTCCCTGCCAGCCCGTGGCGGAGCCCGACTTGACCACAAAGAGCGCTGCCCGCGCGCTGTAGCTTGCCGTGCTATCGAGCAGGGCGCGGAGAATTTCCTTTTGCGTGCTGCCGGAGTGAATAGTGGAGATCGCCTTCAGTAATTCGGCGGTGCCGCCGTCGCCGGAACCAGCGGAGTTACCCAGGCAAGGCTGGACGTCGCTGAGAACCTGACGGACCAGTTGCTCACGCAGTTGGGGCAGCTGGTCGGTCAGGACGGCGCTCACCGCCCGCTCGACTATCTGTTCAATTCCGTTTGCTTCTTCCATTTCCGCCTTAGTTCGGGCTGGGGAGCGTTCTTGCTGATTTGCCCTGCAGATTCCTGATTATAGGGCCTGTGCCTGCAGGTTCGAGTGTGACCTTAGTACCTGTTCTACCGTGGGTTTGCGGGTGACTCAGGTTTTCGCCTATATCCGAGCGGCTTTAAGCACGTCAAAACAGTTACGCGCCGAAGCGGATTAGCAAGTAAAATAGGGGTTTCCCTTTTGGGCTGACGAGAAAATTGTTGCATCGGATGCAGAATGGGTACCATCCAACCAAAAATAGGTGAGCCCGTCAGCGATGAGCTGGCTCTGGTTCAGGCCGCCAAGGGCGGCGACGTCGCAGCCTTTGAAGAGCTGGTGCGGCGTTACGACCGAAACGTATTCCGGATCGCACAACACATCACGCAGAATCGGGAAGATGCGGAAGATGTGGTGCAGGATGCGTTTCTCAAGGCCTATGGAAATCTGAACCAGTTCCAGGGACAGTCGAAGTTTTATACCTGGCTGGTACGGATCGCGGTCAACGAGGCGCTGATGAAGTTGCGCCGCCGTCGGCCGGAGCGAACGGTTTCACTCGACGAAGACGTAAAGACCGAGGAAGACTCCTTGCCGCGAGAAGTCGCGGACTGGAGCCCGAATCCTGAACAGCAGTACAATCAGGCGGAGTTGCGGGACATTCTGACCCGCACCATTCAGGGCTTGCCTGCGAGTTTTCGTACGGTCTTTGTTTTGCGCGACGTGGAAGGTCTCTCGACCGAGGAGACTGCGGAGGCGCTGGATCTCAGCATTCCGGCAGTGAAGTCGAGGTTGCTGCGCGCGCGCCTGCAGTTGCGGGAGCGGCTCAGCCGTTACTTCCGGAGACGAGACACCTCGGACGGAGGATCGAAACATGAAAGCGGAGATGGCAACCAGTGAAGTGTTCTGAGTTTCTGCAAGAGTTAACCAACTACCTGGACGGCGTCATCGACGACCGGACAAAATCGGAACTGGAAGACCATCTGGCCTGGTGCCACAACTGCTACGTGGTTTGCGACACCACCAAGAAGACCATCGAGATTTACCGGGACTCCCAGCTTTACGAACTTCCTGAAGACCTTCGCAGCCGCCTCCGTTCGGCAATCGTTTCCAAGTGTCACGCCAAGAAGAAAGCCGGGCCCGAGAGGGTCTAACGGGCCGGACTTTCTACAACCTTCCATATTTAGAAACTATGCCGGGACTAGAGGGTTAACCTTTCCAGCGCCTCTGAGGAACCCTTTCGGCTGCCGCTGAATCTAAGGAAGACAGAGGGGAATTGAGTGCAAACGGTTCTGGGCCGGGCGAGTTCGGAGCTGGCTTTTGGGGAGGTACGAGGATCATGGGTAAACTATTAGACGCATTCTTTGGTTGCTGGCACGGTCATTATAGCTTTCCGATTACGGTCCGGCGTGGTTCCGGGCGAAGCCAGGCGGCTTCGCTGACCGGGACGTACGTGGTCTGTCTGGATTGCGGCAAAGAACTGCCTTACGACTGGAATGAGATGAGAGTCATCGGCACGCCTTCGGAGGCGCGCCATTACGGACAATCTTTGGCGACGAAGGAAGCCGCGTAGAATCGATTCCCTGACAGCAGGCCGTGACGTGAGTCGCGGCCTTTTTCTTGCCCCAAATCCTCCCCGTTTGATCGAAAACGGAATCAGATGAAACGGTGAGCAGTAAGAGTGAGAAAATGAAAGGGCCGCTTTCGCGGCCCTTTGCACGAGCCAGGATGCTCGTAGCCACATCTTAGTTGTCGTCGCGGCGCTTGAGCGTGGGGTGGCCGTCGTCGGTGGTGCTTCCCTGATCCTTGCCCGTCTGATCGGCAGTGGAGGTACGGCGCAGGGTCGGCTTGTTGGCGTCTTTTTGGTCCACCATCTTGCGGCGGTTTTCGATCGACGCCAATCGGGCCTTGACGTCATCGAACTCCGATGTGCTGACCGTATACTCCTCGCGAGCCGGAAGAATGGTGGCGATTTCTTTCTGCGAGGCTTCGATCCGGTCGGGCGTCTGCGGATGCGTGGCAAAGGTCTTGTCCATGAAGCCGGGTTTCTTCTTTTCCTGGGCCTGAATCTTCTCAAAGAAGCTGATGTAGGCTTGCGGATCGTATCCGGTCTTGTAGTCGTACTGCAGGCCCAGATAGTCGGCCTCCGCCTCGAAACCGCGCTGGAAGCTCATGAAGGCAACGGGCAAACCGAGACCCATGGCTTCATAGGCGGCATATCCGATTCCGCCTCCCACGAAGATGAGCGGAATAGTGGCGAAGTTGGCATACTGCGCCCGGGTCAACTGCCGGGTGGCGTGACGCGCGCAAACGTGGGCAATCTCGTGCGCCATCACCCCAGCGAGTTCAGCCTCTTCGTCGGCGGCAAGGATGGTGCCGGAGTTGACGTATACGAAACCTCCGGGCAGCGAGAAGGCGTTGATTACATCGGAGTCGATTATCTTGAAGGTGAACGGAACCTGGGCATCGGAGTTGCGCACGAGGTTTTGTCCCAAGCGGTTCACGTATTCAGTGATGATGGGGTCGTTAATCAGTTTGGAGGACGAATCGACCATCTGGGCATACTGCTTGCCCATCTTGATGTCGCTCTCGATGGAATACCAGTTGCCGAGGCCGCGGCCACCGATTTTGCGATTGCCGACCGCATCCACATCGTCCTTGCCGCCATCATGCTTTACCTTGCTGGGATCGGCGGGTTGCACGACTGCAGGTTGGCTTTGCTGATCGCTCGAGGCGTTCGAACTGCCGCTTTGTGGGGAACCGGGAGTGATACCGGGATCGCCAGCGGGAGGGGTTTGGCCGGGGCCGGTCTGCCGGGGCGACGTCTGGCCGGGATAAGGCGCCGTGGGGTCCGTGGTTCCGTTTCCTGGTCCGGGCCCGGGAGTCTGGGCAAAAGTGAACGGCGCTAAGGCAAATACCAGCAATGCGATTTGTGGGACCCTGAACTTCATGTGGAACTCCCTGCCGCCTGATTGGGCTCTACCCGGATTATACCCCTGCATGGAAGCAGCGGACCCGGTATTTGCCCTGTAGGTGAGACGCAAACGGGGGATGGAAGGTTATCTGCTTTTGCCCGGACACCAGCCCATCGGGCGGACGTAAGCTCAAGGATGAGCGTAATTTGCCTTCATCTCCCAGCTCCCGTCTCGGACAAAATTTCATTGAGTGTCAATAGGAAATCGAGGGCAAGAGCGCCCGCGCCACGCGGTTCAGGTTTTGGATCGGGTTTGGCGGTTCGCGCATCCATTGCGCGATACAGTGTTTTGCGAAGGGAAACAACAAGTGACAATTTCGGTGTGTTTCGTCAAGTAGAATTCCTACTCTCAGCTATCCGGAGAATTGATGAAAATCTTTCACCTGGCGCTCGTGCTGGCGCTGTCGATCACCGCCGTCGCAGAAGATGGGGTAAAGACGGCTCCGAAGGCCGACGGTCGTTTCAAAACGGATGTGCTTTTGGTGGTGGCTCATCCCGATGATGAGAGTGGAGTCTCCGCCTACCTTGCTCAACTTATGGATCAAGGCAAGAAGGTGGCCGCGGTTTATATGACGCACGGCGAGGCCGGACATAACAACATGGGGCGGGAGCGCGGGATTTCGCTCGGGGCGGAGCGGGAAATGGAGCTGCGCCACGCGCTGACTGAGTTGGGAGTCCAGAACGTGTGGTTTCTCGACGGGCGAGACACGCCTACGCAGGACGTGCTGCAATCGTTGGCCAACTGGCATCATGGCACGTGCCTGGAAGAGTTGGTGCGCCTGGTGCGCCTGACGCAACCGAACCTGATCATTACCTGGCTGCCGGGATTTTTTATAGGCGAGAATCACGGCGATCATCAGGCGGCTGGAGTGCTGGCCACCGAGGCGTTTGATTCTGCCGGCGATCCAGCGGTCTTCCCTGCCCAGCTGGCGCAACCTCGTCATACTAACGAAACTCTGCTGGAGGGGTTGACGCCGTGGCAGCCGCAAAAGATTTACTTCTTCTCTGATGCCAGTGACGACAAGCCATTCAAGGGTAAGGGACCGGAATACCCCACTTCAGCGGTTTCTCCCACGCGGCATGTTCCCTACTGGCGGGTCTCTGTGGATGTCTTTCGTTTTCATCTCACACAATACCGCTCGTACATCGAGAAGTTCGAGGGGTTGAATGACGAGCAACTTAACAAGTTGGCAAAGCAAGATGGCTGG
>Ga0335078_10002350_pt1 | contig 28754 bp, 30 predicted proteins | sample Lox_Sample_32_FD_206711 | JGI IMG/M metagenome (GOLD analysis project Ga0335078, IMG submission 206711) | Soil microbial communities from Loxahatchee National Wildlife Refuge, Florida, United States - Lox_Sample_3.2 | ecosystem: Environmental > Terrestrial > Soil > Wetlands | place: USA...
CAGATGACGGCCGCCGAGATCGCGGCCGCCAAGCAGGCGATGAAGAAGCTTGTGCTGCCGCTCGCCGAAGTGCGAACACGGCGGCTCAAGCCGCACCCCCACGGCCATCTCATCGATCTGCGCCGTACACTGCGGTCAAGCCTCAAGGGCGGCGGCGATTTCATCGATCTCCGCTACATCGGGCCAAAGACCAAGCCGCCGCCGCTCGTGGCGCTGCTCGATATCTCCGGCTCGATGAGCCAGTACAGCCGGGTCTTCTTGCATTTTCTCCATGCGCTGACCGATGCGCGCAAGCGCGTCAGCACCTTTCTGTTCGGCACGCGCCTGTCCAATGTGACCCGCGCGCTGCGCGAGCGCGATCCCGACGATGCGCTGTCCGCCTGTTCGGCGAGCGTGCCCGACTGGTCGGGCGGCACGCGCATTGCCTCGTCGCTGCATGCCTTCAACTAGCAGTGGGCGCGCCGCGTCCTCACCCAGGGCGCCGTGGTGCTGTTGATCACCGACGGGCTCGAGCGCGACGCCGACGATACGCTGGCCTTCGAGATCGACCGGCTGCACCGCTCGTGCCGCCGGCTCATCTGGCTCAATCCGCTGTTGCGCTTCGAGGGCTTCGAGGCCCGGGCCCGTGGCATCAAGACCATGCTGCCGAATGTCGACGAATTCCGCCCGATACATAACCTCGATTCCATGGCGGGCCTGGTGGCGGCATTGGAGCATGGCGGCGGGCGCGGCGCCGCCGATCCTAAAGCCTGGATGGCGCAGGTTGCCTGACGCGCTATATTCTTCCGTATACAGCGCATGCCGAAATCGCGGGTGGCAAAAGCGCTTATTTTCCAGTAAATTCCTGGTTGCCGCGAAACAACGGAGGCAGTTCATGCTCTCGACCAATGACGACATCCTCAAAGCCGCCGAGGATTGGCGCAAGGACGGCCGTGCGGTGGCGCTCGCCACCGTGGTCGAGACGTGGGGCTCGGCGCCGCGGCCGGTCGGCTCAAACCTGGTGATCGACGGCGAGGGTAATTTCCTCGGCTCGGTATCCGGCGGCTGCGTCGAAGGGGCGGTGGTCACCGAGGCGCTCGACGTGATCGAGAGCGGCCAGCCCAAGATGCTGGAATTCGGCGTCGCCGACGAGACGGCCTGGAAGGTCGGCCTGTCGTGCGGCGGCAAGATCCGGGTGTTCGTGGAGAAGGTGGAATAGTGAAGGGGCGAGTGGCGAATGGTGAGTAGCGAATATATGCCATAGCCCCTATTCGCCACCCGCTATTCGCCATTCGCGATGTGATCAGTCATGAAACTCGAACTCCTGAAGACTCTCAATACCGAACGCGCCGCGCGGCGCGCGGTGATCGTCGTTACCGACGTGGCTAGCGGCAACGAGCGGCTGGTCAAGGCCGTGGACATCGCCAAGGATCCGCTGCGCGCCGTGCTGGCCGACCACCTGCGCACCGGCAAAAGCGGCATGGAGGAGACGGCCGAAGGCCGCGTCTTCCTCACCGTCTATGTGCCGGCGCCGCAACTCGTCATCACCGGCGCCGTGCACATCAGCCAGGCGCTGGCGCCGATGGGGAAGCTGCTCGGCTACGATGTAACGATCGTCGATCCGCGCACCGCCTTCGCCACGCCGGAGCGGTTTCCGGATGTGAAAGTCATCGCCGAGTGGCCCGATAAGGCGCTGCCGCCGCTGAATGTCGACCGTTACACCGCGTTCGTCGCGCTGACCCACGATCCGAAGATCGACGATCCGGCTCTGCTCCACGCGCTGTCGCGCGATTGCTTCTATATCGGGGCGCTCGGTTCGCGGAAAACCCACGCGCGTCGCCTCGAGCGGCTCAAATCGGAGACCAATGCCGATCTCTCGCGCATCCATGCGCCGATCGGGCTCGATATCGGCGCCGTTTCTCCGGCCGAGATCGCCGTCGCGATCATGGCGCAGATCACCGAACGGCTGCACGAGGAAGCCGAGGCGGAGCCTGCCGTTGTCGGGGCCGCGTCATGAAATTCGGTCCGGTCGCGCCCAAAGATGCGCTCGGCGCGACGGCCGTGCATTCGATCCGCCAGGGCGGGCTGGTATTGAAGAAGGGCACGCTCATCGGTGCCGCCGAAGTCGCGGCGCTCGAAGCCGCCGGCATTCCCGATCTTGTCGTGGCGCGCCTTGAACCAGGTGACGTGTCCGAGGACGTGGCGGCGGCCGCGATCGCGAAGAAGGTCGCGGGCGAGGGCGCCCACGTCGATCGCGCCTTTACCGGCCGCGCCAATCTGTTCGCAAAATCTCCTGGCGTTCTCGTCGTCGACAAGGGCGCTGTGAACGCGCTCAACCGCATCGACGAGGCGATCACCTTCGCCACGCTCCCCGCCTACAAGCCGGTGGTCGAGGGCGAGATGATCGCAACGGTGAAGATCATCCCATTTGCCGTCGGCAAGGCGCCGTTCGAGGCGGCGCTCGCCGGCATCAAGGCGCCGCTGTTGCGGGTCGCGCCGTACCGCGTTCGCAAGGTCGGCATCGTGTCGACGATCCTGCCCGGGCTGTCGCCAAAGGTGATCGACAAGACCCTGAAGATCACCGCCGAGCGTTTGGCGCCGGCAGGCGCCGCGATTGTAGCCGAACGGCGCGTGCCGCACGAACAGGCTGCTCTGGCACGCGCGCTCGACGAGGTGCTCAAAGCCGGCGCTGAGCTTGCCATCGTGTTCGGTGCGTCGGCGATCGCCGACCGCCGCGATGTGATCCCCGCCGCGCTCGAATCGATCGGCGGCCACGTCGAGCATTTCGGCATGCCGGTCGATCCCGGCAATCTTCTGATGATCGGCGACGCCGGTGGACGCGCGGTGCTTGGTGCGCCCGGCTGCGCGCGCAGCCCTAAGGAGAACGGTTTTGACTGGGTGCTAATGCGGCTCCTGGCAGGTCTTGAGGTCGAGCGCGAGGACATCACCGGCTTCGGTGTCGGCGGCCTGCTCATGGAAATCGTGACGCGGCCGCAGCCGCGCGATGAGCCGGCGAAAACCGGCCGCAGCCTTGCCGGTCTGGTGCTAGCGGCCGGCCGTTCGAGCCGCATGGGCGGGCCGAACAAGCTCCTTGAACAAATCGCCGGGCGGCCGCTTGTTCGCATCGTCGCCGAGGCGGTGCTCGGCTCACGGGCGCGGCCGGTCATCGTCGTCACCGGCCACCAGCACGAGCGGGTAGAGGCCGCCCTCGCCGGGCTTCCCGTCAAGATCGTGCACAACCCGCAGTTTGCCGACGGGCTTGGCACCTCGTTGAGGACCGGCATCGCGGCGTTGCCGGCGGAAAGTGACGGCGCCGTCGTCTGCCTCGGCGATATGCCGCAGGTCGATGCCGCGCTGATCGACCGGCTGCTCGGCGCGTTCGACCCGGACAAAGGCGCGCTGGTGGTGGTGCCGACCATCGAGGGCAAGCGCGGTAATCCGGTGGTCTGGTCGCGCCGGTTTTTTCCCGATCTGATGGCGGTCGAGGGCGATGTCGGGGCGCGTCACCTGATCGGCCGCTATGCCGAGGCGGTGACCGAGGTGCCGCTCACCGGCACGGCGGCGCTGACCGACGTCGACACGCCCGAAGCGCTCGCGGCGGTCAAGCGAGAGCTGGAGAAGACCTGATTCATTCACCAACTGGAAACCCTTCCCCGGTAGCGTCTTCATGTTCCCTGGGGAGGGGCATCCATGCGCAATTTGAAGCGAAAAACCGCGCTCGCGGCCGCGACCGCATGTTTCCTGATTGCTGCGACTGGTGCGGCCTGCGCGGCGGGTGCATTCGCGGTCGGCGCCTGCGGCGCTTACGGCTACGGCTTCGACTTCCGGAAGGTCGCCGACGCCCGGATTGCCGCGATGAAAAAATGCACTGGCCGCGATTGTCACGTGGTCGGCGTGATCCGCCGCGGCTGCGCGGCGATGTCGGTCGACGCCAAGCATCCGTGCGGTCCGTACGGCTGGGCGCTCAGCTCGCATCTCGGCCGGGCCGAGAACGCCGCCATGAAGCGCTGCAACCAGTTCGGTGGTCATCAATGCGTGGTGCGCGCCTGGGCCTGCGACGAGAAGGGCTAACGTTTGCCTGAGGTCTCAGCTTTTGCCGATGGCATTTTCGATACGCGGATCGGGGATGAGCCAAATCAACGCCACCATCACGTAGAGCGTGATCGACGCCCATGGGTAGACGAAGGCGAGCCCGATGCCGGCGGCGTAGAGGATGGGCGACAGCTTGCCTTTGAGATCACGGCCAAGCGCTTCGGCCAGCACCGAATGCCGTCCGTGGCGGCGCACGATCGCTTTCTGCAGCAGGTAGTAAGCGATGGCCGGCATCAGCAGCGCGGCGCCGTAGATCGCCGTCGGCAGCGGCGCCGCGAGATTTTCGCCCATCCAGGCGGTTGCGGCTGGCACCAGCGATAACCAGAACAGCAAATGCGAATTGGCCCACAGGATGAGGCCATCGACGCGCGTCACCGTATGCAGCAGGTGATGGTGGTTATTCCAGTAGATCGCCAGATATACAAAGCTCATCACATAGGTCAGAGCGCTCGGGGCCACGCTCGCCAGCGCGTGCCAATCGGTGCCATGGGGGATTTTCAGTTCCAAAACCATGATGGTGATCAGGATGGCGATGACGCCATCACTGAATGCGGCCAGACGGTCCTTACCCATGACACCATCCCGCGACATTAGGCGCCCGCTGGAATTGGCGGCGCGCGAAATTCATAGTGTTCGACGACGCAGGAATCCACCGCAAGCGAGGGGGACGGCTCAGTAGCGGGCGTTGACACCGAGCCGCAGATACGGCCCCGAGCGCTGGTCCGAGGTCAAAGCGAACCCGCTCGCCATCGACCATTCGACCGTATTGAAGCGCAGGCCGGTGAGGTGGGCGCCAAATTCTAACTCCTCAAAATCCGCGCACCAGATTTCCTCGATCTCGGGACCGATAAACCCTGCGTTCAGAACGCGAACACCGATCGCCGCGCGGACGTATCCGGTGGGGCCGATCGAAGCGATGGCGCCGTTAAAGGCCGCCATGGTCATTGCGCTCGGCTGGTACCAGATATCGACCGCGGTCTCGCCGCCGGCGTAAAGGCCGTGCAGGTGGCTGCCAGGATCGTTCGGCGTGAGCCGATAGTCTTGCACCGCGGGGCCGGCGAATACCGTGACGTTGAGCCCGCCGCGCGTGAATCGCCATCCCGGTAGCGCTGCGGCGGACAGCTTGGTGCCATCGACGGTCTGCTGCAGCGTGCCGGAAACGTAGCTGTACGCGCCGCCGTCGAGCAGCATCTTGAACGTAAAGCCGTCGGTATCTAGCCCCTTTGGCGACCAAAGGAATCCGCCATAAAGGAAGCCCCCGTAGCGCCAGATATCGGTGCCCGCGAACAGCAGAAACGAGTGATCGTCCAGCGCGCCTGCCGTCGCGCAGTCGTCACCAGCGCATACCACTACGGCCGCGGCAACAAACGCCGCGACAACGCTCCGCAACGCGACCACGGCGGCAGCCCCTCGCTCGCCTTGACCCCGCTCAACCAGTAACTGTATACGAGTTGTAAAGTCCAGTAGAAAAATACCGCCGCAGAGTTGCGGCCATTTTCGCCTGCCCTTCATGCGGGCCGGTGTTTCTTCAGCTTGTCATCTCACTAAAGCTTATTGTCGCTGCGCATTTCTTGCGGGAGTCGGTGCCCGCATTTCCGAAATGAGACGGCGATGTTCAATGGCGACCGATCAGGTCGCAAAGAGAGCGCCAACCTCAACGAATGAAAAGGGCCGAGCGGTGTTCAATCGTGCGCCGCCTCTGGACAATGTGAGTTTTTAGTTCATCTAATTCTCAGGGGAGCGTGCTGGGGGAGTTAAGCTCAATGAATGAGCAGGATTCGGGCATGCGCGCATGCCCGCAGGAGACACCGCCGGATGGGCCACGCACGGTTTATGGTTTTCACGGCGATCGGCTCGCAGGCCTGCGCGACTTGTTTCAGTACGCAAGGGGACTGAGCGTCCTCGACATCGCGATGAACCATGGGCTCGTGAGCCTGGAGCTGGCCCGCCGTGGCGTGTCGCTGGTGCATGGCTGCGATTATCACGAGCCGGGCGTCCTGGCGGCGCGCGCCATTTTTGACGAGTTCAGGATTCCGTCCAGATTTGAAGTGGTCGATCTGACCGGTGGGCCCGAGGCTCTGCAGGCCGCATTCGGCGCAGATCACCTGCCGCGCTACGACATCGTTCTCTTCCTTGGTATCTACCACAAGCTAAAGGACCAGACTTCGGATGCGGTCATCGAACGGCTGGTCCGTCATCTTGCCGCGCGCGCGGCGCGCTATTTTGTGGTCCGCGCCTCCAGCTCGGCGCTGCTCGACGAACTTGCGCCAATGCTGAGCGACGCGGGAATGAGCAAGGTGCATTTCTCCGCTCTTTCGCGGGTCGTGGGTCCGCTGGAAATCTGGCAGCGCGGCGACGTATCGCCCTATATCGGCACGTCCTAAACTCAGCGCCTAGGAGGGTTTGGACCATCTCGGTTTCGCGCTGCGGGGCTAACGCTGCGCGTCGATCATGTGCATGTCTTGGATGATCCGGTCGTAACGATTTCTATCGGTCTCGATGCGTTTGGCGAATTCGGCGGATCCCCGATGTTGGGCGAAGATGCCCACATGTTGCAGCCGCTCGCGAACCGTCTCGTCGTTCAGAACAGCTTGGAAAGCGCGATCCAGCCGTGCAATGGCGGCCTGCGACATCCCGGCCGGGCCAAAAATGCCGAAAAAGGTGTTGGCGTCGATGGGGAGCCCGCTTTCCGCTAATGTCGGCCATGACGCCGGCAGGTATGATGGATGCCGCGCTCCGGTAATTGCGATGACTTTCACCGTGCCGGCGTTGACCATCGACGGATACACGCCTGCCGGCGAGACAATGGCGAGCGATACATTGCCAGCCGCGGCGGCGAGCGCGGCCTCAGGACCGCCGCGAAATGTGATGTTGAGCAGCTTGATATGCGCCTCCTTGGCGATCCACTGCCCGACCACGTTGTTAACCGACGCGACGGCAAACGTTGCATAGGTGAGCCCTTGCGGGCTGGCATTTGCCGCCGCGATCAGGCCTTTCACATCGCTGAACGGAGAATGGCCACCGGTCAGAACCAGGAGCGGCGTTTCGCTGATCTGCGAAATGGGAACGAGCTGCTTGTTGGGGTCGAAGGCCGCGGGCGGCATCAGCGCGGCAACGCTAAACAGGTCGCCGGCGTACGCGAACAACGTATTGCCGTCGGGCGGCGCGCTTGCCACCACTTGTCCGGCGATGACGCCGCTGCCGCCGGGTCTGTTCTCGATGACGATGTCCTGACCGAGCTGCTTTGGCAGCGCCTGGCCGATGATGCGGACCTGGACATCAAGGCCGCCGCCCGCCGCGGCGCCGACGATAATGCGGATTGGCCTGTTTGAATGATCCTGAGCGCGCGCTGCCGGCAGTGTCAGTCCGCTGCCCAGAAATCCAAGCGTGAGGGCTGCGGCCCAAATCAATGCCGCCCACCGCGTCCAGCCTTGGCGGCACGCTCGCGATCGCTTGGCAGGAGCTGGTTCGATCACGAGCCGACCTCTTCCGTCGCCGCCTGGCGAATCGCGCCGAGGTCACCGCCTTCGTCGCCTGGCTTCGGCGGCCGCACGGCGGATAGGAATGCATCGACCAGCGCCTGATGGCGCGCCACATCGAATCCTTCCGCGTGATAGACGCCGAGATGAATGTCGGGCAGCTTTGGCAGATAACGTTCGCGTGCAATGACCAAGGAGTCGGGAACGGTCCGCGCCGGCATGCACATCAGCCCAATTCCGGATTCCGCTGCTGCATACATGCATATCAAGTCGGTTGCGCTGAAGACGATGCGGTATGGGATGCCGCGTTCGTCGAGAAGCCCATAGACTGCGCGGTCCATGACTCCGTCCTGGCGCGCGACGAACGGGATAGTGCCATCTTCCGCCAAAGTCCGGTGCTGCGGCGCGCGGACCCACACGAACTTTTCGGTCCATTGGTCAATAACATTCGGGCGTGGTTCACCGTCGCCGATCATGAAAGTCAGGTCGACAAAGCCAGATTTGATTTTTTCGGCCAGTTCGACCGTGTGCGCGCACACGAACTTGTAGTGGACGTTGTCAAGAATTCGGCATTGCCGAAACAGCCTGGGTAGGACCACCGGGGCGTAGACGCATTGGATGCCAAGATGGATCGTCTCGCGCAGCGCCACACGGCCGGCAATGCCGACCAGTTGATTGTTGAGGCTCAACATGCGGCGCGCCAGCCGGTCCACCGTGGTGCCGAGATCGGAGAGGGCGACGCCGCCCTTTTTCTTGACGAACAGCTCGCCGCCGAGAAGCCGCTCCATTTGTTTGATCTGCAGGCTGACCGCGGGTTGCGTCAGGTTGAGATGTTCGGCCGCCTTTGTGAAGCTGCCGAGTTCGCTGATGGCCACAAAGGCGCGCAGGGCGCTGATCGGGATACTATCTCTAAGCTGTCGAAAGGGCATCGTGGGCTACCGTTCAGGGGCAGGTATCATGCGCGCCATAGTTTCACAACGGCCCGCCAGATACCAGTCCGCGAATGTTACATGGTTGACCATTGCGGTGACTTAACAGGCTGCATGCGGCGTCGCTCGACCATGTCCGGACACTCCGAGTTGCAGACAGGGTTGTGCAGATGCCAGCAAGCGTAGCTCGGTTACACAACCGAGATTTAACAATGCCGTCGAGGGCCGTTCATTCCGGCTTGATGCCGGCGAACTTGACCACCTTCGCCCATTTTTCGACTTCGCCGGCTATGAATTTGCCGAACGCGGCGGGCGCCATTGCGATCGGCTCGATTCCGAGCCCTGTGAGACGCGCCTTGACCGCGGGGTCGGCGACGGCCGCGCTGACGTCTCGGTTTAGCGTATCGATGATGCCATCGGGGGTCGCTTTCGGAGCGCCGATGCCGAGCCAGCCGCTCGCCTCATAGCCGGGCACGAACTCGCGCATTGCAGGGACATCCGGCAGTGCCGCCACACGGGTCGTCGTGGTGACCGCAAGCGCGCGCAGTTTCCCGGCGCGAATGTCGGCCAACACGCCGGGAATGGCGGCAAACAACAACTGGATGCGGCCCGCCAGGAGATCCGGCAGCATGCTGCTGCGGTACGGCACGTGAACCAGCTCGACGCCAGTCGTCATCCGAAACAATTCGACGAAGACGTGATTGGCGCTGCCGGTGCCGGGCGAGCCGAAATTGATCTTGCCGGGGTTGGCTTTCGCATAGGCGATGAATTCGGGAACGGTACGCGCGGGAAAGGACGGCGGCACCACCATCACGAATGGCGTGCGGCCGATGCTGGCGACCGCAACGATGTCGCGGAGGAAATCGAAATTGAGATTGGTGTAGATCGGCGCTTCGATGGCATTGCCGGCCACCACCAGGAGCAGCGTATAGCCGTCGGGCGCTGCCCTAACGACCAGTTCGGTCGCGAGATTGCTGGCGCCGCCGGGCCTGTTATCGACAATGAATTGTTGGCCGAGGCGCTGCGACAGCGACTGAGCGATCAGGCGCGCGCCGATGTCGGGCGTCAGTCCCGGCGGTAGGCCGACAACGATGTGCACGGGCCGCGACGGATAGGTTTGTGCGCCGGCCATCCGTGCCAAAGTGGGCAGTACGGTTGCGCCTGCGGCCAGGCGCAGCAATCGTCGGCGTGCAGGAACCATGAGACGCCCCGTTCGGTGAGGTGTGTCTCGTGCTATTTTTTAATGCTGGCTTCAAACGCTTCCAGCACCGGTTTCCACTGCGTTTGCTGCGCATTGATAAATTGGTTGACTTCGGGCGGCGTCATTGCGTCCACATAGGCGCCACGCGCCGAAAGCTGCTTGGCGAGATCCGGCTCGGCCAGGACCTTCTTCATCGCGGCGTTGACCTTCAGGATCGCCGCGTTCGGCGTGCCGCGTGGCGCCACGATGCCCTGCCAGCCGCCGGCGGTGAAGCCTGGGAACGTCTCCGCGACCGTCGGTATGTTGGGAAATTCGGACAGTCGGCTCCGGGATGCGATGGCAAGCACGTGGATCGTGTGCGCCTGGATCGCGCCGGCGAGGCCCGAATAGCCTTCGATGATCATCGGCACACGGCCGCCGATCACATCGGTGAGCGCTGCAGCGGGACCGCCGGTATAGGGCACGACCTGCAGCTTGATGCCGGCGCGGCTCTGCAGCAACAGGCCGGTGAGGTGCGTGACGCGCCCGATTCCGGTTGCCGCGAAGGAGACCCCGCTCGGATTCTTCTTGGCGTCTGCGATCAGGTCCGCCAGTGTCTTGATGTCCGATTTGGCACTTGCGCAAATGAACATCGGCTGGCCCACCAGCGACGCCACCGGCAGGAAGTCGCGCGGCAGGATCACCGGAAGATTGGGCGCCTTGCCCGGCAGCGAGATGAACAGCGACAAGGCGGGCGCAAACAATGTGTAGCCGTCGGGAACCGCCTCCGACGCGGCATGCGCGGCGATCGCGCCGCTGGCGCCAGGCTGGTCGACTGGCACGATCTGCTGGCCCAGTTCCTTGCCGAGCCGGTCCATGATCATGCGGAATGTCACGTCAACCGCGCTCCCGGGGGCGGAATCGGAAATGACCCGGATCGGCCTGTTTGGGTAATCGTCCGCTTGCGCCGGCGCGGCAGTCGCGGCCATTGCGGCCGCGAGCGCCACGAGACCCGCAGTCACGAGCTTGAACGGCGTTGGCATGGTGTCCTCCCAGTCACACAGGCGCTTGTCGAAGCCGCGCGCTTGCAGGCAGCCTATCCCAGCCGCGATGGGCGCGACAGGCGGACGCCTGCGCCGCGACGACGCAGCGGCGGGAGCCAGTTAGGCGTGCGGCTTGGCGGCCAGCGCCATGCCGATCATCGCAACACCGCCGAATATCAGGTTGATGCCGACCAGAAGGCCGAGCGCCCACAGCGCGGTGCCGGGTAACCCGGCAACGATGATGCCGGCGAGGATGAGGTCGACGATGCCGCTGACCAGCATCCAGCCCCAGCGCCCGCTGAGCTGATTGCGATGTTCGATGGCGTACATGATCGTGGCCACGCCCTCGACAATGAAGAACGACGCCAGCAGCAAGGTGAGCGACAGCGAACCGGTGATCGGCCAGCGCAGCAGCAGGATGCCGGCGACGATGCCGACCACCGCCGAGAGCAGGGACCACCAGAAGCCTGGTGCGTGGCGCATCCAGAACGTCGTGATCAGCCCGACGACGCCGGAGATGAGAAACAGCCAGCCGATCAGGATGGTGAAGGCGATCGTCGCCACCATTGGCACTAGGATGGCGGCGATGCCCAGAATGAGAAGCACGATGCCCTCGATGAGAAACAGCACCCAATGCTCGCGGATCGCGCTTTCGACCGCGCGCTGGATGCCGCCCGCATCGTTCGGAGTGTTCAGGGTCATTTTTCCTCTCCCGGATTTTGGCTTACGCCTGGGCCAAGAACAAAGTTGTGCTCAGTATCGATTGTGCGGCGAACGAGACTGCAGAATAGTGCCTCAATCGCAGTCTGGCACAAAGGTGCCCTTGCATAAATGCCCGGGCGCTCCTATCTGGGCTGTGGCGGTGTTGCAGCCGAGAGGCTCCGCCGCGGGACGGCCACGGTTAACGACAGGTGTCGCCGGATGTACGCGCGCCGAGTCGAACGTGGCCGTTAGCATTTTGCGGCGGCGGCGGGGGCCTCCGTTTCAGCTTTTCAGCCGCTCGATCAGCGCCATGGCGCCCGCGGGCGCCCGGATTTTGCCCTCGTGGATCACGTAGGCAAACACGTCGCGCGGTGCAGCGGCCACTTTCGCCGAGGCGTCGACGCGCGGAAGGTCGTCGGGCGCCTTGCCGTCGGCCCAACTACGCAGGCGCTTGGCCCAGGCCGCGATGTCCTTCGGCGGATAGGCGGTCGGCACCGCGTCATCGCCGCGCTGCAGGCGGGCGTAGACGAAATCCGCGGTGATATCAGCGATGTTCGGGTACTTGACGTGATCGGTATAGACGACCGGCATCCGGAACCGGCGGACGAGGGTGAGGAATTCGCCGGTGCAAAAGCTGTCGTGCCGCACCTCGATCACATGGCGCAGCGGCATTTTGCCGACCTTGTCCGGGAGCAATTCGAGAAACCCACCGAAGTCGGCGGCATCAAATTTTTTGGTCGGCGCGAATTGCCAGAGCAGGGGGCCAAGACGGTTGCCGAGTTCGGCGATGCCGGAATCGACAAAGCGTTTGATCGAGTCTCCCGCCTCTTTCAACACACGGCGGTTGACCGCAAACCGCGGCCCCTTGAGCGCGAAGATGAAGCCGTCCTGCACTTCGCTCGCCCATTTGCTGAAAGTCGCTGGCGTTTGCGTGCGATAGAACGTGCCGTTCACCTCGATCGAAGTCAGCCGCTCGCTCGCGTAGCGTAGTTCCTGCGCATGGGGCAGGCCTTTCGGATAGAACAGCCCTCGCCACGGCTCGAAGGTCCAGCCGCCGACCCCGATGCGGATTTGGCCCGATTTCTGAGTCATGTCCGTGTCACCAAGCAGTGCTACACCATCGCCGCAAGTGGCGATGACTGCGTCATTGTAAGTCCCCATCGCCCTGACGGCCACGGGAGAACAGGCGACGCCGGATGAACGCGCGCCTGCCGCTCGTGGTCGTTTTCGTTTGCGCGGTCCTCTTGAGGCCCCGGCGACATGGCCGATCCGGCCCGCTATAACCCCTGACCAGAACACTGGCAGAGAACAGTCTGCTGAGGCAGTCCTGGGGAGGCGCGTATGCAACGCAAGGTGATCATTTCCTGCGCGGTGACCGGCGCGGCCGACACGCCGGGCCGCAATCCGGCGGTGCCGGTGACGCCCGAACAGATCGCCAAATCGTCGATCGACGCCGCCAAGGCCGGCGCCGCCATCGTGCATATTCATGTGCGCGATCCAGCCACCGGCAAGCCGAGCATGGAAACCGCCCATTACCGCGAGGCGGTCGAGCGCATCAGGGCGAGCGGCACCGACGTGCTGATCAATCTCACGACCGGGCCGGGCGCGCGCTTTCACCATGACCCGCATGACGCTTCGAAGCCTGGGCCCGAAAGCGTTCTCCGCTCGCCGGAGGAGCGCGTGCAGCACGTGGTCGAGATCAAGCCCGACATTTGCAGCCTCGACATGGGCAGCCTCAACATGGGTGACCGCGTCTTCGTCAATACGCCGGCGCATTTGCAGAAGATGGCGCTGACGATCAAGGATGCGGGCGTGATGCCGGAACTCGAAGTGTTCGAGACCGGCCACCTTTTGCTCGCCAAGCGCTTCATCGAAAACGGTTACGTCAAGTCACCCGGCATGTTTCAGATCTGTCTTGGCATTTCCTGGGGCCAGCCGGCGACGCCCGAGGCGATGACCTACATGCGCAACCTGCTGCCGCCGGACGCGCCGTGGTTCGCCTTCGGTATTTCGCTGCACCAGTTTCCGATGGTGGCGCAGACCGTGCTGCTTGGCGGCCATCCGCGGGTTGGGCTGGAGGACAATCTCTACCTGGAACGCGGCAAGCTCGCCCCGAGCAATGCGGCGCTGGTCGAGAAGGCGGCAACGATCATCGAAGTGCTGGGTGACCAGGTCGCAACACCGGACGACGCGCGGAAGATTCTTGGACTGAGCGGCGGCAACGCCTGACGGATCTGTCGGTGCAGCAACGGACGGTTGCGGCAGCCGTGCGCAAGGCGCGGTCCGGCGGTGCGAAGATGGCTGTCGCGTTTCTGCTCCCGATCGAGCAGAATTATGTTTTCGACCTTTTAGCTTCGGCGTGAGAGAGACAGCCATGATTGTTCGCTACGAATCCGACGGCTCTATTGTCATGATCACTCAGAACGATCATGCCCAGCTTTCGGGCCTGTTTGCCGCGCATTGGGGTAATGAAACATTCGAGAAACCTCGGCCATATGGCTCCTTGGTACGCGCCGCCATGTTTCATGATCGCGGCTGGATCCGCTACGAGACTGGACCGCAGCTCAATCCAGCAACCGGCAAGACGCCAAACTATCGGGAAGTGCCCAACGACGAAAAGCAGCTTGAGGCGTTTGAATGGGCCGGCGACTGGCTCGGCGCCATCGACGCCTATGCCGGACTGATGATTGCCAAACATCGCACCGGGTTGTGGCAGGGCCGTTACGCCGTCATTACTCAGCCGCCCGCGATCCAGCGCGGCAAGCTGCCGCCGCCGATCGAGGCTTTCATCGCACGCAGCGAAGCCAAGCAGAAGACCGCGGCGGAGAAGCTGGATCAGGCCGAACTCGCGATCAACTACAACCTGCTCCAGGTCTGGGACATGCTCTCGCTCTATATCTGCAGCACCGAAGTGTTGAAACCGGAACGTATCGAGCCGGTGCCGGTTGGCTATTCCGGCAAGACTGGCGTCGGCATGACGCTGACGCCGCGCGACACCAGCACGATCGCAATCGACCCGTATCCATTCGACCAGCCTTCGCTGACCGCCAGCGTGATTTTCCGGCGGCTGCGGCAGACCCAGTTCAAGGACTCAGCAGAGCTGCAAGCTGCGTATTTCAAGACCGCGCCGCAGATCGCACCGTTCACGCTCGTGCCGGCGGCGTAAAGAAAGACTAAGTGCGAAAATCGTATGAGATCAGGGCTCGCCGCGCGCACTAGTGCGTGACGATCTTCTTGGCGGCTCCGATGACGTCGGGCGGGGACGCGTAGATGGCGCCGACGGTTTTTAGCGCTTCATCGGCAGTTTTCGGCGAAAACGGCAGCCGCAGCTTGTCGAGATCGGCGCGGAACGCCGGGTCTTTCATCGTCGCATCGAACGCATCGCGCAATATCTTCAGCCGTTCCGGCGGCACCGCGGCCGAGGCAATGAACGGTCGTCCAACCTGACCCCCGGAAACCAGGAGATTGATGATCTGGCGGGCGCGGTCGTTCGGCGCCAGATCGGCAATGTAAGGCACGTCGGGCGTCAGGCCCGCAGGCAGCGCCATTCCCGAGCGCGAAATCGGGCTGATTTTCTTCTGCTTAATCCAGTCGTCGGGAAGACTGCTCCAGGCGCCGCAATCGCCGTCAAGCTCGCCGCGCTCGATGGCAAGCCGGACCTGGGCGCTGCCGGCGTAGCCACCGACCTGACGGATGTCGAGACCAAGCACAGATCGCAGAATGCGCTCGTTGATATCTTCCGACGTGCCGACGCCGTCGGTGCCGAAATGAACCGGCCCGTAAGCTTTCAGTGCAGCGATCGTCTTCGGCCCAAGATTGGCCCGCACGTAGCAGGCGGTGAGATCCTCGCTGATGCTGCCGATCCAGGCATATTTGCGCAGATCCAGTGTCGCCAGATTGGGCCGCAGCAGTGACGCGCTCAGCAAACCGAAATTGAACGTGTCGATGAACGTACCATCCTGCGGCGCCTTATTGTCCAGGTAGAGGATCGAGGTGACGCTGGATGCGCCCGGCATGTTGTCTACGACCACAGTCGGCGTACCGGGTATGTGCCGCCCGAGATGACGTGCCAAGGCGCGGGCATTGATATCGAACCCGCCGCCGGCCGAGAAACCGACGAGAATGGTCAGGGTCTTGCCGGTGTAGAAATCCTCCGCGGCCGCTTGCTGCGGGATCGCAAGGCAAGCGGCGAGCATGGCAGCGAGGAGCATCACAATGCGCATTAACAACCCCCGCTTGGCAGCGGCTTTGACATGCAGTCCAGGAGCAGGAACCTTGGCACCTACCAAATGAACTGGCCCTCGCCAAGCGGAATGTCGCGCAATGTGCTCGGCGCAAACAGTTCCTCCAGCGACGGCATACGCGGACACAGGCCCTGTTCGTACCCGAACCGAATGGCGGCATCGATCGAACTGCGGTTCGGTTCGATGCCATAAGGATACCAGTCGTCACCGAAGATCTCCTTCTCCTCCTCGATGAGCGGCTGCAGGAAGGCCAGCGACACCTTCGGAGAACCCGTTTCCTGCATGGTGCGGTAGCAATACTCCTTGGAGTCGCGCAGCGCCTTGTACATGCTCAAGGCAACCCACGGATGGCGGTCGAACACATCCTTCCTGATCACGACCACATGCATGATCGGATAGATCCTTGTCTTCTTGAAATACGCAATTTCGAGCTCCCGATAATTTGGAAACAGCCGCCGCACCTTTGGCGACTTGCGCCGGAAGCTCGCCGGATTGTTTCCAGTCACCAGAAAGTCGATCTCGCCGCGCTCCAGCATATCGCTCAGCTCGGAGCCAGGAGGCGCCTGTTCGATGCGGATATTTGCAGGCAGCGAAACACCGGCCCGATCGACACGGCCCTGAATCCATTCGATGGCACTCGGCGGCACGCCGTATTCGTGCTCAAGCACGGCGCGAGCATGGACGGCGGCAGTCTGACTATACTCCGGAACGCCGGCGCGGCGGCCGATGAGGTCCTTCGGAGTTTTGATTCCCTTATCGGCGTTGATGAAGATATAGCCGTGGCGAAACACCCGCGACGGAAAGACCGGAATGGCGATGAACGGACAATTCTCGCGGCTCGCCGCCATCAGATAATTGGACATCGACATTTCCGAAATGTCGAACTCCTTGTATTGCAGCATGCGCCAGAAGATTTCCGCCGGCTGCATCGTCAGATAGGTGAGGTCAATACCGGTCGGGCGGACGGCGCCCTCTCGCAACGCCTGCATTCTGTCATAGGGCCCGGAAGCAAACGTGAGGGCGATGTTCGGCACGCTTGAGTCTCCTTTTGATGGATTTATTCAGTCATCGGCTGCCGGCGCGTCGCACCGCCGCTGCAGCGCTATTGGAGTTGACGTTCGGTTTACCCGCTGTGCATGGTCGCGTTCGGTGTCGAAAACAGCTTCTGCCGTCTTGCGATTTCCCGCGACGTCAGCCGCTTTGACGCTAACGGGAGTATAGTGGACATGGCGCGGCAAAGCGCAATTGGTCGAAGATGACGCTATTCGTCGTTCACGGCTCTCACACACCGCTAGGGTGGTGGCGGCCGCCGGGCAGGGACTGGGGCCTAAACTTCACATCAAGCAAGGATGGTCATGCCAAGCGCCAAACGTTGGGTCGGGACCTGGGCGGCTGCTCCGGCGCCGGCAGAAGGTGTCGCCGGGTTCAACAATCAGACGATCCGCCTGAACCCGCGCGTTAGCATCGGCGGCGCGCGGCTGCGGGTGCGGATTTCAAATGCCTATGGCAATCGCCCACTGTTCATCGGTGCAGCAACGATCGCGCTGCGCGACAAGGGGCCGGCGATCGTCGCAGGCAGTGGCCGCAAGCTGAGCTTTGGCGGCCGCGACTCGGCCGCCATCGCGGCCGGGGCGGTGCTGTACAGTGATGCGGTCGAGCTTTCAGTTTCGCCGCTCGCCGATCTCGCGGTCAGTTTCCATCTTCCTGGCGAAGTGCTGCCGAGTTTCGCGATCACCGGCCGGTATGCAAGGCAGACCAACTACGTTTCGCCACCCGGCAATTACACCTCTGCGACAGTGATGCCGGTCGGCAATCTGACCGACCAGTGGTTCTTCCTCTGCGGCGTCGACGTACTCGCCGGAAGCGACGCGCTCGGAATAGTCGCGCTCGGCGACTCGATCACCGACGGCAACATCTCGACCATCGACGCCTTCTGCCGCTGGCCGGATCAGTTGGCGCGTCGGCTCGTCGCCCGCGCCGGCAGACCGGTCGGCGTCATGAACAACGGGCTCGGCGGCAACCGCATCTTACACGATATCCGCGGCGACAGCGGGCTCCGGCGCTTCGACCGCGATGTGCTGGCGCAGCCAGGCGTCACCCATGTCGTCGTCATGCTCGGCACCAATGACCTGCGTAATCGCTGGGCGAAGCCCGAGGAGGAGGTCACCGGCGAGCAGATGATTGCCGGCCTGCAGCAGATGGCGTTGCGCGCCCACGCCGCCGGCATCAAGATCATCGGCGCGACGCTGACGCCGTTCGGCAATGAGACCTACATGGCCAATGCCTGGAACCCGACGCGCGAGAAGCACAGGGTCGTGGTCAACGCGTGGGTCCGGGAGAGCGGCGTGTTTGACGGTTTCGCCGATTTCGACGCCGCATTGCGAGACCCCGAAATCCCGACCCAGATGCGTGCTGTGGACGACTGCGGAGACGGACTGCACCCGAGCGACGCCGGCTACTGCAAGATGGGCGACGCGATCGACCTCGCGCTATTCGCCTAGAAGCTGTGGTGATTCTGCCCGGCTCTTGGCCAGTGTCACTGAGTCGGACCACTAGCGCGGTAGCAGAAGAATCTTTCCGATGGTGCTCCGGCTTTCGATCGCGCGGTGCGCCTGCGCCACATCTTCCAAACTGAAAGTGCTGTCGATGCGCGGCTTGAGCTTGCCCTCCGAAAGCCAGCGCAGCACGTCGTCGCCGCGCTGGCGGCGTTCCGCCTCGGTTGCTGCGTAATAGGAAAGGCCGGTTCGCGTCAAATAAATGGCGCCCGCTGTCAAGAGCTGCCGAACGTCCAGCGGCGGCACCAGCCCGCTCGCCTCGCCGTAGAGCGCGAGCAGGCCGCGCAGGCGCAGACAGGCGAGGCTCTGCTCGAACGTGTCCTTGCCGACCGCGTCATAGACGACATCGACACCGCGGTCGCCGGTCACGCGCTTGGTAAGCTCGGCGAGATTGCCGTCGGCATAGACCGCGACGTGGTCGGCGCCGTTCGCCGTCGCGACCGCGGCCTTCGCGAGCGTGGAAACGGCGCCGATCACCATCGCCCCGCGCAGCTTCGCAATTTGCGTCAGCAGCAGGCCGACGCCGCCTGCCGCCGAGTGGACCACGCATGTGCTGCCGGCCTCGAGCGGGTAGGTCGAGCACGCCAGGTAATGTGCGGTCATGCCTTGAAACAGCGCCGCCGCTACGGTCTCGCAGCTCAAATTGTCCGGGACGGCGAATACCTGCGCCGCGGCGATCGTTTTCCAACGCGCGTAAGAGCCGGGCGAGTGCACCCACGCGACCCGGTCGCCGGGATGAAATCCGCCGGAATTCGCGCCGGCCTGACGGACGATGCCCGCGCCTTCGGTGCCCAGTGCGAGCGGCAGCGGTTGCTTGTAGAGCCCGCTGCGCAGCTGCGTGTCGAAGAAGTTCACGCCCGCGGCTTCGACTTCGATCAGGAGCTGATCGGGCTCAATCGGCTGCAGCGGCAGCTCGTCGAGCGTCAGATTTTCGGGCCCACCATGGTGGTGCACCCGGACGACGGTGTTGGATGTCATTTCACTGGATCGCGTGGGGTAGGGTTGCACCGTCACTCTGCGGTGCAATCGCAAAGCCGGTCAAGGCGATACGGCTGCAAGGCCGTTGCAAGGAAGGCAGCGCTCAACCGGCCATTGGCGCGTGAGAAACCCTGGTGCGCCTTGCCGCAGTACCGCTGGCACGTGCCTTGCTTTATGCTTCCCAGCAAAGTGGTCCGCCCGATGCGTTCGATCGCCGCCATGAATCCTGTACGCGCAGCCACGGTTTCGCCGGGCACGGGCGCCGACAACGCGCAGCCGCTCATCGTCGCGCGCGCCCTTTCCAAGACCTACGGCGCGGCGGACAGGCATCAGGTGACGGCGCTGAAGAATCTCGATTTCGAAATTTACGACGGCGAGTTCGTCTCGGTGGTCGGGCAGAGCGGTTGCGGGAAATCGACGCTGCTCAAGGTATTAGCCGGGCTGTTGCCGTATTCGGCGGGATCGGTCGAGCTCAACGGCAAGCCGTTGCGCGGCCCGAGTCCGGAGGCGGCGGTCGTGTTCCAGTCGCCGGTCCTGCTGCCGTGGCGCACCGTCATCGAGAACGTGCTGCTGCCGATTGAATTCCGCAAGCTGCCGATCGCGAACTACCGGCAGAAGGCGGCCGATCTGCTGGCGCTGGTCGGCCTGCAGGATTTCGCACGGCGTTATCCTTTCGAATTGTCCGGCGGCATGCAGCAGCGCGCCGCGATCGTCCGTGCGCTGGTCCAGGACCCGCGCCTGTTGCTGATGGACGAACCGTTCGGCGCGCTCGACGCGATGACGCGCGAGCAGATGAATCTGGAGCTGATGCGGATCTGGAGCGGCAGCCGCAAGACGGTGTTCTTCATCACCCACTCCATCGCCGAAGCGATCTTCCTGTCCGACCGCGTCTTCGCCATGACCACGCGGCCCGGCACCATCGCCGACGTCATCTCGATCGATCTGCCGCGGCCGCGCGATCTTTCGATCATCAATACCGACCGTTTTGGCCGCTATGCGGCCCATCTGCACTCCTTGCTGGACGCGCAGGGAGGAATGTTCTGATGGCAATGCGAGCCACCGAGAGGGCGCCTGCTGGAATCGCCGAGATGGCTCCTTCGTCGTCAGACGCGTTGCTGAACCTCGTCCGGCGCTATCCGCAATTCACGATCTCGCCGGCGATCCTGATCACCCTCGTCGGCTGCTGGTGGCTTGCGACCGACGTGTTCGGTGCGCCGGCCTATATCGTGCCGGCGCCGGAACAGGTGCTGCGCGCGCTGATTCATGGCCTGAGCCGCGCGCCATGGGACACAGGCGGTTACTGGTATCACAGTGGCGTCACGATCTGGGAGGCGCTGCTCGGGCTCGCGATCGGCTCCGCGCTTGGAGCGATCCTGGGCTTTGCCATCTGCCATTGGCCGATCCTCGGGCGAAGCTGGTATCCCTACATCGTCGGCTTCCAATCGTTGCCCAAGGTCGCGCTGGCGCCGCTGATGGTGGTGTGGTTCGGCTTCGGCCTGCAAGGCAAGGTCTTCATCACCGCGGTCATCACCTTCTTTCCGGTCCTGGTGAACACCATGGCGGGCTATCAGTCGGTCGAACCGGAGCGGATCGAACTGGCGCGCTCCTGCAACGCCAGCGAATGGCATCTGCTGTCGAAGATCATTCTGCCGAGCTGCCTGCCGTTTCTGTTTGCCGGACTGAGTGTCGCGTCGGTGCTGGCGATTCTCGGCGCCGTGGTCGGCGAGTTCGTCGGCGCCAGCGCCGGCCTCGGCATGCTGTTGATGCAATACGATCAGCAGATGGAGCTGGCGCCGATGTTCGCTGTCATTCTGCTGTTGGCTGTCATCGGCTTCCTCATGAACTACGTCATGCAACTGCTCGAACGCCGCTACTGCTTCTGGGCCCAGCGCGTCAACGCATCGGGCCGCCCTTGATCCTGCACCGCCGCTACCGCTTGGAGAAACGCACCATGCTGACACGTTTGCGCCGCGCCGCCCTAGTATTTACTGTTGCCGCCGCATGCGCCGCCGGCTCCGGCGCCCGCGCGCAAAGCTTGCAGAAAATGACGCTGGTACAGATGCACCCGATCATGGGGGTGGGCGAGGAGATTTTTCTCTACGCTGTCCCCAAGCACCTCGGCTATTTCGCAGCCGAAGGGCTCGACGTCAGCATTCAGAATACCCAGACCGGTGCGGTTTCGGCACAACTGCTCCAGTCCGGCAACGCCCAGATCGGCACCACGGCAGGCGACGCGATCCTTGCGGTGCGCGAGCGCGGCGGCGATCTGATCTCGATCTTCAATCTCAAGCGCAATCCGGGAACCTTCATGATCGTGCTGCCGGATTCGCCGATCCACAAGCTTGCCGATCTCAAGGGCAAGACCATCGGCGCACCGTCATTCGGCGCCGGCGGCGGCTTGGCCCTGAAGGAGAACCTCAAGCAGATCGGGATCACACCCGATCAGTACACCGCGATCGCGACCGGTGCCGGCCCCTCGGCGATCGCGGCGCTCAAGAGCGGCAAGATCGACGCGCTGGTGGTGTGGGACGCGATGCTGGCAGCGGCCGAGAACACCGGACTGAAGCTGCGCATGGTCGACATTCCGCTGCAGGACGATATGGTCGGCACAACGCTCGCGACATCGGCGGCGTTCGCCGACGCGCACCCCAAGGAAGTGGCCGGCTATTGCCGCGCCATGACCAAGGGTCTGGTTTTCACCATGACCAACAAGGCCGCGGCGGTCCGCATCCTGTGGGACGAATTTCCGAACATCAAGCCGACCGATCTGGATGACGCGACCGCGCTCGCCCATGGCGTTCACGTCATGGACCGTTTCCTCGACATGGCGCTGCAAGGCCAGCCTGCCAACGCGCCGCTCGGCGGCTTCATCGCCTCGCACTGGGACAACACGCTCGCCGCCTTCAAGACGATCGGCACGCTGAAGGGGACCGAGCCGGCGAGCGCCGCGTATTCCACGAAATTTTTGGCGGCCTGCAACGACTTCGACCGCGCCGCCATCGTCGCGCAGGCGAAAGCGTGGAAGCAGTAGCGGCTCAGACTCAGTGGCGACCGGCGCTCACTTCAATCCAACGCGGGCATAAATCTCGGCGAAGGGCAATTCCAGGCCGAGCGCTTCGACGCGCACGACTGCTTCCGCACCTTCGAGCACCGCCGCGCCCGGAGTAAAGCCGTGAGCACCACGCATCCAGACCCACGCTTTCATCTCGTCCTGCGCAATCACCAGATAGGCGCGAAGACTCGGCAGCCCCAGATATTCGGCGGCCTTGTCGCCGAGATCGATTCGTTCGGATGATGGCGACAACACCTCGACAATGAGCAGGGGGGACGTTGCCGTCTGGTCGCTAGGTTTCTCGCCAGCGACATCGATGACGACATCAGGGAAGCGGATCGATCCTACGTCCAGGCTGACGCCAAACTCGGGCAACACGGCGAAGCGGACTGGATCGAACCGCGCCTGCAATGCCCTGATCAGGTTGGCCGTGATCTGCCAATGCCCCCGCGAGCCCCCGGTCATCATGATAACGCGCCCCCGATCGAGTTCGTAACGCTCCTCCTGGCTTTCCGCCCAGGCCAGGAAGGCCTTCTGGTCCATGTGGAGGGGAAGCTGCACATTCATGTCGGCATGCCCGATTTCTCTTGGGTAAATTAAACCTCCCGCGAACAAGAAAAAAGGGCGCGGCCTGTGCCGCGCCCCTCATCGGATTGCTTTATTGGATTTCCTTAGAAATCCATTCCGCCGCCACCCGGCATCGGCGGCATCGACTCTTTCTTCTTCGGCAGTTCGGCAACCATCGCTTCGGTGGTGATGAGCAGCCCCGCGACCGAGGAGGCGCCTTGCAGCGCCTGGCGCACGACCTTGGTCGGGTCGATGATGCCCTTCTTCACCATGTCGACGTAGTCGCCGCCCTGGGCGTCGAAGCCGAAGCCGTACTGATCCTTCTCCAGGATCTTGCCGACGATGACGGAGCCGTCCTCGCCCGCGTTGGTGGCGATCTGCCGGGCCGGAGCCTGCAGCGCCTTACGGACGATGTCGACGCCGTGCTTCTGGTCCTCATTGTGGGTGCGGACCTTTTTGAGCGACTCGGTGGCGCGCAACAGCGCCACGCCGCCGCCGGGCAGCACGCCTTCCTCGACCGCGGCGCGGGTCGCATGCATCGCGTCATCGACGCGGTCCTTGCGTTCCTTCACCTCGACCTCGGTGGCACCGCCGACACGGATCACAGCGACGCCGCCGGCGAGCTTGGCAAGCCGCTCCTGCAGCTTCTCGCGGTCGTAGTCCGAGGTGGTCTCCTCGATCTGCGCCTTGATCTGCGTGATGCGGTCCTCGATGTCTTTCTTCTTGCCGGCGCCGTTGACGATCGTGGTGTTTTCCTTGTCGATCGTCACCTTCTTGGCGCGGCCGAGCATCTGCAGCGTCACGTTCTCGAGCTTGATGCCGAGGTCTTCGCTGATCGCCTGCCCGGCGGTCAGGACAGCGATGTCCTGCAGCATGGCCTTGCGGCGATCGCCGAAGCCCGGCGCCTTCACGGCCGCGACCTTCAGACCGCCGCGCAGCTTGTTGACCACAAGCGTGGCGAGCGCTTCGCCTTCCACGTCCTCGGCGACGATGAGGAGCGGCTTGCCGGTCTGTACCACGGCCTCGAGCAGAGGCAGCAGTTCGTTGAGCGCGGAGAGCTTCTTCTCGTTGATGAGGATGTAGGGGTCTTCCATCTCAACGCGCATCTTGTCGGCGTTGGTGATGAAGTACGGCGAGATGTAGCCGCGGTCGAACTGCATGCCCTCGACCACGTCGAGCTCGGTCTCGAGGCTCTTGGCTTCTTCGACTGTGATCACGCCCTCGTTGCCGACGCGCTTCATGGCGTCGGCGAGGAATTGGCCGATCTCCTTGTCGCCGTTGGCCGAGATGGTGCCGACCTGGGCGATTTCGTCGTTGGAGGTGATCTTCTTGGAGTTCTTCTTCAGCTCCTCGACCACGGTCTCGACCGCCAGGTCGATGCCGCGCTTCAGATCCATCGGGTTCATGCCGGCGGCAACCGCCTTGGCGCCTTCCTTGACGATCGCAGCCGCAAGCACCGTCGCGGTCGTGGTGCCGTCACCGGCGATGTCGGAGGTCTTCGAGGCGACCTCGCGCACCATCTGTGCGCCCATGTTCTCGAACTTGTCCTCGAGCTCGATCTCCTTGGCGACGGTGACGCCGTCCTTGGTGATGCGCGGAGCGCCGAACGACTTGTCGAGCACGACGTTGCGGCCCTTGGGGCCGAGCGTCACCTTCACCGCGTTGGCGAGAATGTCGACGCCGCGCAGCATCTTGTCGCGCGCATCGACCGAGAATTTGACTTCCTTGGCAGCCATTTGAGTGTCTCTCCTGAGAATTGTGTTTGCTTTTCCGCCCGTCATCGCCGGGCTTGTCCCGGCGATCCCAAATCAGGCTGGCACCGCAGTGCCCGCTCTACCGGGATGGCCGGACCACGTCCGGCCATGACAAAAAGACCGCGTAAGCGGCCCTCGGAGCGGCGTTACGCGGCCTTCTTCTTCGCCACAGGCTCGTCGATGATGCCCATGATGTCGGACTCCTTCATGATCAGGAGCTCCTGGCCGTCGATCTTGACCTCGGTGCCGGACCACTTGCCGAACAGCACGCGGTCGCCGACCTTGACGTCGATCGGGATCAGCTTGCCGGCCTCGTCGCGGCCGCCCGGGCCGACAGCGATAACCTCGCCCTGCGAGGGCTTTTCCTTGGCGGTGTCCGGGATGATGATGCCGCCGGCGGTTTTCTCATCGGCATCGATACGCTTGACGACGACGCGGTCGTGAAGCGGACGAAATTTCATGGTGTCCTCCTAAGCTACTGATAGAACTTGGAAAAGGCGTGAATGGCGCGGCCTCCCTGGAGTCCCTCGGCTGACCGCTTGGCGGCCACATAGGGACCTCATTTTTTGCTCGCAAGGGGGTCTCGAAAATTTCTTAGCACTCCTCTTCGGAGATTGCCAAGGAATCTTTCGCTTTAGCTACCTCCTTCAAGTTCCGCTCAAATCGAAAAATATCGGCGTCCTATCCCGGGAAACTGCCCATGACGGGGCGGGTTGTCGGATGGAACAGCCGCTTCGATATCGTCGAACCGATGCTGTTAGCAGGGTCGCGTCGATGCTGCTAATGCCTTGAAGATAAACAACTTATTCAAATTTGAGGCTTGAAATGGTGTGGCGACTCTCGGAGCATTCCCCTGATGGGACGGAGGGCATGATGGTGTCGAAGGAAAAGACGATTTCCAAACTGGGTCGGGTGTCGCAGGATTTTCGCAAGCAACTCGAGGGCTATGGGCTGACGACCGCCAACATTCTCTATCGGCGGCCCGATCACCCTTGGTTGTTACAGACCTACGTCTGGCAGGATTACGATCTGTGCCCGAGCTTCCCGGCGCTCAACAAGTTCCTCAATTTCTGGCTGGAGACGATTGAGGGTCCGCTGCATTCGGTGACGGTGGCGCACGCCAAGCTGATCAAGCCGGCGGAAATCCGCGCCGTCGACGGCGAGTTTCGGTTGCATTGACGACTTCGCGCGCGGCATCACCTCTGTTCGCTAGTCCGAACCCCAGCTAGCATTGCGGCCGGACTACAGTTCGCAGGGGGAAACGCAGTATGCCGCGTCATGTCGGCATCGTTTTCGTTCACGGCATTCTCGGTAACGAATTCGATTTTGCCGCGAAGATGGAGCGCAAGCTGCGACGGGGCTTGCCGCGCGAGCTGCAGGATTTTGTCCATTTCCGTTCCGTATTCTGGGCCGGAACGGTTCGCGAGCATCAGCGCGATTATTTCGGCCGGGCGAGTAACACGGGTTTCCTGTGGCACAAGAAATTGCGCCGCTTTGTCATCGAAGGACTGGGCGACGCCGCGGCGTATCAGAAGACCCGACACCGCAAAAATTCGGTCTACTACGAGGTTCAGAGCGCCATCAGCGACAAGGTCAGCACGCTTGAGGCCCGCGGCCGCGAGCGAATGCCGCTGATTTTCATCGGGCGTTCGCTCGGTTGCCATGTCATCTCGTCCTACTTGTGGGACATCAACAAACTGATGCAGCGCCGCGAAGCGGACTTTGGCGACGATGACGATCCCGATGAGCGGGCGCTGTGGCGAGAATTGAAGGACGCCAGCCCGCTGCGGCGGATGAAGACCTTGGCGGGCATCGTCACGCTCGGCTGCAACATGCCGATGTTCACGTTCACGTTCGGCCCCGACGCCGTCTATCCGATCACGTCGACGGTGGATCTTGGCAACGGCGAGGTTGTCAATCCAGCCTTTCCCGGCGCGGACCTGCCTGAGCCGTTGAAGGAAAAGGCCCGCTGGCTGAATTATTACAGCAAGACCGATCTGCTCGGATTTCCGCTCAAGGCTCTTAACGACGAATATCGCAACGCCGAGAAGATTCACGACATTTGCGTGCGGTCGGAATCACCGTGGTTTATTCCCTATGTCTGGTGTCTGAAGGCGCACACGCGATATTGGACCAACGGGACGGTGCTTAAAGGCAGTACGCAATTAATCCGCGATATTGTTGAAACGCCCTAGTTAGGACAGCACCCCCACGATCGCGCCGAGCAGGCACGTCGTCAGCGTGCCGGACACGATCGACTTCAAGCCCAGCGAAATCACCTCGCCGCGCTTTGGCGGGCACATGGTCGACAGCCCCGCGATCATGATGCCGAGCGAGCCGAAATTGGCGAAGCCGCACATGGCGTAGAGCATGATCAGCCGCGAGCGCGGATCGAGCGCGTCCGGCGGCAGCGCCGCAAGCTGCAGATAGGCGACAAGCTCGTTGAGGATGGTCTTGATCCCCATCAGGCCGCCGGCCGTCACCGCCTGCGACCACGGGATGCCGAGGAGCCAGCACACCGGCGCCATGATCCAGCCGAGCGCGCGCTGCATGGTCAGCGGCGCGCCGAAGACGTCCGGCAACAAGCCGAGGATGGCATTGGCGAGATAAACCAGCGCCACGAACACGATCAGCATGGCGACGATGTTAAGCAGAAGCTCCAGGCCCGCGCCGGTGCCTTTGACGATGGCGTCCATCGTGGAGTCGAAGGCCTGTTCGATGTCCTCGAGCTTGCCGCCGGTGTGCTGCGCTTTGGCATCTGGCACCATGATCAGGCTGATCAGGATCGCCGCCGGCGCGCCGAGCACGGAGGCGACCGCGATATGTCCGGCGGCGTTGGGGATGGCGTTGGCAAGGATGGTCGCATAGAGCACGAACACGGTGCCGGCGATGCCGGCCATGCCGCCGGTCATGACAATGAACATTTCGCTGCGCGAAAGGAGCGGCAGATACGGCCGGATGAACAGCGGCGCCTCGACCTGGCCGACAAAGATGTTGGCCGCCGTCGACAATCCGGCTGCGCCGCCGACGTCGAGAGTCTTCTCCAGTGCCCAGGAAAACACCCGCACCACCGGCGGCATGATGCGCCAATAGAACAGCAGCGACGACAGCACGCTCATCACCAGCACGACCGGCAGCGCCTGGAACGCGAGGATGAAGTCGGAGCCCGGCGTTTTCACATCGAAGGGCAGGGGGCCGCCGCCGACATAGCCGAACACGAATGACGTGCCGGCCCGGGTTGCCGCCGCCACCGCTTCGACCGCACGGTTGATCCAGCCAAAGGCGATTTCGGTCTGCGGCACCTTGAGCATCAGCAACGCCAGCATGAAGGTGACGGCGAGTCCGACCAGCACCGGCCGCCACGGCACGGCGCGGCGGTTCTCGCTGATCAGGAAGGCGAAGCCCAAGATGGCGAAGACGCCGAGCGCCGATTGCAGATTTTGCAGCACTGACGAAGCCCCGATGACCCGCGGCACTGTACATTCTCCATTGCATCCGCGGAACCTGAATGGCCGTTGCCGCAATTGCCCAAATCCGCCGCCGCGCGGCTCTAATTTCGCCGCCGCGGCACGTTCTATTGCGGCGGTTTTTCAAACACCCGTTTGAGGGAGAAGCAGATGCGAACCATGATGAAACTGGCGGTGGCCGCGGCTTCGGTCGCGCTCGGCGCCGCGAAGATTCCATCAGCTCAGGCCGCCGACATTGCGGTTCCGCAAGCGCAGGCACCGGCGCCGGCCTATTATCCGCCGCCGGCGCAGGCTTACGCTTATCCGCCGCCTCCGCCGGTCGCGTACTACGCGCCGCCGCCGCCCGTCGCCTATTACGCGCCGGCCTATGCGGTTCGGCCCGGACCATATTACGCGCGCTGGGGCTACTGGCGCGGCTACGGTCCACGTTTCGCCTACGGCTATGGTCGTCCGCATTTTGCGTATGGCTATGGTCACTGGGGCCATGGCTGGCGCCGGTGATGAATAGCCCTCCTCAGAGGCCGCTAAACGGCCGAGTGAGGGCTTTCCATGAAGCGTTAATCCAGCGCCTTGAAGCCTGAGGCTTTCACCACCGGACCCCAGCGCACAATTTCGTCCTTGATCCAGGCGGTAAACTCGGCGCTGGTCATGGACGCCGGCTCGGTGCCGAACTTGGCGAGGCTATCGATCATTTGTTTGGATGATGCAGCCTTGCGTATCGCGGCGTTGAGCG